>Ga0222715_10005735_pt1 | contig 10537 bp, 7 predicted proteins | sample C33_9DmetaG_FD_165056 | JGI IMG/M metagenome (GOLD analysis project Ga0222715, IMG submission 165056) | Estuarine water microbial communities from San Francisco Bay, California, United States - C33_9D | ecosystem: Environmental > Aquatic > Marine > Unclassified | place: USA: California... | reverse complement strand
GAGAGGCGCGGGGGGGGCGATACCGCCGAACGCGACGCTGTACTTCGACGTGGAGCTCATCGCCGTCTGAACTCGCGTCGGTCGGTCGCGATGGGCGCGCGCGTCGAGTCGCCGTAGTGATTTTAATACGTGTCGTTCGTTTCGTTCGCGTCGTTTCGACTTCGTCTTCGTCGCCTCGCGCCGCGGCGACGGCTTCGACGTCGAACGCGCGGCGCCGCACTCACCGCCGCGCGCGAGCGTCGACCGACGCGCCCGCGCGCGCTCGAACGTCGATTTAACGTCATGCCCATCTTTTGAACCATCAAGACGGCCGCCGACGGCGCGATGTACGCCGTCGGCGCGACCGACAAGCTGCAGGGCACCGGCGTGTGGAGCTTCATCAAGGCGGAGCGCGCCTCGGGCGCGAACAAGGACGCGAACAAGGCGAAGCGACCGGAGCAGAAGAAAAAGACGCCGCAGCGGTTCCCCGGGGGGAAGTGAATCGGCGGCGACGCGCGGTTCGAGCGCGCGGTGGACGCGAAGGGTGACGTTATCTAAAGTGACGTGGCCCTCGGGACGGGACGCGCGAGCGAACGAAGAGACGACGAAACGACGCCGCGACGCGCGCGAGCGTGACGGGCATCGAGCGAAATCGACCCTCGTAGTGAGTGTTCGAAGCTCGTGCTTCCGATGACGCGCGCGCGTCGATGGTGAATCGTGACGTTGTTTAGACTTTTACGCAGACGGGGGGCGAGCGACGAGACCGCGTTTGTAGTGTGACCACGTTTTATGGTTGTCTGTCGCTACGATCATTACTATGTGTATCGTTCTAGTTCTAGTCGAGCCACGCCGGTCGCCTGGCGCCGTCGAATCGTTGATCGTCGTTCTCGTCGTCGCTAAAGGATTGACTTCGCTGCGTGGACGCGTCGTCGTCGAGCGTGCCGGCGTCCGAGGCGGACTCCCAGTCATGATCATCCGCGACGAACGCCTCGGAGTGCCCGAACGCGTTGTTCTCGACGTGGTTGTAGTCGCTTCCGGCCCCCAAAGCGCGAACATCGACGACTGGTACGCCGTAATGACCGCCGTCGCGCTGGCGCGTGCCGCGAGAGCCTCGCTTCGCGTTCGCGGGGTCGCCGCCGTATATCTTCTTTGAACCGCTCTTACGCACCCAAGGCGCGCCACCGTCGTACTCGCGTTCGTTATCGTAACGATGATGAATCAGCTCCGCGATATCATCGTCGTCGCCTCGTTCGAGCGACCACGCGTCTCGCGAGTTCACCGAGTCGCCGCGCACGGGGCCTCCCGCGTACGGGCCCGGTTTCATGTCGGCCGCCGTGACAGTCTTCTTGTCGAACAAGAACGCGTACTCGGGCTGATCTTCGGGGCGGTACGTCTCCGAACCGACGATTAACCCGGTCATGATGGCTTCGTGATACTGAGGTAAGTTTTTCCACGAGCGCTTGATGTCTCGACGCGACTTGCCCCAGTTATGCCACGTGACTGCGATTTGCCACAAACCCGCGACGCCCAAAACGGCGAAGAACATCCCCATGAACGGCATCCCCGCTTCGCTAAACGGCCGTTCTGCGAAACGCAGCTGTACGCGTGGCGGTGGAGCGACGAAATCTCCCTCCGACAACGCCCCGACTGTCGCGTCGCGATACTGATGAAAGTACGTCGTCGCGACGCCGGCGCTTTGCACGATGGCCGTGAGCGCGGCGTTGTCGTGCGGGGGGTTCAATATTTCACCCCCAATCTCGTACGCAAGCGCAGGGGCAGTGTTCTTACTCGAATCGTCAAAGTCTTTCAGTGGTTTCACCAAATCAGGTGTCCAGTGGTGCGAGAACATCCAAAGACCGATGAGAGCGTGAATGGAGACTGAGATGAAAAGCACCTTCGCCGCCGTCATGGGAAGCGTGCTTTTCGATCTCTCGGGCAACTTGCACACTTTCAACAGGAGACGGTAGTCGTACAGGTACACTAACACGAAGTACATCGACAAAACCAAGTATATCAGCGGCATACCGCTCGAAAAGGTCATCGCCGCCATAATCGTAAAGCAAACGTCGCCGCACTTGGCGCCGGTGTCAAACGATGGCCCTTCAAACGCCTTGTTTAGCTTCGCTTGCGTGTGAATGTACGCCACAGAGAATTTTCGACCGACATGCGTGATGATGTCTACAAGTACTCGAGCCAAAACGCGTATCGTCACGCTCATCATGATTGAGAAAAACACCACCAAGCCGACGTCGTTGAACCATTCGCTCGTGAAATCTGCGTACTCGCCTTTGAGCCCAAACATTTGCTTGATGAGTGGGAAATACTTGCCAACGTGATAGAAATTGGAGTTGAGCAAGGTATAAATAACGGCGACGTTCAAATATCGCACCAAGAAGATTATTTTCGTCTTGAGCACCTTCGTCGCGCTGCGCGTGCGCAAACGTTCTGCGGCGACGAGGAGGGGCGCAATCCATTCGAGGAGGACGTTCATGAGCGTAATGCAAAACGCCGTCCACAACCAGTTGTAATACTCTCCTGGACCGAGGTTCACGTATTTCGCGCACGAGTGGCGAATGGCCTTGTTGTACGCCCGGATGACCTGCGAAGTTAAGCCGTACTTCAGACTGGCGCAGTAGCACGCGTGGCAGTTTTGCATCGTCGGACCTCCCGGACAACGGTTGGTGTCTTGGGCGCAATTCGTCAAATCACGAACAGCATCCTGCTGAGCGTAACGACGATCTACGAGAGTGGCGTTGGGGTAATCGTAGAAAGCGTAAATTGGCGCCCCCCAAGGCATGCCAACGTACGTTTTGTCCTTGGAAAAAGCCACGCCGCATTGATCCAAGCGAGCTCTGCATGCTGTCTTGAACTGATTCTTATGCGTCTCGAATTGCTCAACCGGGCTACCGTGGGCAACGACAATGCCAACATCGTTCGCAAGCGTATTGACCATCATATCTGCGTTCTCCCACAGCTTCTCCTTGTCATCCACGAGCATCTTCAAAAAGCCGTAACACAAGACCACGACGGCCGAGCACGAGAAAAGCACGACGAGTCGACGCCATGAGCGATTCGAGAGATTCAGATTCTCGAATCGCACGTCCTCGGGTTCGGGCGCATCTCGCACTTTGTACCTCCGCTTTCCTCGGAAACGATCTTTCTTCGGAAACGCAAATATGTACGAGATCGTACTGCGCGCGTTGCGCAATATGCATTCAATCTTTGAGCTTTCAGATTCAAACGTGATGAAGGCACAACACTGTTTTGCCCGCGTTCGCGCTCTTCTGCGCTTCAATTTCCTATCCACAGCCAATATCTGTTTTTCTATAGCCTTCTTCGTGCCGTCACCCCCGCGATTACCCGCGGCGATGAGCGCAGCTTCGGCTTCGTCGTAATCCTCCAACAAGCGCCGACGCCGTCGCTGCGCGTTGAGTTGCATACACTCCGTCTTTACGAGCACGACATTGGCCACTGTCCCAAACCTGAGCGCGAAAAAGCATCGCACTTCTTCGTCGGTCGCATCACTCGGTAATCCTGTCACTAATACCGTATAGTCTTTCAACGTCGCCGTCCCTCTCTCGACCCGTTGCTCCATGCGCATCAACACAAACATAATCACCGGAACGCTCCAAAAAATTAACGAGGACACCACGACATCCATCACCACCGAAAATCGAATGAAATCAATCTTACTCGAGCTCCACCGCAGCACCCCACTCGTCGTCCCCGCGAGCACCCACACTCGTTGCGGCACGTCGTCGGGCGCCACGGTCCCCAAGCTCGCGCTCATCGGATTCGCCCAGTGCCAATCGACGAACCACGAGTGAAACGACGGCGTCGGGCGTCCACTGAGCGCGTTAACCGTCGGTGCCGTCGCGATCTCCGGCTCCGCTTCGTAATGCGACGCGTAATACGTGCTCGTGTAATTGACGAACATCACGGGCAAATTCAACGCAAACGCCGCGAAGAACAAGCACGCGAACGCGCGCAGCACGAAAAAGTATCCCGACACCCCCGCCCCGAACTCCAATCCCAAGTCTACTTCGGAGTCAAAATACTTGAATTTTTCCAATTTCCCATCCTCGCTCAGCAGTCTCGGCTGCGTGCTGTCCGCGTGCGTCGCCGCCTCTTTCGCGCTCGGCGGCAGGTACACCCCGCGGTCCCGCTCCACGTCACGGTGATCCTTCACCCGCGTGTCTTCGAACGCCTTCGTCGAAATCTTCTCCGCCACGATTCGTGCGTCCGCGCGCGCGCGCGCGGGCGTCGCTGGCGCCCAATTCGTGTCCATTTCGCGTCGGTTTTGCATCGAAATTCGCGAATTTGTGGAATGCCGCGGGGTCGTTACGTCGACGTGCGGCGCGCACCGACGCGCGGGACGCGCGCGCGCGCGGTCGAGCCTTCAACACGACGCGTGCCGTCGCCCGGCGCGCGCGCGGCGCGTGTGCGGTGCGTTCGCGGCGATGCGACGCGGCGGAGTTTGAGGCGCGGGTTGCTTCCCCTCACCCGCGCTTCCCCTCTGGCGCGCGAGATCAACATTCGACGGATTCGGCGCGGAAGCGCGCGGTCGCGGTCGCGAGGGCGCTTGGGTGACGTGCTATTTCAACTTTTGGGCGCGTGCGGCGCGCGTGCGGCGCGTGCCGATGGGTTTCGTCGTTGATCGACGGGACGCCGGAGTCGCGGTTACGCCGAGTCGGAGCCCGAACCGTCGTCGGAATCGGAATCGGAATCGGATTCCGCGCCGCCGCCGGCGAGTTGCGCGGAGACTTCGTCGCTGAGTGGTGTGATGCACGTCCATTTCGGACGATTGCCGAGATCGAGTTTCCACACATCGTCGAGGGAGACTTCTACGTCGCCGAGCTCGACGACGCCGCCGAACAAGTACATGCTATTCGCCTTGATCGCTATGGCGGCGTTGATTCGTCCGCGAGGTTTCGGGAGGGATTTCGGCGGCGCCTCTCCACTTCCGGGTGAGTACAGCAACTCGCTCACGACGCCGCCGACCTTGTATAGCTTGTACGCTTTGCGAACTTGATAACCGCGAAAGTGAGCTTGAATCTTAATCGCCGCCCGGTGCGCCTCGCTGCGAATGTTAAAGTTTTCGTTCACCACGTCCCCGGCGGCGACGCGCTCGGCCTCTTCCAAGCTCCCCGCTTTGTGTGTTTTCGTCTGATCTTCGCCGTACAAGGTGACGGGGAACCATTTCTTGGCCTCCATGTTCAAGTTGTACGCGTCGGTGAAGAACTCCGAGACGATGACGTCGCCGCGCTTGACCTCGTGATCCACGACGCCGCCGAACAAAACTAAACGCTTCTTCAACGCATGCATCGCACTCGACGCCCCTGCGCGCGCACTCGGCGCTAATCCTTGCCGCTTCAGCTTTTCCCATCGCCACGTCTTTAAATCTAACTTCCAAGCGTCTGAAAACGTCGTCCCGCGTTCGCTACGATCCTCGTCCGCGGCGCCGTCGTCGTCGACGTTTTTACAATACCCTCCGTACACGATGAACGCGTCATCGTGAACGCCCACGTGGCACGCACTGCGCGGACTCGGTCCGAGCGCTCCCTCGCCCCCCGCGCACCGACACTTCCACTCGCTCTTCTCGAAATCATACTCCCACGCGTCGTTGTAATACCGCACCTCGCGTCCGGTGTCGTAAAACCCGCCGAATAAGATCGCCTTCTTCCCCCAAATCGCCATCCTATGCCCCGACCGCGCGCTCGGCCCTCCCTTCGCCGGCATCGCCTCCCAAATGTTACTCTCCAAATCAAATCTCCAGCAGTCGCGATGGTGTAAAAACCGCTCTTGATTCGGCGACGTAAACTCTCCCCCGAACACGTACACGTACCCCCCGTACGCCAACGCCTGATGCCCCGACCTCGGATGCGGTCCTTTCGCGTTCGAAACCTTCGTCCATCGATCTCGGTCGACGTCGTATCGATACAAATCACCGTACACGACGCACTTTTCGTCCCCCGGCGTCACGCGTTCGCCGCCGTACAAAATCAACTCATTCCCTCTCCCGACCACCGTCGCCGTCAGCGACGCGTGTCCTCGCGCCTGCGGTCGCGCGCAATCCTTCTCCACCTCCACGTCCGCGCGTCGCGCGTCCTCGATCGCCATCGCGGCTAAAATCGCGTCGATATCGTCCTCCACCATGCCTCGCTCGAGTCGCCTGTGATTTTTCTCCGCATTCTTCCGCTCCTTCAGCGCCGTCTTCGTCGCCCCCGCGCGCGCGTTCGCGCTCACCTTACCGAGCTTCTTCGCCGTCTTCTTCCGCCGGTCGCGCCCGCCGCCCATGGCGGCGCGCGCGTCGTCGTCGTCGCGAAGTGTCGTCGTCGTCGTCAGTGCGCGACGCGCGCGATGGCGAACACGCTCGAGGAGTGGTACGCGAGCGTGCCGACGGTGACGCGCATGTACCTCACGCTGACGTTCGCCGTCACCGTGGGGTGCGCGCTCGAGGTGCGCCGACGGACGCGCGCGATTCGGATTCGATTCGTCGACGCGCGGACGAAGATTTGATTCGATTCGATTCGATTCGATTCGATTCGATTCGATTCGATTCGGTGCGCGGGGAGAGGCGCGAAGGACGCGCGAGACTGACGGCGAACGCGCGCGACGCAGCTGATCTCGCCGCTGAACGTGTACTTCAACAGTAAGCTGATATTTCAAGAGTACGAGCTGTGGCGGTTGGTGACGAATTTCTTCTTCTTCGGGTCGCTGGGCGTCGACTTCGTGTTTCACATGTTCTTCCTGAGCCGGTACTGTCGAATGCTCGAGGAGGGGTCGTTTCAGGGACGGTCGTGCGATTTCTTTTACATGCTGCTGTTCGGGGGGGCGCTGTTGACGGCGTTCGCGCCGTTCGTCAACGTGCAATTTTTGGGGACGAGCCTGACGTTTATGATGGTGTACGTGTGGGGACGAAGAAACGCGTCGACGCAGATGTCGTTTTTGGGGTTGTTCAACTTCACGGCGCCGTATTTGCCGTGGGTGCTGCTGATTTTTTCAACCTTGATCGGGTCGCAGCCGATCACGGACGCGCTAGGAATGATCGCCGGGCACGCGTATTACTTTTTGAAGGACGTGTACCCGGAGATGACGGGGAGGGAGCCGTTGAAAACACCCGCAATCGTGTGCGCTTTGTTCGGCACGCGACGGCGGTTAGTCGACACGAACGGGGTGCAAACGCGCGCGGCGCGACGCGCGCGGCGCGACGCGGTGGCGGCTGTCGAGGGAGCCGTTGGGGCGCCGCGCGAATTGAACGAGTGAAGCGACGACTTTATAGAACGGAGCTGACTGCACTGTGTAGCAAATGTTGTGAACGAGACGACTTAGAAAAGAAAGTCTTTCGCGCCTAATCTATTGGAGTGCGGTAACGATCGTATCCATGACCGCAGTCGCTGCGACGGCGTCCATCGAAGCGACGGTGAATCTATATCGTCCGCGCACGTTCGCGTCGCTCTCCACGCGAACGCCCACAAAGACTTCGCCGCATCGTTCGCCGACAAACCGGCTTCCCGCGACTAAGTTTGCGGGATTTGGATCTAAGCCTTTATGCACGACGAGCCGCATGCCCGCGAAAGCGTTTGACACGCTTTCGATGCTCGTCGCGTACTGCTGCGACACGTCCATAATTTTCTGTTGCTGCCCGGCGGACGCCATCTGGTGCCACTTGGCGATGAACTCTTGCGGTGAGGCGATGGTCATCGGGCTCAAAAACTTGGTCACGCGCACGGGCAACTCCAGGGACCTGGAACACGCCGCCGCGACGGCGATGGACGTGTACGAAAACTCGAGTTTTGGCGCCGAGGCGAACGCCGACGTAATCGCTACTTGCAACATCAACTGCACCTGGCGCTTCGGTCCGATGGACGCGGGCACGGGTTGAAGACTGTGACGCAAGCCTTCGATCGACGGTATGACCATTCTGAAGTTTTGTAGATCCGCGCTCGCGGACTTGTTCCCGACGTAGAACATCACGCGGCCTTGAGACCCTTGCCACTGCGATTTCACGCCAATCTGTACGTTCGCGTCTTCATACAGCAAGCCGTTGTCGGCGATGAGGAACCGTTTCGCGCAGTCTTCAACGTTCACCGTGGGTCGAATACCGTCGCTCGACGCCAATGATTGTACCGGTGCCACAGGATGCGTCGGTGCCCGTGCCGCGGGCGCCGGTGCACCCAGAGCTCCCAAGGCGTCTAAATCGTGTTGCTGCGGCGGTTGCGGCGCCGCGGGCGCGCCCAAGCCTAGTAAATCGTCTAAAGCGTTCGCGGACGACGTGGTCGTCGCCGGCACCGCGGGAGGCAACGTGGTACTCGGAAGTGCGAGACGCTCTTCTACCGCTGGAAGTGCGGGAGGGGCGTTTCCGAGAAGCTCGTCGAGATTCATCCCAGTCGACGACGACGGAAGTGCCGCCGGCGCAGAAGATCCGTCCCCCATCAAGCTGCCGAGCAAATCCGTGACGGCATCGACCGGCGGTGCCGCGGCTATGGGAAGCGCTGAGCGCGCCTGAGCGCGGGGTTGCTCTCTCGCCGTCACGGCACCACTCATGGCGAGTTTACGAACTCCCGCGGCGACGTCCGAGGCGACGTTTTCTACTTGTACGTGCTTCTCCAACACGCTCGAACGTTCGGGGTACTCGGGCATGGGCTCGAGAATCGGTCGCATGTTCGGCCCGAGACGCAAGAGCTTCAAATATTCGTTCGCACGCTGCTGCAACTCGACGTCAAACGACGAGCTCATGTCGGTGAACACCTTCACAATCTTACCCATCGACGCCTGGTCGCAATTCTTGTGCATTGCAACCTTGACGAAGGTTGTGAGCATGATGCCTTGCGTGACCTCATCCGTGTCCTGGAACAGTGGCACCAAGAGATCGACGTACTGCGACGCGGGGATGGGGAGCAAATACCCGAACTCTCCCATGCAGTACGACATCGCGCGAAGCATGAGTTCGTTCGACGCGCCCTCGTCGCGCAACTTGACAAACATCAATTGCGCCGTGCGACCGTGGAGCGACGCGTCGTTGGTTGCAATTTGCACCATGCGATGCCACAAGTCGTCGTTGATGAAATCACCCGCCTTGTCTATCATTTGCATCGCGATCTCAATGAACCAAATGCGATCGTTCACGCTGTAGCGCTCGGCCAAGATGGCCGTTTTGAGCGCCAATTCCTCGCGAATGTCAAAATCTGCGGTGCCGAAGTACTTGATGAGCTCCTCGATGACGGAGTGCACGTTGGAAGCATCGCACATAGAAAACAGTAAAGTCAACGCGCGACGGCGAATGGAAATATCCGCGTCGTGCAACGCGGCCACGACTTGCTCTTGGTACACCTTTATGGCTTCTCGTAAATCCGCCATCGCCGCGAGGGCGTTGAGCGTGTTGAGAGCCAAGTAGCGAATATTCGGTTCCTTCATGTCGAGAAAATTCCCGAGAATCTCCACGCACGGGTCCAAGAGTTCGTGCGCGTAGTCCATGCTAGTCACTAAATTGATCGCCTCGAACAAGATGGCGTGTAGTGCGTTGTTCTTATTGAAGTTTTTCACCGTGTCCGTCTTGGTGAGGATGTTTCGCATGGCGATGAGTTGCGAATCGAGCAGCGCCTGGTCGTCTGGCGTGGGAAAGTACTGCAAAATCTTCATGCACTTCACCTGTAACCATGGAGAGGGAATACCGTAGTACAAATACTCGGGCGGAATGTCCTTATTCCTCGTCAATCGTTCCAACAGCGCGATGACCTTGGGCACGCACGTCTCGTACCCTCGGTAATCGTGCTGCACGAGACCCAGCAACAAACCCAAGACGCCCATGAGCACCCCCAAATCGCGCTCGGCGTCGAGTAAGTCGGTCATTTTTGACGCGAACGTTTACGCGAGCAAAATTTCAGGATTCTTACGGAACAATCTCAACAGACACAGCGCCGCCTTTTTCCGAACCACCGGCCGAATCGTCGGCGTCATCACAATCGTCTCCACATCCCCAGCCAACGAATCCGCAAACTCTCGCCCCCCGACGTTCGCGATGCACGACAACCCCAAGCACTGATTCGTCTCGTTGCTCGAGATCACATCCGTGCGTATGCTATTGATGGCCATTCTCAAAAACTCGTTTCTCTCGTTCAATATCACCGACGTCGTCATGTACCCAACCTGTTTCTCCGCGTACGACGACGCCGATATCAACTTCAACGCCTCGGTGTGTCCAAAGTCCACGTTATACCCCAGCATGTATATGTACAGCAGCTTGAGCACGTACTTTTTCCGTTCGTACGCCGTGAGCGCGCGATGCGTCTTATTGAATTTCCGTCGAATGTTCGCCAGTTCCTTCTCCACGCGCGCGCGCTCTTGCTCCTGCGTTCGCGTTCGCGACGCGCGCGATCCTCGTCGTCAGTCCGCACGCCCCTCTCGCGCGCTCTCATCGCTCGACGCGTCACCGCGCGTCGTTTCGTTCGATCGAATGCCCTGGCCCGTCGTCGTCATCCCTCGCGCGCGCGCTCGCCGCACCTTATTACTGCAGTTTCGCACGTCTTGCACGAACACCGTCAGCCCCCGCATGCCA
>Ga0222715_10005723_pt1 | contig 10558 bp, 13 predicted proteins | sample C33_9DmetaG_FD_165056 | JGI IMG/M metagenome (GOLD analysis project Ga0222715, IMG submission 165056) | Estuarine water microbial communities from San Francisco Bay, California, United States - C33_9D | ecosystem: Environmental > Aquatic > Marine > Unclassified | place: USA: California... | reverse complement strand
GATAATATGCCAAAAGTCGGAACAAAACATTATTCATATACTAAAAAAGGTATGGAAGCTGCTAAGAAAGAAGCTAAACGTACTGGTAAAAAAATGACTAAAGTTAAAGGAAAGAAAAAGTATGCCTAATAAACCAGACTCTAGACTTAAACGTGCAGGGGTATCAGGTTATAATAAACCTAAACGTACTCCTAGTCATCCTAAAAAGTCTCATGTAGTTGTTGCTAAAGAAGGAGACAAAGTAAAAACTATTAGATTTGGTGAACAAGGAGCATCGACTGCAGGTAAACCTAAAGCTGGAGAGTCTGCACGAATGAAAGCTAAACGTAAGTCTTTTAAAGCTAGACATGGTAGAAATATAGCTAAGGGTAAAATGTCGGCAGCTTATTGGGCTGATAAGGTTAAGTGGTAATGAGTTTAGTAGAAAACATTAATAAACGTAAAAAAGCAGGAAAGTCCAGAAGTAAAAAGAATAGTACTGTAAGTGATAAAGCATATAAAGCTATGCAAAACAACTGGGATAAGAAAAAGAAGAAGAAAAAGAAACGTGCTTGATGACAGTCCATGCATAGGTGTCTGCCGTATAGTAGACACAACAGGTGGAGAGCCTAGATGTATTAGTTGCTATCGTACTTATAAAGACTTAGATCAATGGTTAGTTATGTCTAGAGAAGAAAGAGTACGAAGAATTCAACAATTACAACTAGAACGCTTGACAAATTAATAAAAATGTGCTATAATGTTAATATAATTAATAGGAATTAAAATGACTTATTTAGAAGTAGTTAATAAAGTTTTAGTTAGACTAAGAGAAAACGAAGTTTCTTCTCTTACTGAAACGTCTTATTCTAAACTTGTAGCTGATTTAGTTAATGTAGTTAAACGAGAAGTAGAGAACGCTTGGAACTGGGATTGTTTAAGAGAAACTCTTACTGTAACTACAGCTAATGATTTATTTAACTATGTGCTAACTGACTCTGGAACTACGTCTAGAGTATTAAATGTTTACAATGATACAGACGATATTCAAATGCACTATCGTCCTAGTAACTGGTTTGACCAACAAATGAGAATGGTTGACACAGTTCAAAAAGATGCTCCAATGTTTTACAATTGGAATGGTACAAGTAATGGTGATTTACAAGTAGACCTTTACCCTATTCCTGATGGTGTTTACAATATTAGGTTTAATATTATTAAACAACAGGATGATTTGTCTGCACCTACAGATGTTTTATTATTAAATCCACATCTTGTTATTGAAGGTGTTGTTTCTAGAGCAATTAGTGAACGTGGAGATGATGGTGGGTTTATGGACCAAGAGATGCGATATAAAAATATGTTAGCTGATTTTATTGCTATTGAAGCTGGACGTATGCCTGATGAAGTTACTTGGTATCCTGAGTAATGGCAGGAGTTTTAAAAACTACTAGTATTTCTGCACCAGGTTTTCTTGGATTAAACACTCAAGATTCAGGAGTTAATCTTGAAAGTGGGTATGCTACTGTAGCTAATAATTGTATTATTGATAAGTTTGGTAGACTTGGTGCTAGGAAAGGTTGGGACTTAAAAACAACTTCTTCTAGTTTAACTACAAATGCTACAATAGATTCTATATTTGAATTTAAAGATGTTGATAGTACTGTTACTATTTTATCAGCAGGAGATGAAAAGCTTTATAGTGGTACAACTACATTAACTGAAGTACCTATTAGAGCTGCAGATCAAACTACTGTTGTACCTAGAGTAGGTACAGGTAATAGATGGGAATGGGCAAGTTTATTAGAAGGTACAGGACCAACAGCAGACTCTTATGCTATTGCTACACAAAGAGGTAATCCTGCTTTAGTATATCGTAGAGCAAGTCACTCTGGTCCTTATATACTACAACAAATAGGTGACTATGGTGCTAAACCTTCAGGAGTAACAACATTTGATCCTGATTGTTGTTTAAGTGCTTTTGGTAGAATTTGGGTAGCAGGAATTACAAGTAACCAATCTACTATATACTTTAGTCAACTTAATAATCCTGCTGAGTTTTCAGCTAGTGGTTCTGGTGTATTAGATATATCTACTGTTGTTGCTGGTAATGACCAAATAGTAGCACTAGCTCAACATAATAATTATTTAATTATATTTTGTACTCATCATATTATATTTTATGAAGGTGCTATAAGTCCTTCTACAATGACATTAGTAGATACCATTGTAGGTATAGGATGTATTGCTAGAGACTCTGTACAAGCTACAGGTACTGATTTAATCTTTTTATCTCGTAGTGGTGTTAGAAGTTTAAATAGAACTATACAAGAAAAATCTTTACCTATGAGAGAATTGTCTCTTAATATTAAAGATGATTTATCTGGATATTTATCAGTAGAAACAATTAATAATATTAGAAGTGTTTACTATGAAAATGATGCGTTTTATTTAATAACATTTCCAGGATCTCGTGTTATGATTTATTTTGATATGAGGTCGGCTTTACCTAATGGAGCAGCTAGAGCTTCAATATGGAGAACAACTTCTGGAACATTATTTAATGCTTTTTGCAATACAGAAGATAGAAAACTATTGTTAGGTGTACCTAATGGTATAGCAGAATACTCAGGTTATTTAGACAATACAGCTACTTATGACTTTGAGTATTTAACAGCCGCTTCTGATATACAAGCACCTACTACTAATAAAATGTTAAAGACTGCTGAACTTACAGTTATAGGTACAGGAGATCAAGACTTTACATTTCAATGGGGTTATGATTATACACTTAATCTTAATTCACAAGTTATTAATAGAGATTTTGGTACAACTACTTTATCTAGATACAATATGACATATAAATATAATATAGATAAGTATAATACTGTAGGATTAGGTGTTCAACAATTAAGAGTACCTTTAACAGGATCAGGAAAAGTTTTACAATTTGGAGTTAAATCTACAATTAATGACGAAGCATTAAGTGTTCAGAAAATAGATGTATATCTTAAAACAGGGAAAATAATATAATGACAGCATATACTAAAGCCACTAACTTTTTAGCAAAGGATTCTTTACCAGATACAGATGCTGGAAAGATTATTAAAGGTTCAGAGTTTGATACTGAATTTAATAACTTACAGACAGCTGTAAATAGTAAAGCTAACAGTTTATCTGCTGCATTATCAGGTACTCCTACAGCTCCTACCGCAACAGCAGGTACAAATACTACGCAAATTGCTACAACTGCTTTTGTAACTACAGCAGTAGCTAGTAGCTTTCCATCAGGTGGTATTATTATTTGGTCAGGTTCTTCAGTCGCAATTCCTAGTGGATGGTTATTATGTGATGGTACTAGTAGTACTCCAGATTTAAGAAATAGGTTTGTTGTAGGTGCTACTGATACTTATAATGTAGGAGATACTGGTGGCAGTGCAGATGCAGTAGTGGTAAGCCATACTCATACAGCAACCTCTACAGTTTCAGATCCAGGACATAATCATTCAACAGGTGTTCGCAATACTGGAAATACAGCAGCAGATGGAGCTGGGGCAGGTAAATGTGATACTGGTACATCAGGAACTTCAACAACAGGTATTTCTGTTTCTACAACTGTTAATAGTACAGGTTCTAGTGGTACTAATGCTAACTTACCTCCTTACTATGCACTTTGTTATATTATGAAATCTTAATGCAAGATAAAGATGTACAACGATTTCTAGAAAAATCTAGAAGTGAGTATTTAGATACAACAAATTTAATAGAAAATGAACATGGGTTTATGAGCTGGAAAATAGATGGTGATAAGTTTGTATGTATTAATGTCTATGGTAATGGTAAGTATTGGGATAGTTTTATGAATGAGTTAGCAAAGCAGTTTAACTGTAAAACTATATTAGGGGGAACTACTCGTAAGAGTTACAAAGCGTTTGTAAAGAAATACAATTTTAAATTAGTAGGTTATATTTTTGAAAAAGAGGTAATATAATGGGTTCATTAATAGGAGCAATTACAGGAACAACTAAGGCAGCTAAACGTGCAGCAGAAGAGCAAAAACGTGCTGCTGACATGGCTAGGTATAAACCTTATGATGTAGAGGGATCATTTTATGGTGATGTTGCTTTTGGTCCTGATACTGTAAGTTATGAACTTAGTCCAGAGCTACAAACTTTTAGAGATTACTTTTATAATCAAGCTTTAGGTTTTCAACCTACTACTGCTGAACAAAAACTCTTTACAGATATAGGTCAAACTGGTGCAGATATATTTCAACGTGGTTCTCAAACAGATATAGCTAAAGCTACTTCAGATTATTATAATCAACAGTTACGACTTTTACAACCAGAACGAACAATGGAAGACATTCGTTTAAGAGAGAACCTTTATGGAACAGGTAGAGGTGGTTTAGGAGTATCTTTAGGTACAGGTGGTTATGTTAATCCTGAACAATATGGTGCTTCACTAGCAAGAGAGATGGCTAATTTAAACTTAGCATCAACTGCTGAGGATAGAGCTAGACAACTACAACAACAAGATATATCAATGGGTACTGGTCTCTTTGGTTTAGGTAGAGAAATGAGACTACTACCTATTACACAGTCTGGTAGTTTACTTGATATGGCTAGTGGTGTAGAACAAATGGGTATGATGCCTTTACAATTAGGAGCAGACTTAGGTAGTGCTGCACAGTCAGGACGAGTAGCTCAAGCTCAAGGATATGGTCAAGCTGCAAATACAAGAATGAACGCTTCTTTAGCTAACGCTGGTATGTTTACTAATTTACTAGGACAAGCTATGACAATACCTAATTGGGGTGGACAAGGAGGAGGAGCTGCTAATCAAGCTAATATTGGTGGTATGCAAGGACCTGGATGGTCTACACCAATTCCACAAAATCAAGGATTTTGGAATTCTATGAGAAACTATTTTAATTAGGGGCAATAATATAATGGCAAAAGATATTGTAGGTGGATTATTTGGATTGTCTCCAAATCAAATTATGGAGCAACAACGAGCTGCTGATACTCAAGAAGCTTTAAACTTTGGTCAATTAATGCCTCAAGGTTATGGAGCAATAGGTGCTGGTTTTTCTAAACTAGGAGCTGGTGCAATTCGTGCTGGTAGTAGTATGCTTGGTTTAGAAGATGAAACACTTATGAAAGCTAGAGATATTGAACAAATTATAAAAGATACTCAAGCAGATATGCCTGCTGGTGTTAATCCTGACCAAGTTTATGAATCATTATATAATCGTTTAAGTGATAAAGGTTATGCTAATGAAGCTCTGTTTGCTTTAGATGCTAGACAAAAGTATCTTGACAATCGTAAAACAATGGAATTAAAAGAAAGAGAATTAGACGTTAATTTACAAATAGCTAAAAATAAAGCAAATGAAGCTGCAATAGGAAAAGCTACAACAATTGCTAAAAATAATTTAGCAGATCAAGAACGTTTAAGAGAAAGAGTACAAGATAATATTAAAGAGGCACAAGGTCCTTATTGGGATGTAGCGAATTCATGGGCAAATCAATATGAAAATGAAAAAACAGGATTTTTTGATATAGATAATGAAGCTTTAGCTAAAGGTTTATTACAGTTACAAACAGAACTTCTTGATTTAACTACAACTAATGAAGTAGGTATTAGAAGCCCTTTATTAGCACCTGATGAAGCTTTTAAATTAGCTAAAGAAATGTTAGGACAAGTAGATGAAGATGGCAACCTTAAATGGTATAAAGGTACAGGATGGACAGGGTGGTCTGGAGCAGTTACTTTACCTGCTGATGTTAAATCTGCTGTTATTAATTATTTAGAAGGTAAAGGTATGTCAGTAGCCCCTAAAGAAACAACACCTTCTAATTTATCTGGTGAGGATTTAGAAGCTTATAATTGGGCAAAAGAAAATCCAAACGACCCTTTAGCTAAAGATATTCTTACTAGATTAACTAAATAAAATGGCATTTGATCCTCAAGCTTATCTAGCTTCTAAACAAGAAGTTACGACTCAACCTGCATCAACTTTTGATGCTAACAACTATCTTAATAAAAAAAGAGCAGAAGACTATAAAAAAGTATTTACTGACGAACCTACTATTCTAGAAGAATTTGGTATGGGAATGGTAGGAGAAGTCTTAGCTATTAACGATTTTATTGGTGCAGTAGCTACAGGTGAATTTCAAACAAGTGCAGGTGGTGTTCCTGTTATGGCAGGTATAGATTATCTTTTTAGTCAAGCTAATGAATGGTTAGAAGAATCAAAATACAAATTTAAAAAAGAATTTGGAACTGTTACCAAAGAAGATGAAATGAATCTTTTTAAAGTTAAACAAAATTCAACTTTTGATGCTGCTGCTGAAAGAGCAGATAAAAGTATTCGAGATAAAACTGCTTATCTTAATATAGCTAAAAATGCAGATACTTTTTTAGATTGGACATTTTCTAAAATAAATAAAGAAACAGAGTGGAAACTTGTTAAAAAAGATTTACAAAAGTATAAAGATAAAACTGTTACTAATAGAGCTTTAAATTGGGTAGGTGAGCATATTCATAAAGGTGCTGAAGAATTAAAACAAGAATATGGACTACCTATGCCTGTTGGTATGGCTTTAGCTGAACTAGCTATGCTTAAATCTAATGTTGTTGCAAAACCTCTTGCAGCAACAGTAGGTAAAATTTCTAGTACAACAGGTTTAACAGGAACTATTAAACGTGTTACAGGTAATTCAGATTTAGCTACTATTAATAAAGGTATAGAACTTAGGGAGTCTCTAGGATATAATTCTACTCATTTAAAAGAGTACAAAAATGCTGCAGACTTTGGTAAAATTACTCAAACAGACTATGGAATTGCTTTTGATTTACCTACTCCTAAATTAGTTTTAGAAGCTTTACAAAATCCAATTACTATGATTAATAAAAAAGTTAAAGAAACTAAAACAGAAGAAGACTTTGTTCGTATAAATGAATTGACAGGTAGAGGATTACTTAAATTAGAAAAAGCATATACTACACTTATTAGTAAATCTTTAGAAACAAAACTTAATAAACTATTAGGTAGAGATAAAGAATTGCATTATAAAATTTACAATAATATTGTAGATAATATGTTATGGGATAGTAAAGCTAAATATAAAAAACCTACTCTTAGTATTCTTGAAAAGCAAATTAAAAAAGATATATTTGATCCTGCTATGAAAGAGTACAATAGACTTATTAAAAAATTAGAAAAAGCTGGAAAACTAGAAAAAGATATTATTATTGATCCATTAAAGACTGGTCCTTTTGTACCTAGAAGAATACAATCTCCACGACCAGGATTTCTTAAAAATGTATTTGGTGATTATTTTAAAATTAATGATCCTTATGCTAGGTATAGACCAGGTTCTACTTCAGCTAGGGAGTATTTTGTTGCGTATAATCCTATAACAAAAGAAAGGCATGTTATAGCATTAGATCAAAACTTAGGACCTCGTAATAAAAAAACAGGAACTACTACAGAAATACAAGTAGCAGTAGAATTTAAAAATGGTAATAAAGCATTTTTAGGTAAAGATAAAAATAGTACTGCTAGTTTATTAACAAACTTAAATGAAACACGTACAGAAGGTCCTATTACAAAGTCAGGTGAAAAACTAGGTGATTTTGAAATACGAGAAGCAACTCGTAAAGATTTAGCAGAAAAAACTAATATAGATTTAGTTAATGAGCATCCTGCTGTTATTTTTGATAGAATAGCAGAACTTCGACAATTAGAAAGAGATATGACTTTTGAGCAAAATATTAAAAAGTCTCCTTACTTTAAACAAAATGCTCTTAAACTTAAAAAAGGCGAGGCAGCTCCAGAAGGATTTAAAAAAGTACAAGAAGATTTAACACAATCTTATCGTGATCTTGATGCTTATGTGTATAAAGATAGAGCTGCTGAAATATTAGAAGACGCTAATAGACCCCGTCCTGATACTATTTTAACTAAAGTTTCTGATGCTTTAGTTAAAAATATGATGCTAAACCCTATTCCTCACATGCACAATGAGTTAATTCACTTCTACTCAACTAAAGGATTTATGCGTACTTGGAGTCCTGAAGCAAGAAAACAATTTAAAGAAGACATGATGTGGGCAACTAAAGAAGTACAAGAGTTTGGACCTACCTATAGAGAGGCTTTAAGCAATGGTAGTTCTATGATGTCTACTAATGTTAAAAATACTAAAGCTTTTGACAATCTTGTTAAAGTAAATCGTGATACTTTTTATGGTAAGTCTACTAAAGATATGTCTTTTTGGCAAAAAGCAGACAGAGCAGCTAATAGGCAATTTGGTGAAACTTATGGTGGTGTTTCTAATTTTGCACAAAACAGTATGTGGACTGTTCGAGATGTTATGTTTATGATGTTGTTAAAACAAAAACAACGTCAATATCCTAACTTAACTATGAAAGAACATATACAATTAGTAGAGTCACATTTACCTAGTTATCGTATTCCTATTCGTGTAGGAGAAAAAGTATTGGGTGCTAAAATGTCTAGAGCTTTATCTAAAATTTTACAAAACCAAAATATAGTTATATTTGCACGATATAAACATGGTATGATTAGCTCAGGATTAAATACTATACGAGATATTGCAGCACCATTAGATGTACCTTTACGTAATATAGGTGCAAGTAAAATAGCAAATTTTATTGGAGCTAGAGATATAGCTAAAGGTAGGTCTGTTAAAGAACAATTTAAAGATGGTATTGATTCAGGTTTAGCTTTAGCTTCTACATCTTTTATAATTTATCCAATTTTAGATGCTGTATTCCAAGAAATCTTTGGTTCTGATGAGGCTCATGTTAGACGAGCTGGTATATTACATGTATTAGATACAGCTAGTCGAGTAGGAGAAGGTAGTCGAGAACCCTATTCTTTATTTCAAAACTTAGCTACTGTAAATCCTGCAGTAATGTTAGGTACAGAAATATTATTAAATACTACATTTTATAATGGTAGACCAGTATATAATGTTGATGATCCTTTCCAATATCAAGTATTAGATGTTCTTAAAAAAACAGGACAAACAATTCCTCTTGCAAGTCAAATTGTTCATAGTCAGGGAGATCCAAGTAAAGTATTAGGTAGACAAATTGATGTTAAAATACCTTCTGAAAAACAAGTTAAAACTGAAAAACGTTTAGAAAGAGCTAGATGGAAAGCTTATCGTAAAAGAATGATTGAACGTGGAGAAATTCCTGAAGAAAGAGATTCAGATTAATCTATATACCAAGCTAACTGTACTCGTACAACACCTACATCAATTAAACAATAACCTATACTCATATCGTTAATATTATTGGTAGTAAACTCTAGACCAAAACCTATACCACATATCCAATGTAATGTAATATTCATTTATTTTCCCAGTGTACAAAAACACCTCTAAAATCACGCATATAAAAGCTTTCTTGTAGGTTTAAAGGTAAATTAATATAGTCTCTATGTAAACAACCACTATCAAACTCTGCATATCTTTCTGTTACAAACTCATGAGCTGTTTGACAATCTTGAAATGTACCAATATACTGGGGTTCTAAGTTTAAATAAATTACTAATATATAATCTAGCATAGTTCACTCTCCTAAAGGTGTTACTATCAAGTCTTTACGAATACATCTATAACCATTGTATTCTTTCTTACCTCTATAAAAAGTTTCGTAGTACTCACTTGCTTCTTTACAACTACTAAACGTAGCTTCATACTTTTCAGCAGGACCAAAGTTTCCTACAAAACTTAATATTAGTACAAATTCAGTTATCATATTATCTCACAAGTGCCTCCTGTACAGGCTAAAGTTTGTTGTCCAATAGTATTATCGTCTTCTTCAATAAAGGAAGTCCAATCTATATACTTTGGAGTATTTTTAAGTAAAGAGTTATATACTTCTTTAGTACAATCTTCATAAGGAGCTTGTTGATATGTATGGTCACTATGAGGTAAGAAAGATACACCACTAATTTCATCAAAGTGTTTCCATACCCATGCTCCTACGTCTACCCACTCTTCATCTTTAACTGAGATAGTAACACTAGGTTTATGTTCACACCAGTGACGTTGATATATTAACCAGTTTTCTAATTGAGTTAGAGCAGACCAATCATTACGTAAGATAGCTTGTTTAGGAGCTTTCATAGGAAAGCTAAATACAGCAGTACTATCTGGACGATGTACTTCGTCTTCAACATATACACCTTTATCTTTTAGAAAATCGTAGATAGGATCTTTTTTATCCATTCTGATCCTACGTATGTAGTAGTCGTTGTGACGAGCATGAATCCCGCTAGCAGCATCAACAAGCTGGCTAACAGTACCACTCGGTTTAACACACGTAATACTTGCTGACGTCGGTATTCCAAGTATTTCTGCGTACGTTTTATTTGTTTTTCTAGCTTCATCCCTTAACCTTTCTAACATTTTAGGATCAGGATTAGATGTAATTTTTGCATCCATAATCCCAGTTAATGAAACTCCTAACAGTCTTTCTTCTTCAGTATTAGTTTGCCATTCATGAGAAAGAAATTTAAAGTTAGAAAGTGTAGATT
>Ga0222715_10005720_pt1 | contig 10560 bp, 13 predicted proteins | sample C33_9DmetaG_FD_165056 | JGI IMG/M metagenome (GOLD analysis project Ga0222715, IMG submission 165056) | Estuarine water microbial communities from San Francisco Bay, California, United States - C33_9D | ecosystem: Environmental > Aquatic > Marine > Unclassified | place: USA: California... | reverse complement strand
TTTTGTTGCAGTGGTGGATTCAGAGTTTCATCCAGTGCTAAATAATGAGAGCGCAGGTTATGCCTGGGTTGACATAGGTAAGTGGCCGCAGCCGCTTCATCGAGGCGCAAAACAAACACTTTCACGAAACGGAGGTACAGACAAACTTTACACTATACTTAAAATTCATTCTTAGGAGACACAATGAGTAATGATGTGTTAAATTTTGTTTGTATTCGTATTCAATCTGAATTAGACAAATTTGAAAAAACTAAAACTATTCCGCACGACCTGTTAGACGGTGTTTGGACGGTGGATGATATTGAGCAGTGTATGGATTCTTATGATAAGAAGCATAAGAGATTAGCTCGTAAATTAATAAAAATATATACTGCAAAAATAGGCGAAAGTTTAGATACACTCAGAGAATCTCTGCGTCGTGAATATACTGCAATAGCTTTTCAAGCAAGAACAAGATCGAACGAGTTTGCATTCCCCACAATATTAAGCAGATATAGACCTAACATTAATCCTATACGTGCTATATTCTATGATTGCAGAGAAATTGTACGGCATTACAATCCAGAAAACGAACGTCACGTTTGGCTTGCTGAACTTGTTACCGACTTAGAATTTAATAACAAAATTTTAGATGCATTAGAGCACGATATTAAACGTATAGAAAGATTAATAAAAAGATACTATTGGCCTATTACAAATATAGATTCAAAGAACATACCGTTGGAACTATTTCATGCAAGGCAATTAATGAAAGACGGTAGACACTACTACAAATTTTTTAAAGACCTACAAAACTGGAAACCAGACGAATAATATAAATATTATTATGGATGGTAACAAAATAATCCGCATTGCTGACCTGATAGAAGGAAAGTTACAAAAAGAAAAGGAATTACAGTATTACGAAGCAGAGCTGCATAAACTGATGTTTAAAATGTCAATGGTTAAACAAGAAATACAGGTCACAGAAACAATTATAAAATTGATTGAGAACGAAGAGATTCCAAATTTGCTTAGAGAGTTCGAGAAACAGTAGTTACTTTAACCAAGCAACTTTTTCGCCTGCTGCAAACCTTCTATCGTATTCCTCTGGCGATCCAGGATATCGCCATCCCCATATGCACACTAATATCATAAAGATTCCAGTATAGATCACACCTTTAATTGGGACAGTGAAATACATGATTGCAAGAGATGACGCCATCATTGCAGCCATAAAGTATTTTGCTTTTGTCGGAAACACTTTCTTTTGAGTCCAATTATTTACAAAAGGACCAAATACTTTGTGATTCATAATATAGTTATGCATCCTAGGACTGGACTTTGCAAAGCAAAACGCAGCTCCTAAAACAAAATGACTAAATGGGATACCAGGAGTCACTACTCCAATATATGCCATCACCAGACACAACCAACCACCCGCCATCCATGCGTATCGTTTCATAATAACTCCTATATAGATTCAACACTATGTACGTATTGATATTGTTTAATTTTTAGTAAATCAGGTTCATGAAGTAGCTTACCTAAACAAATATGCCCTATTGCTAATCTTTTATCGTTAATCTCGTAAGGTAACTTATGTTGTATTTGTTTGCAATAATCTTTTACTGCATTAGTTAAAAAATATCGTCTAATAGGATTACCGCTTTTACCTAACCAACAAAACAAACTATTTTTTAAAATACTTGTAGGACATATGTGTTCTTTGGGTACAGATAGGTCTTTATCGTAAAAAATTTCTAATAAATGTTTACCTATATGAGGATAATTCATGTATAAATGATCTTTCATTACAACAGGATTAAACATATCATAGTCACTGTCTTGAAGATCCTCGCCATCGTCGTTTTGAGCAGCAACTAAAAACCAAGAATCATCTGTTTTCATTCTTTGAAAATCTTCCAAATGATGCAGATAATAATTAAACTTACTTAATTCTGACCTTAATTTTCCTGTTGCTGTTTTCATCATATCTGGAAAATTTTTGTGTAGCACATTAAGATCATCGCCGTCAACAAAAACGCCAGGACATAAATCTTTGATAATCTTAACACATTCATACATTTTATCTTCAATTTGTTTATGTGTTTCGCCGAAGTTATGAAACTCTGTTCTGCTAACAAATTGTTGATCAAACACTTTAAATCTTTCCCAGATTCGAGTTGCTACACGATGATTGTACAATTCATATTTTAAACTATAATCAGCATTTATTCCTAAATTAATTTTGATAATCATACTATTTTTGGGAACAATACATTTTCCATAAATTCCCTTGCTGCTTCTGCACCTATTTGTTGTGTTAGTGCTGCTCTAGTACGTGGATTACTTGCCTGGTATTCGCAATACTCATTTTGTCTACGAATAATACTGTCAACAGACTGCTGCGATAAAACTTTAGTACTGCCCACTAACTGCATATACTTAGTGAAACTCTCAAACGCAAAGTCTATTAGTGGATCTATTTCATCTTCGGTGGGACGTATTGCAATAAACTGTTTTGAAAACACCTTAGCCCAGACTGGCAATTCTCTGTCTTTTTCCCACACAGTATTGTGCCATTCCCGCTCAACAAAAGTAGGACTCCAATCTAAAAACGCACCGCTTACTTTGTTTGTTTTTTGACTACCCACAATGTCAAAACCGTATATTGGACACCAGTCATCGCCGTGAGGAAGAATAACAACGTGTAATACTATTAAGCCGTCGTGGTTATAACGTTCTATGTGTGCTTGTCTAAATTGTGGTCCTTTATAACGAAAATTTTCCCAATCAACACCTTCGGTGGGTATGTACTCTAGTGGATCGCATACACGTATTAAATCGTGCATCTTTTCGCTTACTGTGTATAACTTTTTAGCGAGTTCCATATAATACACCTAACTCACGAGATATGTCTATGTGCCATTCAAATCCATTGCGAACTTCGTTGATAAACCTTATATTATCTCTTACCACAGTTGAACGTATATACTCCCTGCTTGCAACTACATCTACAAATGTATAGATATTCGATGATTTTGGGTATCGTTTTTTCATTACTTGTCCACCAAACAATAATCCCATGTAATTTAAATATATGTGAGCAGAAATATCAAACGTTACTGGAAATAAAATACCGTTATCAAGATAACCTACATAGTGATTACATGATTGCGGAACATCTATATATCCACCTAACGCATCTAAATCCTGTTGTATGTATTTTACTCTTTGCAAATCCTCAGGTACGTATTTGTCGAGTTCAGTAAAAATATCTAAATGCACAGAAAGATAGGCTGCCCGCTCATAATCTGGTTGTTCGCCTCTAAACATACGTTGATTGAACGGTTCATTCTCTAATAAATCGTGTAAATTTTTTGTTGCATTTCTAATATTTTCGCTCATTAACTCTCCACGTCAAAGAAAAACATATGCCAAAGTCTTGCCTTATACTTATCAAATGGACCAAAATACTGACTTGCACTGTGTATTAATCCTCCATCGAACAATACAAGTCTATTAAACACATTACCAAATCTATCCACTTCATCGTATGGAGTCCTATCGCAAAAAGTTTCTCCCGGAAAAACTTTATGGCCGTCTCCGGAATTCCAGTCAATTTGAGCATTATGAAATATTCCAGTATCTCTATGTCTCCATGTGCTTGTTCCGCATTCAGCAGGAGCATCAGGTGTTAAATAAATCATACCTGCCCACATCTGACTATCACAATGATACACTAATCGCTCTTCACTGTAATTCCACTGGAAGCGAGTATTCATGCCATATTCTTCACACCAGCCAGTAATTTTTTTTCCTAAAATCTTTTCAAATGACTCTTTAACTCCAGGCAAATCATGCTGAGTACGTGTACGTCTTCCTACATATCCATCGTCGTCAAAATATTCTTGCTTTAATGCATATTCTCTAACTGCATGCGGATCAGCATAAAAGTTGTCAATAACATGTGCACGAACATGTTTATCGTAAGAAGGATTTACCCCCAAGAATCCCATCATATATTAAAATCCAGTGTATTTTGATCTCACAAAATCTAAATTATAACTTGTGTAACTAATAGGAATTTCTTCCTTATCAAATGGGTGAACTACTGGTTTTACAATACGCCAGTCGGGACCCCATTTTTCATTTAGATACTCAAAGTTCATAGTATTTACCGTATCAAAAAACTGAGTTAACTCAGGCGAACTTTTTTTAGTCTGACTACCTCCTTCGGCAGCATAATAATCTCCTGCTAACCCATGACCGTGATAATATCCATTCTCTGTTCCAATTAATTTTTTTATTGGTCGATGATGCAATCTCATAATATAATCTGCATCTTCGCAATATGCTGGATATGTGTTTTCGTCAAACAAACCAAATGTTTGTACAATAACATCTCTTATAACAAACAAATCCCATGCGCCTAAATCAAAATCTCCTTTGTTAGGATGAATCATACCTAGCTGAGGATCAGCTTGCATATTTAAATAAAATTCTTCTAGCAACCCTGGACCAAAGGCAACGTCATCGTTAACAATTACCCACCAAGGTTCCATCATGTAACTTTTAATAATTAAGTTCCAAGCACCAGCGACACCGATATTTGCCGGTAAATGACATACTTTTATGTTCTCAATAAACTTATGGGTAATATTACAAAGATCATCTAATTCCTTATCTATTTCTCCTCTACCGTTGTTATTGATAATAACAAAGTGTTTGACCGGAAAATCTACACTCATTATTAATCTATGCATCCAATAAGGGTTTGTTACTATAGGTGCGCCTATTACTGGTATCATTATATTTTTCCTAGCATATAGTCACGTGCTTTTTTAGCATCGTCACTTATTAATTTGAATTTTTTAATATTTTTCTTTTTAACTAAATCGGGATGGACCCACCAATCTTCGTAAGCTCTCCAATTGTCTGGTGCAATATTATTTACAACTAATTCATAACCATAAGATTCTAGGTATTTTCTAGACTTATCCATAATATCGCTTCCATGATTAGCATAATGATCATGTTCAAATGTGATAACAGCAAATTTGTGTGTATCGAATGGGATAGACATTAATGTTTTAAAGCTATTTTCAGCTGGATCACAATCAATTTGTAAATAATCAATTTCCTCAGGTAAGCTCATTGCATCTAAAAACTTAGAATAATTTATTTTTGTAGCATCTCTAACTAAACAAGGATTTTTCCTATTTTCGCTATACTCGCTTGCAAAATTTTCATTTGTATCTATACTCACACCTTTCCAGCCAAACTTATCTTCTAATAGATAGGTATTATTACCGTAGAATGCACCTCCTGCACCTATCTCTAAATATGTACCATCTTCTTTGCCATCAAGCATGCTTAACACAAATATGTCTTGCATACTTTCCGAGTGATTATTATCAATCCTATCTACTAATGGGAAACGATATCTCAATGCGTGACAATCTGCACGTTTAAACAATTCAATGTCTTGTGTTACAAAGGCACCCATTTCAATAAGATTTTGTTTTACTCGTTCTTTAAACAAGTCTGGCAATCCTTCTCTACGATACAACTCTACATGCTTTTCTTTGCTTTCTACGCACAAACCAGTGTACCACGCTGATAATGCATATTGAAGTTCTAACCAGTGCAAACCATGGTAGTCAACATCTGTCCTCAACGGAGGTAAATCTTCTACTGGTTTTGATATTTTAAGTCCTAAACTAGAATATGTATATGAATCAAACCAGCTACCGTCATTATTTTCATTAGAAGTAATTTTTCCTAAATAATAATATGCTTCTGGTCTTTCGGGAATTAAAGTAACAGCATGCTGTAACATACCTTTAACACTAAACTTACGTATTCCTTGGACATCGAAACACATTGCTGCTCTCATCATGCATTCATATTGTAATAACACATCAGTTGTTCGTTCAGCAGCTCGAGTGTAAAAACTTACTGCTGATGCTGTTTGACCAATAGCATGATAATGCAAACCTAAATTCCAGTTTGCTTCTACATCACTAGGATCTTTAAGATAGATTAATACTAATTCTTTTAAAATATCATTCACTGTAAATATACTCCCACAATTTATCTTCTGGGACTTTTAACAAGTAAGCCGCGTTGTCTTGAAAACCAAAAGTAATTAAAAAGTCATTATCTTTTTTGCACATTCCAATTGCAAATTCAACATGCCCATCGAATATATCGAAATCTTCAGTCCAGTGTTCAATATTCCAATCTTTATCCCATATAATAAAACGATGTCGATACACTGCATCTTTTCTACCAGCTTCGTTGTGAAATAAATCGACTTCGTGTGTCATTGCAAAATGCTTGCCATCGTTGCCAAAAGGCACAACTTGCGTTCCGCCACGTAAGTCTCTGGGTATAGGATAATGCTCCCCTGTATGAAATGTTGTTTTGCATGTTTGTTCGATAGGATCTACTATAACACGCTCCGTAGGATTACACCATTTTATATATGCAAAAGGCTGATCCTCAATAGGCATCCAGTTCTTTTCACAATAACTGTTAGGATCGTTAGGAGGGGGAATACGAAAACGACTTTTTTCAACCACGCTATCATCATTAATTTCAATTTCGCACAGTTCCATTCTTCCTGTGCCTATATCATCTAAATCTCTACGAACACCTGTAGTGTAAATTTTTCCATTCCAGTTTACTAGCCTAGCATCTTCTAACCCAACAAAATCCCAAAGCTCTGCTTCTGGAAATGCGCTTGTATCAATTTTATGTGTTCTTATTTGATTAAAATCATCATCTAATTCTGTTATCCAGTTCCAGGTACGCAAATGCATATCGTTTTCTGGATGCAAATAAGTTAATGGTCCGAACGGATGATTAAATAATTTCTTTTCGCTATGATAAAATGTGTAGTTTGTTTGTCGAATGTTTACGAATATCTTTCCGTTTAAATTGAGGATACTAGGATTCATTAATCCTACCCCACCTGTACCGTCTGGGTTTACAATTAAAGGAAAAATGTCGCCGCCGTTTTCTAACGCATATTGGGCAAGACTTTGCATAAAATACCTTTACAATAATTTGTATTAGTATATATGCTTATTTTTTAGTTGTCAACTACTTTTTAGGATTGAGCAAATCTAAATCAAAATTAATACCGTGTGTTTTAGCTTCTTTAAGTAGTTTAAGTAATTCATGGTGATCCATTTTACTAACTACGCTACGGCTTTTCAATGACTCGTTTACAATACTAACAGGACGTTGTTTACGAACTGGCTGATATTTTAATAATTCAGCAATGCTTTCTGCAATTTTTAGTTGCTTACGTGCTGCTGTTCTTTGTTCTGAAATTTGTTCCTTGGAAGTTGTTTGTTGCTGCTTAACAACAACCTGAGCAACCTGAACACTTTCTTTAACTTCTTTAACCGCTTCTGGCTTACTTGTTACATGAACGTTAGGTTCTAAAATAATAGTGTCTTGGTACGGTATAAAGATTTTATTCTCGATAATGATTTCTAAACGCACTGGATATTCGCCAGCCGGGAATACATTTTTAAGATTACCAACTTCAACTTCTATACCGCCGCCACTCATGGGATGACAGGGATAGCTCACACTCATATCAGTGCCTTCGATAACAAAACGTGCAGTTGGCCGGCCTTCGGCTCCTGTGATTTGTACACCAAACTCTAGTTTTGCAGATTCGTCTAATTTAATCTTTGCTACGCTCATCTTTTCGTTACTTCCACAGTTATTTCTTCGGGTTGCTTAACAGTAACACTTTCCATAGTAATAGTTGGATCTGGTGGGGTCATTAATTCTACGCCTAACATCTTGGCATAAACATTAGCTTCCCATTTGCCAACTTCTCTGGAATACTCATAAACACGAGTTTTATAAGTAACCCTTATTGTTACTAAGTATTTATCTTTTTTCTTAGATAAACGTGTGGTGTCAGCAGTACCTCTACCAACATCGGTTATTGGTTGTATAATAACTTCGACTTTTAAATGGCCGATGTTAGCAATACTACGTGTAGTGACCATGCCTGGATATAGGCCGTTTAATGCAAAGTTTTCGTGATCAAATGCCATGTGGAGTTAGCCTCCTTATGGTATACGTGTAACAGTGGTCTGCGATGCTGTAGTTGCAATACTTTGTGAGATATTTGCGCCTGCTGTTCTTGCATCCAATGTTACAACCAGTGGTTTTGTTGGATCTAAGCCAAACACTTCGTACAATTCACGTAACTGAGTTGCTTGCTGTGCAGTCAATCCATTGCCGCCGCTGTTGAGAATATTTTCTATGTTTTCTACATTTGCGTTTATTTGATTTACCGTAGTATCAATAGATGCTACTATGTTTTCTATGTTAGTTACATCCGCTGCTACTAAATTAAGTTCAGAGTCTATGCTGTTTACTGTGGTTTCAATATCATTGACATTAATATCAATATTGTTAACAGTGTTTGTTAATGCAGTTAAATTACTATCTACGCCATCTACTTTAGTATCTAAATTATTTAAATTAGTTATTACTGTGGATACATTAGAATCTATGCCATTGACTACAATATTTGTATTGCTGGTTGTAGATGTAATGTTTGCAAGTGAGGTGCTATTAGCATCCATATACGCAACAATTTCTGCTGGTGTTGCGCCTGCTGCTGCTCGAATATTTGCAATTTCATTTTGCAAACCACCCATTGTGCCTACAGTTATATAATTAGCAGATGCAGCATCCCAAACACTGCTTGCAATTTCATCCCCCGACAATGCTGCACGTACCTCATAAGTATTTACAATAGCACTTACTCTTGCAGGATATAATGGTTTTAAGAATGACGGAGTATCATAAAGATCGGGTTCGTCAAAATAATATGCTGTAGCAAAATCATCAGAATAAAGTACACCAGTTATAGCAACACGTCTGGGATCGTAAACTAAACGCCAGTTATTAATTAAAAAGTATACATCACCTGTAAACTGGTCTGTGGTACCTGAGATGGGGTCACCACCTGTGCCACGTATTGCAGGTAGATAAGAAGCATTTTGTGTTAAGTCTGGATTGCGAACCCATTCCTTCCAGGCTTCATAAACATCTTCTCTGATGTCTAGATCGGTAACATTTTCGTCAACTAAAATTAAACGGTTAGGACCATCGAACACAACTTTTTGTGTGCCGTATGCTTCATAGTAATTGGGTATTATATCTGCATTCGCAGTATCTACAAGGTAAGGTTGCCAATCACGTTGGTGTCCGTAACCAAAGTGTATGGCGGGCATTACTGCTCCCTCTCACGCCAAAATATGTTCCAGTTAGTGCGGCTGTTTTCTTCTTCGGGGCCTGCATCGCCATCACCATCTTCATCAGCATTATCCAGCCACCTGATCATAAATGTCCACGCTGCTCTAGGAGGTGGGTTAGCATATAGTGCTAAATCGCCTGAATTATCTTCTGCCGCATCCATACCTAAGTCTACATCATATTGTAATGCTTTTAACGATGTCCAGTAATCCTTAGCCACTGTGCTGGTTGCACATGCAGTAATATTGCCTGCACCACCGCCGTCTGTGGTAAATGTACCAGATGATAATCCAATATCCAATGAACTAATTGTTGCATTGGCTGCATCTGCTGTGGCTAATCCTCTACCGCATATAGTTACAGTAGCATTGGCACCTGCCACCGGTACCACAGTTCCGCCTCCGGTGTTTAGAGATGCTGTGGCTGTGAATATTTCGCCAGGTGCGTTAATTGTTGCTCCTACAGAAGTGTAGTCTGTGTTGTTCACAGTTACAACCTGATATTGTACATCACCTACTATATCAGTAGCTGGGATTGCAGTTCCATCTACATCTATCTTCATAATAGCACAGGTTGCACCAGCCGCTGGTCCTGATGTCACAGTTAAAATTTGTCCTAATTGTAGATTTGCACAATTATCAACATCAAGTGTTCTGGCTAATCTATCGTCGGCAATATCTGCTTGTGAATTATACAGCCAGGCTTCGTTGCTGTCTACATAAGCAAGATAGTGCCATTCTGCAGGGTTGTCTATCTGATCGGCACTTGCATATCCTGAACTGGGAGATGTTTTAACTCCTGTAAATGTTGTTGCTGTGATAAAGTACGGAGAAATATCAACATTACCTTTAGCGTCTCTGATACACACAGGTTGTGTGTCTGCAAAAAAATGTCTAGCACTTATAAGAGGCGGTGGGAAAATTGGGTGATCACCCACTGTTATTCTCACACGATTTACACCTGTTCCGTACTTGTCATCGCTTGCACTAAAAGTTACTATATTCTGTAAATTTCTAGCAATAGTTTGATCCGACAAATTACGCACCGTACCGTATTGGAAGTTTTCTGTTAACTTACTAAAGTCAAAACTGTCATTACCGTTAGTTACAAATCGTCCAATTTCTACCACGTGACCCAAATGATCGCCATCTCTGTCGTATAACACAGTAGGAGTACCAGGGTAAGCATCGTCATATTCAAATCCACGCATAATACAACCATAGAATGCACGTATCTCTGCTGGTCTGCCCTGCATATCACGTATTCTGTGATTGTTTA
>Ga0222715_10005719_pt1 | contig 10560 bp, 11 predicted proteins | sample C33_9DmetaG_FD_165056 | JGI IMG/M metagenome (GOLD analysis project Ga0222715, IMG submission 165056) | Estuarine water microbial communities from San Francisco Bay, California, United States - C33_9D | ecosystem: Environmental > Aquatic > Marine > Unclassified | place: USA: California... | reverse complement strand
TTTTTCTTTAATTTCATCAAATTCTTCATTGGATAATACTACAGGCTGATGCTCTTTTTGACATTTACGAGATTTATTATTATCTTGATATAATTCTTTATCTGCATTACGCAATCGATTTATTAAATAATTTTTATTTTCATTATTTTTTACACCACCTTTAAATTGTGAAAAATCATCAAAATCAATATCATCATCTACTTGATTTTCATCTTGAGACGATGATGAAGATCTCTTCTTTGGTGGAGGTGGAGTTTTATCTTTTTTAATTACAACTTGTTTTTTGGTAACAACTCTTGCTTGTTCTACGATTTTAGTAAGCCAAAATTTAATATTATCTAATTCGTAATATGATTTGCAATTTTTAATATCAATTTCAAATCCACCACCGCTTTTTTTCACAACAATATATGTTCCTTCGATTATATTAGGATTTTTATCTAAATTGTTGAAATCAATATCTCCTATTCTTTCCAATTCTTGTTTTACTAATTTGCTGACTTCTGTTTTTGTAAATCCAAAAATGATAAGTTCTTTAGTAATATCTTCTTCGGTAACTCCAACAATTAATCTTGATTTTATATATTTAGTTATATCAAATTTATCATTTAAAATATCATTAACACGTTTATAAGAGTAATAACCACTATTTTTACTTTTTTCGCTTTTAAATATAATTGCTTCAAATACATTAGCAAAAGAGCCAATTTTTTTAATTAATGCTGGATATTCGACATTATCTACTACTATTTTTAATCTTAAATTAATATCATCTTCAACAAAATTAATATCATCTTTGGGAATATAATTACTAATATATGAAACTAATTCATTTTTGTCATCTATTATACTTTTTAGCTTGTTACCATTATCTACAGGATATTTAAAACTTATTAAAGCATTATTTTCATATATAGATAATTTTGAGTTTTTCCCATTATAATATATATTCAATACTTCATCTTTTACATTGCCAATATTGAAAATATACCCTAATTCTCTTTCATTTGGAAAAGTATGATCTTTATATAATTTGTAAACAGCATTATTAATATGATTAACTAACTGGATAATTTGTATTTTACTATTTGTTTCAAGATTATCAAATAGAGTTAATAACGAATCAATATTTATTGCACTATTAAAACTAATATCATTATATTCTTCTAATGTTATTTTTGCGTATTTGGTTATACTTTTATATAGCATTACCAAAGATTCTTCACTTTTAATTAAATCCTTGACTTTTTTTGAGAATTCCGATTGTTTTACTGATCTATCAAAATAATATTTAATATCATAACTGAAATCATTGTAAAATACTAAATTAATATTATCTCTTTTAAATAAACCGTTATTATTTGATATAGTGATCGGCTCTTTTAAGGTTTCGGAACTTCTATCTTTTGATTTAAAAGGATTAATATTATAACCAGACCATTTAATATCTTTAATATCGTATAGTAAATTATCAGTATCCCAAAAATAATAAGGATATTGCAGATCCTTTTCTTTTTCCATTATAAAATAAGCTATCTTACTTAAAGCTTCATTGCAACTATTATCTTGAAATATATATTCAGATATAATTGTATAACTAGAATTATATTTATTATCTTTATTAGTATCAAAAACATATGTTTTATAATTTTTTTCAGATATCCATCTTTTTACAATAATAGGTTTTAATAATTCCATTAATACCTGTACATCTAATAAATTGTAAAGAAAAACATATTATTTTTATTAATATTATTATAGAGTAGTAATATTTAATAAATGTCTTCATATGACGAAAAAGATGAAATAAAGGGGTTAGTTAATAAATTAGTTGAAAAATTGCGGAGTACTTCTATAACTACACCCATGTCTAAAACTTCTATGTCTTTGCCATATAAAAAAGATATTTCTACAACATTAGTTGATAAATTACAAAATAAAGAAAAATTCTCAGATGACGATGAGGAAGATGATACAACTGATCGATTAGAAGAATTAAAACAAGAAAGAGAAGATCAAGATAGAGATATATTAGGTATAGAATCACCTGAAGATGATGATTCTGAACATGATGATTCCGAAGATAAAACAGATAAAGAAGAGGATAAAGAAGAGGATAAAGAAGAAGTAAGTGTTATGAAAAAATTTAAATGGGTTTTAATTGGTATTGGTGTATTTATTTTAGTATCTATTATTGCTGGAATTATATATTGGTATTATTTCTCAGAACCATCTCCAAGTTATTCAACAGGTGATAAAAGTATAAATAGAATTAATCAAGAATATACTTATAATCCTGCTATTGGCGCTGTTGGCATTGTGGAACAGCAAAGACAACAACAAGAACAGCAAAGACAACAACAAGAACAACAACAAGAACAGCAAAGACAACAACAAGAACAGCAAAGACAACAACAAGAACAGCAAAGACAACAACAAGAACAACAACAAGAAGAAGAAAATAGAAGAATTATGGAACAACGTAGAAGATTACAAGAAGAAGAAAAAGAAAAAATTCAAGAAGCTAAACAAAAAGAAGATGAAGAAATAGAAAGATTAAGAATTGAAAAAGAAAGAAGACAACAAGAAGAAGAAAGAATTAGAGAAATCAAAGAAAGACAATTAGAAGAAGAAAAACGTCTTCGTGAAGAAAAAGAAGAAAGAGCTCGCGAAGAAGAAAGATTACGATACGAAAGAGATTCGCAAAGACGCGAAGAGGAAAAAATTAAAAGAGAAAGAGACTCAAGAGAAAAACTTGAAATGGATATTTTAAAGCAACAAGAAAAAGATGAATTAGAAAGAAAAATGGAAAAAGATAAAGAAAATAATTTAAGAATGAGTATGTATAACTCATCGAGTAGCAGTAGTTCTTCATCGCCATTTAGCAATTATTCTATGAGTTACTCAAAAAAAGATGGAGGTAAAAATAAGAGGACTTATGTAAGAAAAAATGCTAAAAAATAGATCCATAACTATTTATTTATTCATTTATATAATTATTTAAATAATATCCCAAATATATACCTATAACTAATATTAATATAGCCATTAATGAGTTAGAGAAAATGTAATATATAAAATATAATAATATTACTATCAATGGATAATAATTACTTATTTTCTCAATATATGATAATAAATATTCCATTTAATTATATAAAATATAATAAATTAGATAATAAGTGGTTTAATATGTCCAACTCGAATGTTGGTATTAATCATAATTTGATAACCGGATTTATTAATATTTTTGGAAAAAGCAACATCTTCACTACATATATCTTTAATAATTTTTCCATCATCACATTCAATTACTTCTAATTCAGAATCAAAATATGGGTAGCTTATTTTATCAAATACTTCTTTTTTAACAGCCATAAATCCCATACCAGAATATACTACTGGATAATATTTGAATTCAGTTTCTTTTTTCCATGTTTCAACTTCTTCGGGTGTGATAAATTTAAAAGCCCCATGATTTTTAAAATGTTCAATATCCCAATCTTTAACAAAAGCATAATTAGTAAGATCTGCCATTCTATACATCCCCGCTACTACTGGATGTTCTTCTGTAGATTCAATAAGTTCTATTATTTGATCGGGTGTAAATACAATGTCATTATCAATCGTAACCCATACATCAAAATCTTGATTATTAAATGGCTTTTGATTTTGACCACGTAATGTATCAAGACCTAATGTGTGCATTCTAACAAACGGAACATACGATCCGGTTGATGGCGAAATCATGATGTCATATTTACGTGTATCCCATAGTTTGCTTAACATAGAAGTCCATGAAATCATAAATTTAGAACTAAAATTATCACCCGGAAGTGCAAAAATTATCTTTTTTAATTTAGCAGGTTCTGTTTTAGCAGGTTCTGTTTTAGCAGGTTCACTTTCTACAATCTTATTTTCCTCGTTCATATATTTATTAATATTATTATAGTTCTTATATCGTTTTCATATAATAATTTGTAAAAAAGCCATATAAAATATAATTATATTATAATAGATAAGTTTAATATGTCAAATTTAAATGACATTACATATTCACTGGAAATTAATAGTAATTCTCCAAGATATGAACAACCAGATAAAGTTAAAAAATTACTAAAACCACATCAATTAGCATGTTTATATAAAGCTATTCATATGGAAAATATTGGTACTGTTAATTACAAAATTAAAAAATATAATAGTGATAATTACGATAATGTAAAAATTTCAACAAATATTGGAATACTTGGAGACATCGTAGGTTATGGTAAAACATTAACAGCTTTATCTATTGTTGCAGCAAATTCATTAGATAATATACATATAAATAATGTTATGATAAATAGTTATCATAGTAATAGAGCATACAATTATTTTACAGCTGTATCAACAAATAAAAAAACACCAAATATTCACGATATGATTAGTTCAACCCTTATAATAGTACCGCGTGGACCAGTATACGTTCAATGGGAAAAAACATTAAAAGAACAAACTACCTTAAAATATATTGCAATCGACAGCTTAACTTATATTAAAAAGCATTTACCAGAATATAATCTACAAAATGATGCAGATATCATTAATTATTTTAATAATTATGACGTGGTTCTTATTAAAAATACAACATTAAGTCGTTTTTTGGACTATTATCATAATAGTTATAAGGAAAGATTTATCAATCGCTGGAAACGTATTATTATTGACGAATGTCATGATATTATTAATAAAATAGAAATTTTTAATTACTTATATATATGGCTCATAAGTGGTACATATATGAATATATGTGATAGATATTCATCTCCATCATACTCGCAATATTATAATATTAAAGATATCCTTAAAGAAGAGTATATTGATTATTTACTTGTTAAATGCAATAAAAATTTTGTTAGAGAAAGTTTTAAAATACCAGCAATGAAAGAAACATATTATTTGTGCAAAATGTCTAAATATTTAAAAGCTATTAAAAATTATATTAATCAAAGCGTTTTAGAAAAAATTAATGCAAATGATATTTCTGGTGCAATTAAGGAGCTCGGAGGTAAAAATGATACAGAAGAAGGTATTGCCAAATTAATTTGTGCAGATATGAATAAATCTATATCTAATAAACAAATTGAAAGAGATTATGTACTTGCACTTGATATTTCAGAAGAGCAAAAAGCAAATAAAATTAAAAATATAGATAATGAACTAAAAATATTGAAAGAAAAATTGCAAGATCTTACTGAACGCATTACTGAAATTAAAAATAAAACTTGTTCTATATGTCTTGATAATATTACAAATCCAATTATATTAGAATGTACGCATTTATTTTGCGGATCATGTCTGATTCAGTATCTTAATAATATTAATAGTCATTATAAAAGATGTCCCGAATGCAGATGTGAAATTAAAAGTACTGAAAATCTCACTGCAATTGTTACAGATGATCAAGTAGAAAATAAAGTGAAATATGTCAAAAATGAGGATTTGATAGGTAAAGGATTACTTAATAAAGAAGAAACTTTACTTGAATTAATTAAAAAAAATAAAAATGGTAAATTTATAGTTTTTAGTCGCGTAGATTCCTTTAGTAAGATAATAGAAGAGCTCGATAATAATGATATTAAACATGCTTCATTAAAAGGTCATACATCTCATATGATGAATGTATTGAATAAATTTAAGTCTGGAGAAATTAAAGTCATTTTATTAACAACACAATACGCGGGATCTGGTATTGATATTAGTTGCGCAACTGATGTAATTATATTACATTCTATGGATATTGATAAGCAACAAGCAATCGGTAGAGCGCAAAGGGTAGGTAGACATGAATCTTTAAATGTACATAATTTATGTTATGATCATGAGCTACCGTCGGAAATCAGTAGCTAAAATATTATTTGATTTTTATAAAAATTGATTATTTTTTCAAATGATATTATAAGCATTATATTTGACTTAATATAGCAAAAATGATAGACGTTATGAATGCACTGACGAGGCCGTCCTCTACGTTGAGGACTAAAAGAAAGAAATATAAAGAAGGTGCCGAAAGTTTTGATGAAAAGTCTTTAGGTTGCTTTACTTCTAAATATTTTGAATGCAATGATAGCATGACTGCGAAATATTCAAGTGATAAGCAAAAAACTTATCTCAGTATTGCAGCTAAAATAGCTGAAAAATCACCAATGTATCCTCATAAACATGGTGCTATAATAGTATATCGCGATAAGATAATTGCATCTGGTTATAATTACTATGTTGGGGATTTCAGTATTCATGCTGAAGTTTCTGCAATATCAAAAATCAAAAAGAAAGATAAACATATTTTATGTGATTGTGATATCTATATTGTAAGAATTGGTCCTAAAAGTTTCAATAATCCTCTTAAATATTCCAGACCTTGTCCCAATTGCCAAGATACGATAATTAAAAATAATATAAAAACAGCATACTATTCGACATCATATGAATACGATGATATTAGAAGTATGATACATAAAAAAAACGAATGTGAATGTAAATTTGATTGTTAAATTGTAAGAGATACTTTGGGTATTACACGTCGTATATTCTTTTTTACTACTGTTGTTCGGTCTTCTTCAAAAATTCTTTTGAGCAATTCTTCTCCAGATAAATTATTATACTGCATAATTTTTGTTTTGATATCATTCATTTTGATAGGTACTTTGCATTCTTTAACATTTGTTTTAATGCGTCCATGCTGAGTATTTAAATCATTATATTTATAATTAAACATAAATTGTTCAATCTTGTTATTTAAAACACGCTGATAGTTTTTTCTCTCCTTCATGGCAATTTGCAATTTTCTTATTTGATCATCATATTTAAACCAGTCATTTACTAAATTCTTAAATGTTTCCAGTTCTTCCTTACTGGGTTCAATTTTTTCTTCGTTAATAATATCCTCTACAATAGATTCCGATTGTTGTTCCATTATTATAAATAATATATTATGATAAATCCTTAAATTATTTTTCAATGAATTTTTTTAAGTTTTTATAATTTTTTTTACTAACAAATTCTTCAACAGGCTTTCCATATCTGTATTTCATTATTGTAGGATATCCATCTATTGTATCTCTGAATTTTTTTTTTACATATTTAATATTATCACTTTCAACATTTACAATTTTTATTTTGCTTTTCACGTATTTTTTAATAATTTTAATCCATAAAGGTAGTAAATCTCTACAATAACCGCAAAAAGCCGAATAATATAAAACAATTATTTTTTTATCATTTAATAATAAATTATTTATCTCCTTTTTATTATCCTTATTAATAATATATATCATTTGTTATTATTCTATATTATTTTTATTTAGATATAAATAGAATTACAATGAATAATTATTATTTAATTGATCATGAAGAAGATTATAACATGAAAGAATTAAGTTCTATGTTATCATGCAAAAATATGTCTGAATTATCTAAAACACATTTAGATAATCAAAATAAAAACTTTACAAATAAAATACAAATGGAAAACTGCACATCTGCAAAGAATTTTCACAACAATATTGATGATATAAAAGATGACGAAACTGAATTAATAAAAGGTTTCAGTATTAATAAAAAAAGCTGCATATACAAACGCCCCATTTATAACGAGGGAGACTGGGTAAATCAATATGATTTATCCAGTACATATTTAGATAGTATTGATTCGGGAAAATTATTTAATTTACAATCTAAAGCAAAAATAGTAAGTAAAACCTGCAAAATTGATCCAAATTCTAATTTATTAGGTAACTGTGATAAGGGGCCTTATTATACATATACACAAACATTTACTAATAGCTATGATAATTGTGTATAGTGTTATAATAGTCATCAATAAACAGCTTAATTATAGTATATTTTTCTCTACTTATTTTTTTCCCCAAATCTGTTTTAATGTGTTGCATTAATACCGCTGTTCTGTCTTCAATATTTTTTATTATTTGCTCAGCATTACTATTTACATTTACTATTCCATATGTAAAATATCTAATTATTCCAATTGATCCTAAAGATTCTATTCTATCCGCATCTCTAATACAATTTAATTGTTTATCTAAATTATAAGATATACATTTAGTATTGGCGTTTTTTAATTTAATTTCCATAGATAAGCTTACATTACATGCCAAATAAACTACTTTATCCATTTGCCATGGCTCTAATAAATCTTTAAAGAAATTTTCGAGTTTTGTTTTTTGCGATTCACCATTAATATATTTATGATCATTTATATCGTGTACTAATGATGCCAATATAACCTCGAATATTTCATCTTCGTTTAATTGTTCTTCTTTTGCTATTCTTGTTGCTAAAATTTTAACACGCATTGCATGATTGAAATCATGTGATTCATCATAATTATCCATAATTTCTTTAGCGAATAACTCTGTTTTATTTATAATGTTAAAATCAAACATGATTTATAATAAAAATAAACTAATAATTAAAATATCATTTTTTAAAAATTGATATTTAATATAGAAATTATTATTAAATAAATGGCTCGTTTATACGTTGGTGCTCATATTAGCCGTGAAAAAACCATTATTAAAACAATGGATAATATTAGAAATGCTGGTGGAAATTGTTTACAAATTTTCGCTTCTAACCCAAGAAGTACTAACTTAGTCGATATAACGAATTATGAAAAAATTGCAGACGATATTAAAAAGTATCTCAAAGAATACGATTTTAAACTTGTAATTCATTCACCATATGTTATAAATGTTGCTAATGATTTTAAAATTAATAAACGTTCAATGCCCATTGAAGATTGTTATTGGATTAAACTTATATTACATGAGCTCAAAATATCTGATTTAATTGGATCTATTGGTGTTGTACTACATGTTGGAAAACATGTAAAATTATCTTATTCAGACGGATTGAATAACATGAAAACGGCTATTGAATTCATTGTTAATAATATGATAGATGAAAAAATTAATACAAAACTAATAATTGAAACTCCTGCCGGACAAGGTACCGAATTATTAACCGATTTAAATGATTTTATCGAGTTCTTTAATAGTTTTACTAAAGAGCAACAAAAATATCTGGGAATTTGCTTAGATACAGCTCATACATGGGCGCTTGGCTATGAATTAGACGAAGCATATGATATACTTTTTAAGAAAAATGCTAAAAATATTACTCTTATTCATTTAAATAATAGTTTAGTAAATAAAGGTGATAAAAAAGATAGACATGCAACAATACTAAATGGTAATATACCAAATGGTAAAATGAATAATTTTATTGCATTATTAAAAAAATATAAGCCAATTATTATTCTTGAAACTCCTTCCAGCTCTTATAAAGAAGAAATAGGTCATATTTGCAAATTACTTAACTAATTGCTTTTCATCAACTAACTTCCAATTTTCAGGTCGTAAATCATCAATATTATTATTTTTATAATAAGGACCAAACCATACTACGGGTGCAATTACTATAGCTTCTTTTTTTCCCAAATAAGCACCCATCCAAGAAAAAGTGCTATTTCCTATAATATAATGATCTGCAGACATCATTATTAGCATTTGTTTCCAATCTGGTATATTATCTGCAATTTTTTTAAAGTTCATATTTGGATAATGCATATTAATAATATTAATATATTCTGAAACAATATTATTATCTATTTCTTGACAAAATATAAGGATATTATAATCTTGCAACATTATATCATTATTAGATAGTTCTTTCAATGCATTTAAATAATATACAACTGGTTTTATTGGGTGCATATTTTGCAAACCATAATAGTTACCAATACGAAAATGTATGGCTATAGTTTTTCTGTTAAAATATTCTGGAAATTCTTGCTTTGCACTAACTATTTTATTATCAATATCTAATATGCTTTTAATTTTATTAATATTATGTTTAAAATACTTATCACTTTGAAAAAATCCTTCCAAAACAATATCTTTGTTAAACTCAGGTATTTTATTGTATTTAAACTCAGGCTCTTTATATGTGTCTATAATTGTACATTGATTATCTATTTTTTCTTTAATTTTATTGAACATACTATCCCAGTAAAAATTATCTGTTTTAAATTTAGTTGTATCATAATAAATTACATAATTATCACAATTATCTATATAATAAGATAATGTTGCAAATATCATAAACATTTGATTACCTAATCCAGAATGTATATTTACACCAACCTTCATAATAATTATATTAATATTAATGCGATAATATCTTATATAATTAATAAAAAATTAAAAGATATTTTTTAAATACTATTAATTATTTTTAATATTGTACCATAACCGTCGGCAACATTTAATACATTATTACTACTTTCCATTCTGATATCGAAGTGTATCCATTTATTTCTATATTTCTTTTCTATAAAGTTCATTAAAAATAAACTTGCCATAAAATCTTCCCCGCGTTTACATTTATATCCGCTATTTTTAACATCTGCAATATCTGATTTAATATATTCCATATATTCAATCCATGGTGGTATTCTTATAATTTTTTCACCAACTTCCTTACATTTTTTAATAG
>Ga0222715_10005712_pt1 | contig 10566 bp, 10 predicted proteins | sample C33_9DmetaG_FD_165056 | JGI IMG/M metagenome (GOLD analysis project Ga0222715, IMG submission 165056) | Estuarine water microbial communities from San Francisco Bay, California, United States - C33_9D | ecosystem: Environmental > Aquatic > Marine > Unclassified | place: USA: California... | reverse complement strand
TTAGTACCGTCAGATTTAAAAAACAAAGCCTGTGGATCACCTTCTTGTGATGAAACACTAAACGCTTGTGAGTAAGACGCAGTACTAATATCCCAAGCAGAGCTTAAAACATATTTGTTTACACCCGCTGCCCCTACTACCACCATATTAAGGCCATCGGAAGAAAAGAACAAACCCGTTGGGCCTGTTTCCTGAGAGGCAAGACTAAAGCTCCTAGTATACGAGGCAGAGGACACAACCCACGCAGAACTCAGTGCATACTCATAAACATTGTCTCCTGTTGAACCTACAATAAACATTTTAGTTCCATCAGTCTTAAACGCAAGATCAGTTGGAACAGTGTCTTGGCTTCCTACGCTAAAACTTACAGAGCCGTAGCTTGCAGAGCTAATGTCCCAAGCGGAACTTAACGCATACTCATAAACAGTGTCCGTAGCGGTGCCAACTACAAACATTTTAGTTCCATCGGTTTTAAAGAATACGCCATTAGGAGCAGACTCTTGAGAAGCTACGCTAAAGTTTTGACTGTAAGAAGCTGAACTAACAGTCCAAGGTGTGCTAAGATTGTACTCGTTTATGTCGTTCCCTGCATCTCCCGCAACGTACATCTTTGCGCCATCTGAACGAAAGAAAAGACCGTATGGATCAGCGTCTTGTCCTGATACACTAAAACTAACACTATCATAGCTACCACCACTAAAGTAATAACCCTCAGCACCAGACACAACTGTACCCACAGCCTCGTGATAGACCGTGGGTTGAATACTGTTCTTTACTTTGAAGTCTTTATTGTTTGACATCTACTTCACCTTCCATAGTTGTCGTTATCATCAAGTCAATGGCTCAAATAAGTTCTCTTTAGTTGTAAACTCTGTGCTTGTGGCAGAAGCTGGAGTAGCCAGCAGACGAACATTAGAACCTGACACATCTACATCGTAAGTGGAGAGAACAGTAGCAGTGCTTACTTCACCATACTGTGTAGCAGAAGCTGTTGTACCATTGTGGACGACAAGTAACTTAGTGATAGTACGTTCACCTCCACTGTCAGCAACTACCGTGAGTTCCATAGCTGTATACTCAGCAGCGACATAAGTAGCAATGGCAGTCTCTGTAGTAGCTGTCGTAGTAGCTGTCTGTTCAGTAAGACCACCGCCACCACCACCACCTGTAGATACCCAGTTAGTTTCATCAAGAGAAGGATCAGTAGTACCTGATGTAGCTTGGATACAACGATAGTTGGTAAAGGTGATCGGAGAGTAAACAACGTAACCTACAGCGTAGGATGTACCTGAGACCCACAGAACGCCACCAGCAGAGGCGGCAGAGTTAGCAGCGGCTGTAGCTGAGTTAGCAGAGTTAGTTGCGCTTGTAGCAGCCCCTGTGGCGCTAGTGGCAGCAGCAGAAGCACTTGCAGCAGCGGCAGTAGCAGAAGCCTCAGCAGCAGCAGCAGTTGTATCTTCCATGTATGCTGCAAGAGCGTTAGTCTCAGTTTGGAATGTAGGCAAAGCCCCCAGAAAAGCATCAGCCTCATCAGCGAAGTTAGCGGGGTCTTGTCTACTGGGTGGTGATGGTAGTGCCGATATTGGTGGGTATGCCATATTAAGTTAATCCTTCTACTTCAATAGCGCCGAATGACAGAGATGGGCCTTCAAGTGTTAAATCAAATCTACGGTAGAACCCATAGATAGTAGTACCGTAGGAAGTATCTTCTGAACCTACATAAACGATTGGTGTTGCCCTAAAGTCAGCCAATGTTCTTTGTATCTTACGAGCGTTCTGTGTCTCAAACTGTACATCAAAGTCAGCTAACTGAGCAAAGTCCCTCTGAACAATGATAAAGTTACCAAAGGCATCTACTTCCTTGCGTGAGTAGTCTTCAATGCTAATGGCTGTACCGTAAGTTGTCAGACCGATACCACTCAGGAACCCTAACACAAGCTGTCCTAGTTCTGTAGTATCACCAGTTGCTGAGGTAACTGTAACCTCTATGTTAGAGCCAATGTAGGGCGGTAGGTCTAAGAACTGTGCTTGTTCTTTTTGTACCTGCTCCTCGAAGAAATATGTGTACCAATCAACAATGTTTCTGTTGTCTAGCAGAGACACAGTTTGATTGTAGACCTCACCATCTCCACCTACAGTAGTGTCAGTTACAGTCACGTTAGCTGAAATACCCTTAAGACCAAATAGGGCAACAGAGGTAACATTAGAGTTAGGGTCGTTGAGGGTGTATTCGATAAGGTTAAGGTTAGTTACAGGATCACTGATCTTCTGATCGAAAGCCTTCCAACGGTTAGTAGCACCAATGTCAAGCCATGTGGCAGGGTCGGTAGCTGTACCTGTGGGATCGACATTAGTGTTGTTGATTAGAGCTTCGTATATACGGTGGGTAACAGTGGAAATAGCCTTGTCACCAACGACATAAGCAGTCCCACTGTTCCACACAGCATAATCATCTTCGGTGATATTAGTAGCAGTTAGAATACTATCCGTAACTGTCACAGGTTTGATTAGCTGCATCTATTATGTCCTTGTAGCTGGTAGACCATCAACGTCCCACTTACGGTTAATATCGTAGTTACGCTTCACATACTTAGCATTACTTGCTTGCATCTGACGTTGCTCACTCCGTAGACCTGAGACCTCCCTACGAAGCTCATTGACAGCTTCCTTGAGGTCAGGGTCTTTGAACATACCAGAGGTTTGGTTATGTGAGAAGATACGAGATGGGCCAGTAGCTTCAAGCTCAGGGCCACGCTCACCAACCATACGGAGACCACCAGTGTGATAACCCCCCATAGCAAACTGTTTGCCCCTTGTAGCATTATCCATGTTAATAGCAAGGCCAGTAGCATTGGAAAGGGCTTGTTGGATTTGAGCGCCAGTTTGACCAGAGGTTTGAATATTGTTTTGTGCAGCAGCAGCCATCAGGTCAGCAGCACCTCTGATATTACCTAAATCGTAACCTTGGTATTTTTCACCAGTCAACTTTATTCCAGCACCTGTACCAACACCAGCAGCACCAGCAGTACCAACAGCAGCAGCAGCTTTAGCAGCAGCGGCAGCGGCGGCAGATTTAGCTTGAGCAGAAACAAGACCATCAATAGCACTCTTAAGCGTACCAATGGCCTCAGTGACACTCTTAACACTTGTATCAATACCAAGTAAGGCATTGTACTGGTCAACTTGCATTTGGTACTGTTTGTCAAGAGCCTCAAGCTGTGCATCAAGATCAACCTGAGCCTGAGCAATCTGTTCCTCTAAAAGGAGAACCGACTTCTCATCAGCAGTTAACTGTACTTGTGCTACCTTCTTAGCTTCCTCCAGAGTAATGCTAGTACGAGAGAAGTCTCTTGCGTAGTCCACGAAGGAACTAAACAAGTCCTCTGAGGGTTCAGCTACAACGTCAAGTGCTTCCTCTAGCTTTCTTTCGTCGGAGAAGTCACCCCCACGAATAAACCCAAGAGCACCTTCCCTACGAGAGAGTGATTGACTAATACCAGAAGCTATTGAACGACCAGATACTGCACTCTCAAGCATACTATAGATACTACTACTACGAGACATAGTTTCGTTAGCTACATCAAGACGTTCCTTGAGGCCATCTACGATAGATGTAAAGGCATCACGCAAGCGGTTCTTCTCAGCTTCTATGGAAGCACTTAGTCCCGCAAAGGCTTGTCCTACAGCTTGTTCAGCTTGCGCAAGTGCAAATTGAGCATCCTCAAGGTTGTATACCATCTGTGCTAGTGGTCGGTTCAACTCGTGCATAGCCGATAGTTCAGCTTCACGTTGTCTAGCCAAGATAGCTTGGTTGTTACCTAAGAGTTGATCCAGACGGTTCTGTAGTTGCATACGCTGGTTAGCAGCCTCAAGCAACTCGTTCATTGTCTCAAAGTGACCAGTCAGAGAGGCAAAGCTATCGCCCATCTTATTGATCTCTTCGTTGATCTTCTCTAGTTGTTGCTCTTCGGTTAGACCTTTTAGCGACAGTTTGAACTGGTAGCTAAAGTCATCAAAAGCACTTGCACCGATACCTAGAGTACCAGCAGCATCAACTATGCTTTGTTGCATGTTACCGATAGCTTCAATCAGTGGGTCAGCAACTTCTGCACTTGCAGCTTCGTAACCGAGTTTCTTGCTACCTTTCAGTAAGCCAAACAAACGACTACTCTGGGTCAGCTTGAATGTATCTATGGCTACGTCAAAGCCTTCGATGGTGGTTCTTAGGCCACTGTCGAGGAGCTTAACTTTCTTGGTAAATAGCCCAATTACAGCAATAGCAGCTAAGATGTAAGGGGCAGCAGCGCCAATAGTAGCCATCGTGCTACCAGCCGCTACACTACCAGCAGTACCTCCAGTAATTGTGTGCAGGGCAGCCGAACCAAAGTTTGAAGCACCAGTGGCTAGAGTTGCACCTATAGTTCCAGCTTGTGCGCCACCTGTAGCGTATTGGCCCATAGCATTAGCAGCAGTAGACATACCCATGCCAGCACCCATGCCTGTAGCGATGGGAATTAGTATCTTATTTTTAATTGCCATAGCAGCCATGTCGGACAATAACTTTTTGAACATGCTCTTGATCGTATCAGTAAAGCCTTTGAAGTCCTTTAAGCCACTGGCGACATAATCACCAAAAGCATCTGATAGCTCATCTGTAATATCTATGAGTTTTTCAAAGGCAGCATTAGCTTTCTTTTGTGCAGCAATCTCTTTAGCAATAGCTCTCAGTTTGTCTTTAGATGCCTTGATGTCAGCTTTGGCGTTCTCTTGCACAAGTTGGTAGAAGGTTTCCTCTTCCGTGCGTCTTTCACCAGTAAGACCAAGGAGCTTAGTCTCTTGATCCGTTTGTTCACGAAGGGCAGCTATGACATCGTTAATGTCCTTTAGCTCTGCTTTCCTACGAGCGTTTGCCTCAAAAGCGGCCTCGCCATCGAACTTGCTTGACCCACTGTACTTAAATGAACCAGCGCCACCGAAAGCATCAAGTCCAATCTCAGCCTCTTTCTTAGCTTGTCGTATTAAGTCTAAAGCTGCCGCAAATGGGATTGCCAGCCTTTCAGCCATCTCTTGAATTTTATCGTTTAACTCGTCTAACCTTTTTTGTCTTTCAGCATCAGACAGTCTCTCGTATTCGTCGTTAGCACGAGACAACTCAAGTTCACGATTAGCTTGATTCTCAATAATAGCCAGATCGCCAGCGGCATCAAGTTCTTTCTGGTTCTTTTCATATGCAGCATTTGCTTTAAACAATTCACGTTCAGCTTTAGCTAAGGTTTCTATGTTCGCTAGGCGGTCTTCTTCGGCCTCCGCTTTTGCCGCTGCCTTACGTTCCGCTTCCATTTGACCCATTATGACTCTGGTTCTAGCTAAGCGGTCTTGATATTCTTTTTCTGCGTCTGCCTCTTGCTCCTGTATTATAGCTCTTGCTTTAGCTAACTGGTTTATTACCGAAGCATTACGCTCCCTTTCCTTCTCTTGCCTGAGCAACTCTTTTGCAGCAGCGAGTTCTAACTGAGCATTAGTAACAGCTTGCCTTAGACCGGGAGCAGCATTTGCTCTGAGTACACTCGCCAGTGCCTCAAGCATCTCAGGTGTGAAGGCGCTATCATATGCCTCAGACTGTGCTTTTGCGGTTTTAAGACCTTCAGCAATGGCTTCATCTATTTTAGCCCTTGCAGCAGCTAGTTTCTTTTCAGCAGTCTCAACTTGATCGGCAAAAGTTTTGATAGTCTGGTTTTCATATCCGCTATTAAGAAGGTCAAGAGCCTCCTTCATGGATATAACTTCGTTTCTAGCTGACTTTAAGCGGTCTTCAAAATCTTTTACTTTATCAGCAGCCTCCTTAGAGGAGTCTCTCATCTCAAAGAACATTCTTGCTGCCGCTGAACCAATGGGGATAAGAATACCAAGCGCAGCGGATAAACCTACAGCAGCACCAACGGTTAATCCCAAGGGGCCAGCAACCATAGGTAGGATACCTACTAACTGAGAAGCCTGTTGGCTAAATGCGACAAATGCACTTGTTCCACCTTGAACCTGTACAGCAAAGTCACCGAACTGATAACCAAGCTGTTGAACAGCCATGTTTGAGCCGTTCATCTTATTCTTGGTTTGATGCAACGCAGCATTTTGCTTTTGTGCAGCAAGAGTAGCCCTCTCTTGCCTCGTAGCTAAGTAGTCTTGCACTTTAGCTAGTCTTTGAGAAGCTATAGCAGCTTTGTTTTGAGCTACAGTCTGATTAACCAAAGCGTTCTTATACTTTACTACAGCACCATAAGCCTGAGTGCCTGTCATACCAGTCAGTCTCTTTAGCTCTCTTCCGTAAGCTATGAGTGCCTTCCTCTGACGGTCTTGAGTCACGGTTCCAGAAACTATCTCTTTAGACAGTTTAGCTAGAGACTTCTCCATCCTCTCAACACCAGTGAGAGCCGTTTTAAGAGACTTACCCTTGTCAACGACTTCATATTGGATTTGAATAAGATCAGCCATTATCTTCCTCGCCAGTAGTTTTAATCCAGAGGTTATCCAGAGACTTTATAATGCTTACCTCCCAAGGCGAAAGGTCTACACTTGTAATATCACACCATGCTTTAATGATGTCATAAGATATTGGGTTAGGGCCACTCATACCGTAAGTTCTACCATCGTGTAGCTCTATGAAGGTTGCCCATAAGTGAGAGGCTGCATCAGGGAAGATTGCGTCAGCATTAGCTTGCTCAATCTCTGCTAGTTCTTTGCCTAGCTGTTTGGCGACTTGGGCTAGGTGGTCGGCCTCTGTAGCCTTACCTTTGCTACCAGAGACCTTCCTACCCATCCTAAAGGAATACTCAGCGTACTCCTCTAGTTCAGCCCTTACTTGTCCAAAAAAGCCTGTGCATCACCCAAGGCAGCATCAACCTGTTCACGAACCCAAGGGAGTGCTTCAAACACTTCTCGTACCTTAGCTTCTGTACAGTCTGGTTGTTCACCACTAAGGGTAATGTTCCATCCACTCACGCACTTTACCAGAAGGTCTAATGCGGATGCTTCAATTTCCTCAGCAGTGAGGTTGAGCTTACCACCAGTCCGTTGCGCTTTCATCAAGCGGCGGTTCTGTTGAGCGTGAGAGATAGTTTTGTATTTCTTCGAGTATGGCCCATGTACTGTAATGGTCATCTCTGAACGATCCTCATTAGTTAGGATTTCAGAGTTAACGGGATTGTACAGGGTTACATCTGTAGTTTCTTTAGTAGTACCAATGTTCATCAAGTCCATGTCGGGATTCCTTTTGATGTGTTGTCGAGGTTATGTCGGGTGATTTATAGTGGGGAGGCATCAGACCCGACACCAACGCCTCCCCGCCCTAGCTAGGGATTACGCTGTGCGTGTCATCTTCAAGTTTGTATTCTCAGTTGTGTCGTACAGAGCCACGAATGGCAGTGTAATCAAACGAGACTGAGGGTTTTGAAGTGGTACAGACGCACCATTATATTTTACACGAGGGAACTCAAATGTATATGCGTTGGAGCCTGTAGGATCGTCAACAGATACGGTGATTGAGCTTTCAGTTTCGTTCAGGAACTTGTTGATGAGTGTTTCATCTTCGTAGTAAACTGTCATTGTACCTTCAACAACAGCACTACCAAACTCAAGAGACTGTGCATTGTCAGCGCCAACTACGAAAGTAGGAGCCAAAGAGTTAGAGAGGCTAAAGTCAATCGAAGTCACGATGGAAATACCTGAGCCACCATCTGTGATAGTACCTGAGTAGCTATCGAAAGGTGAGTTAGTTGTCGAAGCTGTTGGTGTACCACCAGTGGAACCTGTTGTACCAGCCTGTGTCATACCTTTGCCAACCATGTCGAAAGTCGCTGTGACCATTTGGTTAGGGGCGATGGAAAAGCTGGCGGTAGAAACTGCCATACCTGTGAACAGACGGAACTGAGCAATGTCGTTAGCTGCATCTTCGATTGTAAAGAACTTAGGTGTAGTACCAACCTTCAAGACGTTTGTAGCATACGAGTTAAAGAAAGCTGATTCTAGCAGTTCGTCATAGTCACCTTTACGGAGATCAACTTCGATAGAGCCACCAGCTTGCTTGTTACCGTGACGGTCAACTCGTGTCATACGGTCAGCTTGGATTTCATTACCTTCAACACGATCTTTGGTCAAGTCCAAGGAGTGTGAGTTAATCGGAAGGTTAGCGAAAGTGGGTGTGGATGGCGTAGTGCCGAAAGATGTCTCTGCAATGTACGAGAGACTGGAACGGCTACCTTGTGCAAAAGCCATGTTTATTCTCCTTCAAGAATAGTGTTAGTATATGTTGGTTTCTTAGCTTTTGGCTTTTCCGTGCAGGAAGGATCAACAGCCGTAGCTACTTTAGCGGGAACCTCATCTCCGATGAGATATGTCTTGCCTGAGTAGACAAAATTCTTACTTGCTTTAGTCATAGTGGTTCTTTCTTTATGAGTAGATATACCAGCCGATATTAACTACCGTGTAATACCACGGGCTATCTACGAAGCCATTGTCTCTCTCAGCGTAGTCAATGGAGACTATGAATGTCTCAGCATCACCGTTAGTGAAAGAGATGTCAGTTGTAGCTTCAAAGGCTGTCATAACCTTGTTGGATATATCGTCAGCAGTAGACGGGCCATTACCTTCGGGTGTGTAACAGAATACACGGAAGACACCTTGATACCGTTGTTGCGGATTTAAGCCTCGTACAGCGGGTCTACGAGACGTTGGGACAAAGGATACCTTGAGGAAGCTAGTGCCTGTCTGAGGCTCAAATGAGACGTTCTCATAGGCTATTCCAGAGGGTAGTCCAGCGGTATTAGCTAAGTGGCTCTCAAGAGCGGCACGAATGTCATTGTAAATACTCATCCGAACTGGTTCCTAATCTTTGCGAAGACGTGGTAGCCTGAGCGTCTCCAGTTAGTACCATCCTCAACATCTCTAGCGTGAGGAGCACGATTCTTAAGTGTGAACCTTGCATCGCCAGACTCTAACATTGCCTTAAAGTCTATACGATCTATGTCACCGATAAGTTGAGAGTAGGCTTGGTCTTTCATGGCTTGTGGGTTCTGGTTCTTGGGCTTGTTGTCTGAGCTTCTACTCCTACCGCCACCAAAACCTGCTTTACCAATGGAAAATGAAGTTACATAAGCACCTGTGTCGATAGATTGGTCAGGGACAGCAACATAAACTGCGTAGGAAGCTATCTCATCAAACTTTTGTTCAACTTCATCAGCTACTCTGTTTTCTATCTTATCCTTAAAGGCGTTCATTGTTGCTTGAATACTCATCAGTCTCTAACCTCACACACATAGCAGATGGCAAGACCATCACTGTAGAAGGTTTGCACTGATACGATCTCGTATGTATTACCAAGGCCAATAACCTTGTCTTCATCATCAGGGACGACAGCAAGACCTAGTGCTGGAATGATACAGCGGCTAGACCCACGACGAACTTCGTCACCAATGGGAAGTCCCACAGAGAAATTAAAGAAGTAAGAACTTACAGTATAGTCTGTGGTGGCTGCACCATCTACTGTACCTGTAGCAGGGTTATAGGTTCCAGCCGTACTGGTCTTCCTAAGTGTTACATCTGAACCAAAGTCTCTCACGAGATTTAGTAGGTCAAAGGAGCGGAATGACATATCTTACTCCTTATTCGTATTCAGGTGTTTGGTAGCTTGGTGGGTTCTTGAAACGATCTCTACGGAAGGAGCCTTCGATACGGTTAGTGTTAGCTCGTACAGCCTCAACGGTACTCTTAGTGATACCACCAGCTAAGACCCCTACCGAAGCACCTGCGGTCTTACCTTGGTACTCTAGGTTATCTGCTAGAGCCATATACTGCTTGGCTAAGTCGGAATAGTCAGCACTCAAAGCACCACTTAATTGTGTCGTTACCTGTCGGGAGTATTTAGAGGCAATGACACGGGCAATCCAAGCTCCTGAGTAATACACGTTACTGCCGTTCTCAGAAAGGGCAAACGTAACCTCTTCGTTTTGAACCTGTTGGTCATCAGTGTTAGTATCGCCAACCAATAGGCGTACTGTATTGAGACGACCAGAGGCCGTGGTAGTGTCCAAGTCTGTAGGATCGTAAGACCATGCCATGTAAGTCGTCTCCGTTGTTATTAGTCAGCGAGAACCTTGTCTCGAATGTCGTAGAAGTCTTCCGTAATCCAGCGATTAACATTAAGGAAGCGCCTGATTAGGCCACGTTGCTTGTCGTCAATCTTAGACTTCTTACACTTCTTAGCTTCAAACTCTGTCTTACTGGAGGTACGTTTGTTTACCTCGACATTAAGTAGGTTAACTAAGGTCTCTAAGTCTTTACCAGCTAGTTCAGACAGTCGATCTCCAACCTTGTTCTGAACCTCAAGCTCTTTGTTGTGGTGAATGTAACCAGCGGCGTATAAGGTAGAAACCTTGTCTTGGTCTATCCCTCGCTCTGCCCAGTTAAAGTGATCTCCACGTTTCCAATTCGTATTATCCGCCAGTAAAGGCATCTTGATAAACACAGGCCAATCGACCTGCCAACCCAAGTATGTGGGGTGCATAGGGACTCTCC
>Ga0222715_10005711_pt1 | contig 10567 bp, 10 predicted proteins | sample C33_9DmetaG_FD_165056 | JGI IMG/M metagenome (GOLD analysis project Ga0222715, IMG submission 165056) | Estuarine water microbial communities from San Francisco Bay, California, United States - C33_9D | ecosystem: Environmental > Aquatic > Marine > Unclassified | place: USA: California... | reverse complement strand
AAGGTCTTATTAGATGCGTACAATGCCAATCCTACCAGCATGTCTTTGTCGGTGGAGAGCTTTGCGAAATGGCACCCTGAGGGTATTTTAATCCTTGGCGATATGTTTGAATTGGGCGCTGCAGCTGAACAAGAGCATGAAGCAATGGTCCAATTGGTCCGCGAATCAGGCATGTCGCAGCGCTGCATCTTAGTGGGAGACTTTTTCGGACGCACCTCTTGGGAAGGTGCACAATTTGGCACCACAGCAGAATTGGCCACGTATTGGAATGAAAAGGGCGCCCCAAAGGACGCCCATATCTTGTTAAAGGGTTCACGAGGTATTGCTCTAGAGCAACTCCTCCCCTTGCTGTAATTAGCTGTTTTTGATCAAGTCACGTGAGATGACCACACGCTGAATCTCAGAAGTACCCTCGTAGATTTGGGTAATCTTAGCATCGCGCATCAAACGCTCCACGTGGTATTCTTTCACGAAACCGTAGCCGCCATGAACCTGAACTGCTTCTGTGGTCACCCACATTGCTGCTTCAGAAGCTGCTAGTTTCGCCATCGCACTTTCTTTGTCGTACGGCAACCCTTGGTCTTTCAACCAAGCAGCCTTGTATACCAACATGCGCGCTTGCTCAATCTTCATTTCCATATCGGCCAGCTTGAAGGCAATGGCTTGGTGATCATGGATAGGCTTTCCGAAGGTGGTACGCTCCTTAGAATATGCCAACGCTAAATCCAATGCACCTTGTGCAATTCCCAAAGCCTGGGCAGCGATACCGATACGGCCACCGCTTAAGGTCTTCATGGCAAATTTGAAACCGAAACCGTCTTCTCCTATTCTGTTTTCTTTCGGCACCTTTACGTCATTGAATAACAACGTGTGGGTATCTGAACCGCGAATCCCGAGTTTATCTTCTTTCTTTCCTACGACAAAGCCGTCCATCCCCTTCTCAACGATTAATACGTTGATACCACGGTGGCCCTTTTCACGATCGGTTTGTGCAATCACTAGGGCAATTTCACAGCTACCGCCGTTTGTGATCCAATTCTTCGTGCCGTTCAGTAAATAGTGGTCGCCTTGGTCAATGGCGGTAGTTTGCTGTGAAGTCGCATCTGAACCGGCTTCGGGCTCGCTCAAACAGAAAGCACCAATGATTTCGCCTGATGCTAATCTGGTGAGGTATTTCTGCTTTTGCTCCTCAGTACCGAAAGTTTCTAGACCCCAGCACACGAGGCTATTGTTCACGCTCACGACCACAGAGGCCGAGGCATCCACCTTCGAAAACTCTTCCATGGCCAGTACATACGACAAGGTGTCCATACCCGAACCGCCGTAGTCCGGACTGACCATCATGCCCATGAAACCGAGCTCGCCAAGTTGTTTAATTTGTTGCGCAGGGAATTCCTGCTTTTCATCTCTTTCTATGACTCCTGGAAGCAATTCCGCTTGTGTAAAATCACGCGCTGCATCCCGAATCATCAAATGCTCCTCTGATAGGGTGAAGTTCATCGATTATTCTGATTAATATTGGGTTACGCAAATGTACAACGCAGGCTTCAATGTTTTAGGATTAATGAGCGGCACTTCCCTCGACGGAATGGATGCCGCTTTGATCGCTTTTCACCCTCGAAATTCTAGGGATTGGAAGGTGTTGGGGGTCCAATTCTATCCCTACCCAAGGGAACTAAAGGAATTGGCCCAAAAAACCTATAGGAAAGGCACAAAATCGCCTGCCTTCGACCAGGCCTTTGCAGCGTGGACAGTGGAGTGTGTGCGTTCCTTTACACAAGCACACGATGTTGATATACATCTCATCGGGCATCACGGCCAAACGGTGTTCCACGATCCTGCAGATAAGTTCACCTATCAAGCCGGTTGCCTAACTTCGATTGCGGAGGATTTGGGCATTCCGATGGTGACCAATTTTCGTGTGCAGGACGTGCTCCTGGGCGGGCAGGGTGCACCGTTCGTCCCCATGGGGGATCACCTGATGTTTGGAGAATACGAATGCTGTTTGAACATAGGTGGATTCGCAAATTATTCGTTCGGCAAACCCCTTCTTTCGGAGGGCATCGCTGAGGCCGGGGACATCTGTCCGGTCAATGCAGTACTCAATGGACAGGCAGAATTATTAGGCCAGGCCTATGATGCTGGTGGGAATTGGGCAGCCTCTGGAACTGTGTTCGAGGACAAGGTCAACTTACTTATGGGCGCTATCCAAAGCACCGAGGAGAGTTTGGGGTATGAATGGATGGAGGAGCATATAGATCCAATTTTAAAAGGACTTTCCCCGGTCGATGCGTTGGCTACCTACACGGAGGTGGCGGCGAGGGTCATTGCGGAGAGAATTGGGCCCAGAAAAACTTTAATTACCGGAGGAGGCGCCAAAAATAAGCACCTGATTTCGCGAATCTCCAACTTAGGCGCAGACCTCGTCGTGCCCTCCGAGCAGATCATCGACTACAAAGAAGCCATGATATTCGCCCTATTGGCCGCCGAAAGATTTCATGGACGACCCAATGTTTTAGGCCATACCACGGGCAGTGGATTATCGCATAGCTCCGGCAGTATTTTCTATCCTTGAAACGCTATCTTTAGGCTCCCTTAAACAGAGCACACATGAAAGAGCAACTGCGCGCTTTTGAAGAGCGCCCCGCAGAGATTGTATTCCACTGGCACGATTCTGAAACTGAAGCCAAAGGTTGGGTCGTAATTAACAGCCTACGCGGCGGTGCCGCTGGAGGCGGAACCCGCATGAGACCTGGACTCACGGAGGGGGAAGTCCTATCGCTGGCCAAGACCATGGAAATCAAATTTACCATCGCAGGACCCCCTATTGGCGGGGCAAAAAGTGGTATTGACTTCGACCCAAATGACCCGAGAAAACATGGTGTTTTACAACGCTGGTACAAGGCGGTTTATCCTCTTTTGAAAAACTATTACGGTACTGGAGGTGATCTAAACGTCGATCAAAAGACGGAAGTTATTCCTATCACCAGTGAATTAGGCATATTACATCCGCAAGAGGGTGTACTTAATGGACACTATCAACCAGGGGATTTTGCGAAGGCAAGGAAAATAAAGCAACTTCAGGACGGCGTGAGTTTAACAGTAGAAAGCTCAAAACTAACACCTAGTTCAAAAGATATATTCAAAGTTGGTGATCTAATCACGGGATATGGCACCGCAGTAAGCGTGAAGCATTTCTATGATATCTGGGGCGGTGATCTCCAAGAAAAACGAGTGATTATACAAGGCTGGGGAAATGTTGCCTCCGGTGCGGCTTATTACCTGGGTCAAATGGGCGCAAAGATTGTCGGCATCATCGATAAGGTGGGCGGCTTGATGAAGCCAGAAGGATTTTCTTTCGAAGAAATCCAAACCTTATTTAATGAGAAAAACGGCAATGCTTTGAATGCGAAGGATATGATGAGCTTCGAAGAGGTGAACAAGCAGATTTGGTCCATGGGAGCGGAGGTGTTTATCCCTGCAGCAGCCTCTCGATTGGTCAATAGAATGCAACTCGCCCAGATGTTGGACAATGGATTGGAAGTGATTTCTTCTGGGGCCAATGTTCCGTTTGCCGATGAGGAGATTTTTTACGGTCCAATTGCCGAACTCGCCGACCAAAAATGTGCGGTCATCCCAGATTTCATCTCTAATTGTGGAATGGCAAGAGTTTTCGGATATTTAATGCAAGAAGGCGCCAATGTCAATGATGAAGCAATTTTTACGGATGTTTCTGACACCATCCATTCTGCACTTCTTAACATCAAAACCATTGATAACCAAAAAACAGGCATTACATTTAAAGCGTATTCAAACGCCCTAAAACTGCTGATATAATTATGGTATATACATTAATGCTGGTAGTCTTTGTACTTGGCTACGCAGCTATTGCTCTCGAGCACCAATTAAAAATAGACAAAGCAGCGGCGGCCCTTGTGACCGGTGTGGTTACTTGGACCCTATACATCATGACCGCTCATGACGTTCACCACGTGGAAGAACACCTGTTGCACCACCTCAGTGAAATCTCCTCCATCCTCTTCTTTTTGATCGGGGCAATGACCATTGTAGAATTGGTCGATGCGCATGAAGGTTTTTCGGTCATTACTGATAAGATCAAGACCACGAACAAGGTGAAACTCATGTGGATTATTGGTGTGTTGAGCTTTTTCTTCTCAGCAGCCTTGGATAACCTTACCACATCCATCGTAATGGTCAGCTTGTTGCGCAAGTTGATCGAAGACCAAAAAGACCGCTGGTTCTTTGCCGGAATGGTCGTTGTCGCTGCCAATGCCGGGGGTGCTTGGTCGCCCATCGGAGACGTAACCACGACCATGTTGTGGATCAAAGGACAGATTACGGCAGCCGGAATTATTAAGGTTTTGATCATACCTTCTATTTTCACATTGCTAGCACCATTGGCCATTCTATCGTTCCGAATGAAAGGGAACGTAACACGCCCAGTTCGCGTGGAAAGTGCCGATCACTACACGGATCCAACTACACCCTTCGAAAGAAATTTCGTGTTCTTTGCGGGTGTTGCAGGTTTGATTTTTGTTCCAATTTTCAAGACTGTGACGCACTTACCTCCATTTATGGGAATGATGCTTTCCTTGGGTGTGTTGTGGTTGATCACAGATATCATTCACCGCAGAAAACCTAGCGAGGTTCGTCACGAACTGAGTGTATTGGGGGTGGTACGAAAAATTGATACGCCTTCAGTACTTTTCTTCTTGGGTATCTTATTGGCAGTAGCCTCACTACAAAGCATGGGGCAGCTGGGAGATTTAGCGATTGCTCTGGATAACTCTATTGGCACAAATACTGAGGGCGGCGTATATGCTGTGAGCATGATTATTGGATTGCTTTCTTCCATTGTAGATAACGTGCCGCTAGTTGCGGCTGCGATGGGAATGTACGAGGTAACCACCACTGGTCTATTCATGGTAGATGGCGTCTTCTGGGAGTTCTTGGCCTATTGTGCTGGAACGGGAGGTTCTGCATTGATCATCGGTTCAGCAGCCGGTGTTGCCGTGATGGGACTAGAAAAAATACCATTTGGTTGGTATTTGAAGAATATTTCACTGCTTGCACTCGTTGGATACTTTGCAGGGGCAGCAGTATACATCCTTGAACGTACACTCTTTTAGAGTCGTTCGAACTTGTTGATATCTCCAAAGCCCTCGTCTAACGGGGGCTTTCTTTTTGCGGATATTTGAGTAAATGACAGAATAAAAATGAACCCACTTTTCCTTCAAATTCAGGCCGGCGGCGAAGCCGTTTTAACCGAAGAACCTACCGAAAAAACCATGTCAATTCTAGAGCTGATGACCTCTGGGGGCATTGGCGGAATCTTGATCATGGTGTTCTTGGGAATCCTGAGTATCATGGCAGTGTATATTTTCTTGGAACGTTTTGGTGCCATTCGCAATGCGAACAAGGTAGACCCAAACTTCATGAACAATATCAAGGACATGGTGATGGACGGTAAGCTCGAAAGCGCACAGGCGTTGTGTATGGCTGAAAGCACACCGGTTGCCCGTATGATTGAAAAAGGTATTAGCCGTATCGGCAAACCACTTGGTGATATCACACAAGCCATTGAGAATCAAGGCAAGCTCGAAGTGACACGCTTGGAGAAAGGTCTGCCGATGTTGGCGACTATTTCCGGTGGCGCGCCAATGATCGGGTTCTTGGGAACGGTAATAGGGATGATTTTGACCTTTAAAGAAATGGCCAACGCAGGTGGCCAAATCAAGCTTGATATGATGGCAGAAGGTATCTACACGGCGATGACGACTACTGTTGCCGGTTTGTTGGTCGGTATCATCGCCTACTTTGGATACAACTTCTTAGTGACGCGTGTGGATCGCGTGGTCTATAAACTTGAGGACAGTGCAATGGCCTTCTTAGACCTGTTGCACGAACCAGCATAACAGGGACTCATTATGAATTTAAGATCAAGAAGTAAGGTAAGTGCGGAAGTCAATATGTCGTCGATGACAGATTTGGTCTTCCTGCTACTCATATTCTTCATCTTGGCCTCTACCCTAGTCACCTCGAGTGCGTTGGATATCATTTTGCCCAAAAGCGGTGCTCAGACAGTCAAGAAAAAGAATATTACGCTCACTGTGAATGAAGACCTTGAGTTCGACCTCAATGGAACCATCATTAGCTACGACCAAGTAGAATCTAAACTCAAAGCAGCTGCTTCACAGTTGGCTTCGGATGAAGAACCCGTCATTGTACTTCGCGCTGACCAAAGCATCCCAACGGGAGAAACGGTACGGATTTTGGATATAGGATACCGTAATAACATGAGAATGATCATCGCAACTGATCCGAACTAATGGCATTTAACGAGAATACAAACCGAAACAAGGCGCGCACAGGAACCATAGTGTTCCATGCCCTTCTATTGCTGTGGTTTGCATTCTATGGACTCACCTACCAGGATCCTCCACCGGAAGAAGGAATTGCCATCAATTTTGGCTACCAAGACGACGGTGCAGGAAACACCTCTCAGGCCGCCCCTGTAACCCCTCCTCCCCCAGCCCCAGCGGAACCCGTTGAGGCACCGCAGGCTCAGGAAGAAGTCGTGACTCAGGATATTGATGAGGCACCAGTAATCAGCGAGCCCACTGAGGAAACTACTACACAACCAGACCCGGTACAAAAGCCAAAAGAGCCTGTTCAAGAGCAAACAACCCCTGATCCTGAACCAGATCCTCAACCCACAGAAGAGGAACTCGAGCGCCAGCGCAAACAAGACCGACTCAACCGTATGTTTAACACTCAAAACCAAGGCAATGGCCAAGGTGAGGGTGAAACTCAAGGCGGCGGTGATCAAGGCGATCCTAATGGTGATATTCTAAGCCCGAACCGCACCGGCAATGGTGGAGTGGGCAATAATGGACAATACTGGATGAATGGACGCCCTGTTGATATTCCTGAGCCTGAAACAGGCTGTAATTATGCAGGTGTGGTTGTCATTAAAATCGCGGTGAATGCTGAAGGTCAAGTGTTTGAAGCAGAATTGGCCCCAAATAATCAGATTCCCGCCGGTCTTGCAAAATCTAACTTCGGTTCCAATACTTGTTTGGTTCAGAAAGCAAGGGTGGCTGCACGTAATTCGCGTTGGAGCCCAGACCAGGGGAATCTTAGACGCGTAGGTTTTATCGTGTATCGATTCGATTTACAATGACCTACGACGAAGCTGTACAATGGCTGTATAGCGCGGTGCCCAATTTTCAGCGCGACGGCGGAAGCAAAAATTACAAGATTGGTCTAGAAGGCCCACAAGAGCTGTGGTCTTATTTAGAAAATCCTTCCATCGACATTCCCACTATTCATGTGGCCGGCACGAATGGCAAAGGATCAACGGTGCATTTGATGGCCTCTGGAATGCGTGAAATGGGATTACGAGTAGGTGTGTTCTCATCGCCACATTTGTTTGATTTTCGGGAGCGTGCAAAAATTGGCACCAACAAAGTTCCTGAATCCTTCATTATCGAATTTGTTACCAAGCACCAAGACTTTTTCACCAAAGGTGGCTATAGCTTTTTTGAGCTCACCTTGATGCTGGCGCTATTGTGGTTTGAGCATGAAAAAGTGGACTGGATCATCTTAGAAACAGGGATGGGCGGAAGATTGGATGCTACCAACATCTGCAAACCTGAACTCACTCTAATCACCAACATCGGCCTTGACCATGAGCAGTGGCTGGGCAATACTCGAGCGGCCATAGCGACTGAAAAAGCAGGAATTATCAAACCCGGCGTGCCGGCTGTTGTCGTGCAAAGAGATTCAGAAACCCAAGCTGTTTTTGAGCGCGTGGCGCACGACCAAAAAGCGCCCCTGTTCTGGGCATCAGATTTTGAGTTTGAGAGTGATTTGCGAGGGGATTACCAGAAATACAATATCAATGGTGCGGCGACAGCCTTGGATTTACTCTTCCCTGAATATCGGTCCGTTTGGTCTTTAGGTTTTACTCGAGTGGTCGCCAATACCGGCCTTCAAGGTCGTTGGATGATCATTGAAGAGGAGCCTAAAACGGTTTGTGATACCGGCCACAACGGCCACGCATTTTCAGAACTTGTTCCGCAAGCACTACGTGAAAGTGAAGGAACAATCCATTGGGTATTGGGCAGCGCAGGTGATAAAGACTTTAGAAAAGTCGTAGAATTATTGCCTTTAGAAGGGTCCAAGTTTTATTGGACCGCCAGCACTAGTCCAAGAACAGCGGCTCCTGAAGTATTGGGCGAGCTCGCAGCCGGCATGGGTCGGTATGGAAACCACTTCTCATCGGTGCGAGATGCTTGGGAAGCGGCCAAAAACAACGCAGCACCAAATGACCTTATCTTTATTGGCGGCAGTACCTTCGTCGTCGCAGACTTAGCATTATGAAAAACCTCTTTGTAGCTCTTATCGCCTTAACCGCCTTGCACGTTCAAGGTCAAGTAGAAGAATTGAACCAACGTACTCAACTATTTATTAGTGAGGTAGAAAACAGATTCAAAGTAAAGTCCATCAACGGAAGCGAACCTGAGTACGGGGTATTGCCGGAAACTGAATTCGTACAACACGAATATTACCAGCTCAAGCAATTGGAGAAAGAGGTAAATGAATTGGGCAATAAAGTCAAGCCTACCTACCACCTGAGCACTTTTGCCTATGAGGATGAAGACGAAATCTTATATGCACTTAAGTTCTGGTTCAAAACATTTATTGGCGATAAACGAGTAACTCCCGGCCGTGATTACCGCAGTGTGGACCACGTGGATCCCGCGATTATCATCATTGAAAAGAATTACATTTCCATCCTCACGATGAGCTGTTATGCCACTGATATTGAGGAGTTCCGCCAATGGCGCAGTGATATGCTCGGGGTGTTTGGCGGGCCAAATTCCATGGTCATTGAAATAGGTTGCGACGGTCCTATCGAGTGGACTAAAAACGCACCAGATCCAAAGGATATGAAGTGGCGACGTTAATCACGCATGAGCAAAGCCTCTTGCAGGTGACCTAGATCCATACGCGGTTGCTCTGCTAAATCCATGATGGTCAGGGCAACACCAAGTACTTGGCGGCGACCTCTAATGCTGATACGCGACTCTACACAGTGCTCCACCAGCCATTGGTAAATATTTCGTGGCACGAGTCCTGAAAACAACATTTCTTCTTCTGAAAGCTGAGCGTTTTGCTTGCCTTGTCTGCTCATTTGAATGGACCAAGCTTGGTGTACTCTCCGTTGTATCTGAGTGCTCGTCTCCGCAGCTTCGAACTCCTGCCTTGGCGCGGTAATGGGCAAGCAAATATCAAAGCGGTCGCGCAAGGCCGCTTGAAAGCGCTGGCGGTGATTTTCTAGCGCAATAGGTGTACACTTACAAGGGATCGGACTATTGAAATGGCCACAAGGACAAGGATTGGCAGCCGCGATACATTGAAAGGCATAAGAATCCATGGGCTTTAGTAATGCCGCACGAAAACGCTCCTTGTGTTTGAGTAATTCATCGACGATGAGCACTCCTCCCAAGCTTTTAATCAACGTGGGAACCTGCTGCGGCTTACCTGGTATGGCATGCGCGGGGACATCGGACAAATCTTGGGCCCCAGTGTTGAACGCTTCGATGGCATATTGCATGAGCTCCGGAGCATTGCCATATATGGAAGTCAATGATTGCTCCAATCGCAACGACTCACACGGACGGTCCACCGTTCTTTTGCCAAAAGCCTCACCTAAACTCTGAACCAAAGCCGAAGTACGGACATTCGGCGGCGGCAATATTGTGTGCATTCGCTCCAATAACATCGTCTTCCCTAATCCCGGCGAGCCTTCTGCCCAAAGGTGATGACCACCGGCCGCAGCCACTTCCATCGCCCGTTTGAATATTTCGTGGCCTTCTACTTGGGAAAAGCACAAGGCATCTTGTGGTGTGACCTGTAGTTGCTCGCTGGTGATGGGCATCTGTTGCCAATGCTCTGCCTGTAGTACATCTATAGCATCCTGGAGATGGGCAGCTCTTCCGATACGAAATCCATTGGGCAAGGGGGCTGTGAAGGAGAAATCCACATCAAATTGTAAGATGATGCCCTTTTTGCCAAGCGCGATGGCCCGCGCTACGGCATTGTATGGATCTTTTATCTTGAGGAGGGTGCCGTCCAGGCCCAGATTCCCGACAATGAGGTATTGGTCGAGATCCGGAAGGGGGAGCTGGTTCGAAGCGGCAAGGATGCCCAGGGCGATGGCCAAATCGAGTTCGTAATGGCGAACGGTAACGAGGGATTCCTCGCACTGAATGGTGATGCGCTGGCCGGGCCATCGCCAGCCATTGGAGCGCAGGGCGGTATAGACCCTATTCCGGATCTCGTTTCCAAGGCGGGCGGGGATACCAAGCAAGTGGAATTTTATACCGCGCGAAATATTGATTTGCAATTGGAGCGGAGCGACGCCAAGGGTGTGGGCGTGGCACGAATAGGTTGTGATAAGCATGGGCGTTGGGTTTCCAAATAAATTGGACCCTCATCCTCAGACTTCCAAAAAGTGTGGAAAAGTAAAAGTTATTCG
>Ga0222715_10005709_pt1 | contig 10571 bp, 8 predicted proteins | sample C33_9DmetaG_FD_165056 | JGI IMG/M metagenome (GOLD analysis project Ga0222715, IMG submission 165056) | Estuarine water microbial communities from San Francisco Bay, California, United States - C33_9D | ecosystem: Environmental > Aquatic > Marine > Unclassified | place: USA: California... | reverse complement strand
TGTTACCAATAACGCAGTGTTTGTTGGATCAACTTCAGAACTACAGAAGTTGTTGAAACAAGGATTCAAAGACAATAATTCTAAATAGCTAAAAAGCATTCGGTCGATGAAATCTTATAGGCAAATAGTAAATGAAGATCTTAGGAAATGGTTCGTCAAGGAAGAAACCAAGAAGTCATATAGTTGCGACAGCAATGGAGATGACGATGAAAGCGATGATGAATCATCCTCCGAGCCAGATAGAAGAAAAGAATCCAAGTCAAAGGGTTCCAAGAAAAAACGCGATAGCGAGTCTTCAACAGAGCATGGAGAATCTTCTATCAAGGAAGACTATACAAGACTGAATCAATACGGATCAACTTATTCCGTAACATTTATTTTTAGAGGTATGTCGAAGACCATTCAAATGTTCTTCCCACAAACAGGCAGACCACTTAAAAGAGATGTTCAATTTGAACTAGAAAAAATATATCCAACTGGAAAAGTTATATACTTTGCTCCAAGCTTTAAAGATCCAACAAAACCATTAATTGTTATTGAAAAATAGTTATGCCTGCAGATAATGAAATATATCTTGGTAATCCGAATCTAAAAAGAACTAACGTTCCAATTCAATTTAGTGAAGATCAGGTTGCGGAATACTTGAAGTGTAAGAGTGATCCAGTTTATTTTGCTAGGGAATATATTAAGATTATTAACCTGGACCATGGTCTAGTTCCATTTGAAATGTATCCCTTTCAGGAGAAGCTGGTTAGAAACTTCCACCATAATAGATTTAATATTTGTAAGATGCCCAGACAGTCGGGTAAGTCAACGACTGTTGTATCTTATCTTTTGCACTATGCACTTTTCAATGATAGTGTCACTATAGGTATTCTTGCCAACAAAGCTCAAACTGCAAGAGAACTATTACAGAGACTACAAACGGCATATGAGGCATTACCTCACTGGATGCAACAGGGTGTTGCAGTTTGGAACAGAGGTTCCGTAGAATTAGAAAACAAATCGAAGATCATTGCTGCATCTACCTCAGCATCTGCTGTCCGAGGTATGTCCTTTAACATCATCTTCCTGGACGAATTTGCGTTCATTCCAAACCACATTGCAGACGATTTCTTCAGTTCTGTATATCCTACTATTTCATCTGGTAAATCCACAAAGGTTATTATCGTTTCTACCCCCAAGGGTATGAATCACTTCTATCGACTCTGGCATGATGCAGAGTTGGAAAGGAACGAATATGTAACTACAGATGTTCATTGGTCGGAGGTTCCAGGACGAGACGAAGCTTGGAAAGAACAAACAATTAAGAACACCTCAGAGTCTCAGTTTAGAGTTGAGTTTGAATGCGAATTCCTAGGATCCGTAGATACTTTAATTGCTCCATCAAAACTTAAGTCTATGACCTATGATGAACCCATAGGAAGAGGAGAACGTGGCGGGGAAATATATTGCAACCCAGAAAAAGACCACAACTATATTATGACAGTTGACGTTGCGAGAGGAGTAGAAAAAGACTATTCTGCTTTTATCGTATATGACACAACTGCTTTCCCATATAAAGTTGTTGCTAAGTACAGGAACAATACAATAAAACCAATGTTATTTCCAAATGTTATTTTGGAATTTGCAAAGGCATATAACAATGCATATATTTTATGTGAGGTCAATGATATTGGTGATCAAGTGGCTTCGATTATAAACTATGATCTAGAATATCAAAATCTACTGATGTGTTCTATGAGAGGTAGAGCAGGACAGTTAGTTGGACAGGGATTCTCTGGCAAAAAGACTCAGTTAGGAGTTAAGATGTCCAAGACCGTCAAAAAGGTAGGTGCGTTAAATCTCAAAACTTTAATTGAAGCAGATAAACTCCTTATTAGTGATTATGATATCATTGCAGAATTAACAACCTTCATTGAAAAGGCTAACTCGTTTGAGGCTGAAGAAGGATGTAATGATGACCTTGCAATGTGTCTGGTTATTTTTGCTTGGTTGGTCATCCAAGATTATTTCAAGGAGATGTCAGATGATGATATCCGAAAAAGAGTTTATGATGATCAAAGAGATCAGATTGAACAAGACATGGCACCGTTCGGTTTTATGAGTGATGGATTGGATGATACGTCTTTTGTAGATAATGCTGGTGATAGGTGGCACTTAGATGAGTATGGTGATAGATCATATATGTGGGAATACCTATGATGGATATAGATGATCAGTTTGAATTTGGTCATCTGCTTCTGCATGAAAGAAGATGCAGGGTATGCACACAGGTAAAAGATTTGGTGACAGATTTTTATAAAACGAGAAGGGGTAGTGGCCCATCATCATATTCATATGAGTGTAAAGACTGCACAAAGAAAAGAATAACAACTAAACGACAACAAGGCAAAGAATACCAATTAAGAGACGTTCGTTGGTATTATCCAGACTGGTAGGGTGTTCATTCATTGTTTCCCCAATAAAAATGTGCTTTTAATAAATAATCTTAGGGAAAATGAACTTCTTCAAGAGGCACTAACATGGCTATCAATTTAGTATCACCAGGGGTCAGAGTAAGGGAAGTTGATCTTACTATTGGAAGAATTGATGATGTCAATGATCAGGTAGGAGCAATCGCTGGTCCTTTTGCTAAAGGTCCAGTTAATGTGCCCATCCTGGTTGAAACCGAACAAGATCTACTTACTACCTTTGGTAAGCCATCATCTACCGATGATCAATATGAGTATTGGATGACCGCATCATCCTATCTTTCCTATGGTGGAGTTTTAAGAGTTATCAGATCAAGCAACGAATATCTATCAAACGCTAACGTTCCAGTTGGTGTTGCTCTGACTGATCTCCAAATCACATCATCGGAAGATTATTACAATAATCACACCACAGATTCCGATTGGTTCTACGCTGCCAGAAACCCAGGTAGCTGGTCCAATGAGTTGAAGATCTGTGTAATTGACGGTCAATCTGACCAGAGACTCGCAATCGGTACTGACGGCATTCAGGTAGGATACGCAATCACCGCTGGTTTCTCAACTTCTGTTGCACTATCAAACGGAACGGTTGGAATTGAGACTGGATACCTTAAGGGTGTTGTTACTAAAGTCCACACCAATGCTGTTGATGTTAAGGTTCTTTCTAAGTATATCACCACTGAAGATAAGTGGTACTCGGTAGACTATGAAGAAGGATCATCAACTGGTGCTTTCTTGGGTTATGATTCTGGTCTTGCCGACTATGTTGCTGGTCTTGCAGCTTCTGCTACAACAAACCATCCTAACCTATACAGAGTCTTTGATACTTCAGGTAACCAAATCAGACTAGAGAGAACAAGATTCTCTGCTGCTGTTGGTGTTGGTTCTACTGTTATCAACTTCACTAGTGATCTTGATACTCTAAAAGTTACGATCGGTGACCAAATCAAGTCTCTAAACGGCACTTATACAGGAAACGTTACTGGATTTACGACTGACGGAAGCAGTGGAATTGTTATGGACACCACTGCTGGTGTTTCATTCGCTAACACTTCCTTTATCGTAATGAGTGGAATTGGAAGTGGTCTTGCACTAAGAACTGGAAATACTGCTGTTGACTGGTACAACCAACAAACCCTCGGTCTATCCAACTCAACCGTATATTGGAGAAACATTGCTCCTAAGCCTGGTACTTCACAGTACGCTAAAGAGAGAAACTCCAGATTTGACGAAGTACACGTTGTTGTCGTTGATGACAATGGTAAGGTAACTGGAAGTGCTGGAAACATTGTTGAGAAGTGGACTGGACTTTCTAAGGCTGCAGACGCTAAGGTATCCCCAAGTACTGCAACTTATTACAAGGACTACGTTGCAAATTACTCAGATTACATTTTTGTTGGTGCTGCTCATACTGGAGTTGGACTCAAGTTTACCTCTGGTGGAGCTGGTTGGGTTGTAGATTCGACTGGTGTCTGGGGAGGAAATGCACAGGGAGTTACCTTCAATGGTGCTGGTCCTCAAATCCATTCTCTCGCAAATGGTAATGACTACGGTTCAGTTGGAAGATTCAATGTAGGTCTCGGTGATATCATCAGTTCCTACACTGTCATTGAGAACCCTGCAGAGTATTCAATCAACTATCTGTTGAATGGTCCTTCTGGTGGATCCTCAATCTATGAGGCACAGGCAAAGGCTAACAAACTAATTCAGATCGCACAAACCCGTAAGGACTGCATTGCATGTATTTCTCCTTACAGATCTGGTGTTGTTGGACTAACCAATAGTGACAATCAGACTGATAATATCATCAAGTTCTACGATAGTCTTGCTTCAAGCTCCTACGCAGTATTTGATTCTGGATATAAGTATCAGTTCGATCGTTTCAACAATACCTTTAGATATGTTCCTCTAAATGGTGATATCGCTGGATTGATGGCAAGAACTTCCATCAACTCCTTCCCATGGTTCTCACCTGCTGGATCCCAGAGAGGTGTTATCAACAATGCAATTAAACTTGCATACAACCCATCACAGGCTCAAAGAGACCTACTCTATCCTAAGAGAATTAACCCAGTTATCTTCTCTGCTGGTGCGGGAATGGTTCTATTCGGTGACAAGACTGCTCTCAAGGAATCTTCTGCGTTCGACAGAATCAACGTTCGTCGTTTGTTCCTCACTATTGAGGCTACAATTGAGAGAGCTGCAAGAGCTCAACTCTTTGAGTTTAATGACGTTCTCACAAGAACCAACTTCCTGAACATTGTTGAACCATATCTCCGCGATGTTAAGGCTAAGAGAGGTATCAGTGATTTCGTTGTTATCTGTGATGAGAGCAATAACACTCCAGATGTTATTGATGCAAACCAATTTAAGGCCGACATCTTTGTAAAACCTGCAAGATCAATCAACTTTATTGGTCTAACCTTCGTTGCTACCAGAACTGGCATCAGTTTTGATGAAGTCATTGGTACTGCTTGATCTCGATCTATTCAATAAATAATCACTAAGAGGGCAATTAAAAATGGCTAGCAATTCATTCAATCCGCCAAAAATTGCGGACAGAACCATTGAGGATTTCAAATCGAGACTAATCGGTGGTGCTGCAAGACCCAATCTATTTGAGGTTGAGCTTGCTTTCCCAAGCTACGTAACGGTTTCCAACGAGACACTTCGCAACTCAAGATTTTTGGTAAAGGCTGCAAACCTACCTGCATCCAATATCAACGTCATTGACGTTCCTTTCAGAGGAAGAAATCTTAAGATTGCTGGTGACAGAACATTCGATGTCTGGACCGTAACTATCATCAACGATGTTTCATTCGATATTAGAAATGCTTTCGAGCAGTGGATGAACGGAATCAACAAACATGATAATGCTACTGGTGTTATCAATCCAGTTCAGTATCAGAAGGATGCTATCGTTTATCAGTTGGGTAGAAACACCATTGATAGCACACAAGGATTCCCATCGAATCTAACCAGTGGTCTTCCAAATGCTTCTGACAACTTCCCAGTTCTTAAGAAGTATGTATTCCATGGCGTATTCCCAACCAACGTAAGTGCGATTGAACTTTCTTATGATCAATCCGATACCATCGAAGAGTTCACTGTAGATCTCCAAGTTCAGTGGTGGGATGCTTACAACGGTAACAATGACAACATCTTTGGGTCTGAAGAAGAGCCAGTATCTACTCCAGATTCCCAGGGACTTTGATGAATAAATAACTGGGTAGAGCCCAGTTTCTTTGATAGATGGCTAAATTATTTGGTTTTAAGATTAAGGAAGACGACTCCCAATCAAAGGGGGTCGTCTCTCCAGTACCTAGGTCCGACGAGGATTCGTCGGATTATTATGTATCTAGTGGTTTTTATGGGCAGTATGTAGACATCGATGGTGTCTATAAATCAGAGTCAGATCTGATCAAAAGATATCGAGAAATGGCATTGCATCCAGAAGTAGATGCTGCTATTGAAGATATTATCAACGAAGCGATCGTATCAGATCAAAATGATTCGCCCGTTCAAATTGACCTATCAAATCTTCCAGCTTCTGAAAAACTGAAAGAATTGATCAGAGAAGAATTCAAGCACATTAAAGAACTTATGGACTTCGACAGGAAGTGCCATGAGATTCTTAGAAACTGGTACATTGACGGTAGGGTATTTTATCACAAGGTCATTGATATAAACAATCCTGCGGATGGAATCAAGGAAGTAAGATATATTGATCCACTTAAAATTAAGTATGTAAGAAAATTAAAAGATGATAAATCCCTTAACGGAGCTATCAGTAGAGTAACAAATAGAAATACAGATACTCAAATACTGGCCAACCCAGAGATCGAAGAATACTATTTGTATGATCCTGGTGCAACACAGGCCAAAAATAATCTAGGTGCAATTGGTGGACAATCGTTCCACCAAACAGCGATGCAGAAAATCAAAATCGCACCCGATTCTATTACTTTCTGTCATTCTGGATTGGTAGATAGAAACAAACAGACTATTCTCTCTTATCTACACAAATCAATTAAGGCACTCAATCAGCTTCGTATGATTGAGGACTCACTTGTTATCTACAGATTGTCCCGTGCTCCTGAGCGTAGAATCTTCTACATCGATGTAGGTAATCTTCCAAAGATTAAAGCGGAACAATACCTCCGTGAAGTTATGAACCGTTATAGAAATAAACTGGTTTATAACGCAGCAACTGGTGAGGTTCGTGACGATAAGAAGTACATGTCAATGCTGGAAGATTTCTGGCTTCCTCGTCGTGAAGGTGGTAGAGGAACTGAAATCACCACTCTTCCTGGAGGACAAAACCTAGGAGAACTATCCGACATTGAATATTTCCAAAAGAAACTTTACAGATCTCTTGGAGTTCCCGAGTCTCGTATTGCTGGTTCTGGTGAAGGATTCAATCTTGGTAGATCCTCAGAAATTCTGAGAGATGAAATTAAGTTTACCAAGTTTGTCGGAAGAATGAGAAAGAGATTCTCAAATATCTTCAGTGATATGTTGAGAACTCAACTAATTCTCAAAAATATTGTAACTCCTGAGGACTGGGCAATTCTGTCCGATCACATTCAATATGATTATATCTATGACAATCACTTCGCTGAATTAAAAGAAACAGAACTAATCAATGAAAGACTTGGTGTAGTTGCTGCTGTAGATCCATATGTCGGTAAATATTTCTCTCTCGAATATGTGAGAAGAAATATCCTTAAGCAAAAGGATGAAGAGATTCTTGAAATTGATAAACAGATCAAGAAAGAGATCAAGGACGGAAAAATCGTTGATCCAATGGAGATGCAAGCACTTGAAATGGGCAGTGCTCTTGGAATGGATATGGGACAACCAGTTACTGAACCTGGTATTGATGGATCCGCAACACAGGCTCCAGAAATGCCCAAAGGTGGTGAGATATAAATAATTACTGACATACTATTAAACTGGTTATGGATGATTTAATTGATATGATCGCCCAGAATGATTCCCCAACGGATATTCATTCTAAGATTAAAGATATTCTTTATTCTAAAGCAGCAGATAACATTGAAGTAATTCGACCTGCTGTAACTGCATCAATGTTTGGTGGTCCAAATCCTTGGTTAGAAGATGAAGTTCCAGAGACATCTGCTGAACTAGAATCTGATGAAGAGGAAGAAGAAGTAGAGAATGAAGAAGGTGAGGATCAGGAAGATCCAGAATATGATGAGGACGAAGAAAACTAAGCTTTACTGAAAATGAAACTCATTACAGAAGAAATCGAATCAGCGAAAATTCTTGTCGAAGAAAAAGACGGCAAGAAGTCGATGTTTATTGAGGGTATTTTCCTTCAAGGCAATCTAAAGAATCGCAATAATAGATTCTATCCTGTTGAAACTCTGGAAAGAGAAGTAACCAGATATTGCGAATCATTTGTCACTAAGGGACGTGCTCTTGGTGAGCTTGGACATCCTGATGGTCCTACTGTAAACCTAGATAGAGTTTCCCATAAGATTGTAGATCTCCACAGAGAGGGAAACAATTTTATTGGTAAGGCAAAACTTCTTGATACACCAATGGGTGTTATCGCAAAGTCTCTCCTTGACGAAGGTGTAACTCTTGGTGTTTCCTCAAGAGGTATGGGTAGTCTTCGTGATACAAACGAAGGATATAAAGTAGTAGGCGAAGATTTCATGCTTGCAACCGCAGCAGATATCGTTGCTGATCCTTCTGCTCCCGATGCTTTCGTCAATGGAATCATGGAAGGAGTTGAATGGGTTTGGGAATCTGGTATTCTCAAAGCACATAAACCATCCATGGTAGAAGAAAATATCCAAGCAGTATTGGAGATTGAAAAATCGGTTGAAGAAGTCCAGTTACAGCTGGAAGAAAAGATCGAAAAAACTAAGGAAACAATAAATAAATTTGTTGATCAAAAGATTCTAGACGAGAAGAAGTTGGAGATCTTCCAAAACTTCTTATCAAATCTCTAAATTAATAAATAAATACAGATTACGATATCTACAACGATTAGACGGAGAGTTCAAATGTCTCGTGGAGATTTACAAGAAATGGAAGTAGGCACAAAGCAATCCAAAACCGCTGTAACTAGGGGTGCAAAGGCGGCAGATTCAATGCCAACTGCTCCTAAGTATGTTGATCAACTTGGTGCTGTTGAAGATCTCGGTGGTCCTACCCCCGAGAACTCGAAGCCCGATGATGAGTCCAACAAACTTGCTACTCCTACCAAGACCATTAAACAGGTTAAGGATGTAGTTAACAAGGGTGCTGGTTCAGCGGATCCTATGCCAACTGCTAAGAAGGGTGCTATGTCTTACGAAGAAACTGAAGGCGAAACCGAAGAGGTTATCGCTGAGGAAGAGATTGAGTCAATCGTTGATGTCAACGCTGCTATTGAAGAGGATGTAAATGCTCTTCTAAACGGCGAAGAGGGTCTCTCCGAAGAGTTCAGAGAAAAGGCTAAACTAATCTTTGAAGCGGCGATGAACACCAAGATCGCTGATATCGAATCACAAATCCAAGAAGCTTATGCACAAAAGCTTTCGGAAGAAGTCGATGAAATTAAAGTCGAACTAACCGAAAGACTCGATGCATATCTTGAGTATGTCGCAGAGGAATGGTTAGAGGAGAATGCACTTCAAATTGAGAAGGGCATTAAGACCGAAATGACCGAATCCTTCCTCGAAGGCATGAAGAGTCTTTTTGAAAATCATTATGTATCAATCCCTGAAGATAGATATGATGTTCTTGAGAGCATGGTAGATAAACTTGATGAGATGGAGACAAAACTCAACGAGCAAATTGAGCGTAACATTGTACTCAACAGAAGACTGTCTGAGTCAACCGCTCAAACCATCCTTAATAATGTTGCAGAAGGTCTTGCAATGTCCCAAAAGGACAAACTTGCAACCTTGGCAGAAGGTGTTGAGTTTGAAAGTGAGGAAAGCTATCGTGAAAAACTAACCACACTGAAGGAGTCATACTTCGGCGGTAAGGTAAGTTCTTCATCGGAACAGGTACAAGAGTTAAGAGAAGAAGCTAACCACGTAGAAGAACCTACTGGATCAATGGCTGCTTATCTAAGAGCTCTATCATCTGTTAAGAAGCAGTGATTTTTTAACAATTCAACACTAAGGTAAACCTAAAATGCAACAACAAATCAACTACAATCAGCTCGCTGAAAAGTGGGCTCCCCTTCTAGACTACGAAGGTCTAGATAGAATCAAAGATTCACACAGAAGAAATGTAACCGCAGTTCTTCTTGAGAACCAAGAGCAAATGCTACGTGAGGAGCAATCCTTCCTTGGCGAAGCATCACCAACAATGTCCGCTGGTACTGGCGGTTTCTCAGGTTCTTCTGCTGATGCAGGTCCCGTAGCTGGTTTCGATCCCGTTCTGATTTCACTAATCAGACGTGCAATGCCTAACCTGGTTGCTTATGACCTCGCTGGTGTTCAGCCAATGACTGGTCCTACTGGACTCATCTTCGCAATGCGTTCACGTTACGCTAACCAGTCTGGTACTGAAGCTCTATTCGATGAGCCCGATACCGCATGGTCTGGTCAGAACAGTGGTCGTACCCTCACTGGTGGTTTCACCGACGCTGCTGCTGGTTTTGGTACTACTTCACAGTCTGGTTCCAACCCATCAATCCTTAACCCAGTTGGTTCTGCTACCACTTCTGCTTATGACGTAGGTCAGGGCATGAATACTGGTGATGCAGAAGCTCTCGGAGATGGTTCTGGTAACCACTTCAACGAGATGGCATTCTCGATCGAGAAAGTCACCGTTACTGCAAAGTCACGCGCCCTCAAGGCTGAGTACTCCCTAGAACTCGCACAAGACCTCAAGGCAATCCACGGTCTTAACGCTGAGGCTGAGTTGGCAAACATTCTGTCAACTGAGATCCTCGCTGAGATCAACCGTGAGGTTATCAGAACGATCTACAAGATCGCTGAGCAAGGTGCAACCCTCAACACTGCTACTCCTGGTGAGTTCGACCTCGACGTTGACTCCAACGGTCGTTGGTCGGTTGAGAAGTTCAAGGGTCTTCTATTCCAGATCGAAAGAGACGCTAACCAGATT
>Ga0222715_10005708_pt1 | contig 10572 bp, 9 predicted proteins | sample C33_9DmetaG_FD_165056 | JGI IMG/M metagenome (GOLD analysis project Ga0222715, IMG submission 165056) | Estuarine water microbial communities from San Francisco Bay, California, United States - C33_9D | ecosystem: Environmental > Aquatic > Marine > Unclassified | place: USA: California... | reverse complement strand
GAATGATGCCTTCATTCCTTGCAAGTCTGTACCAGAATAAGTTGTGTGCCAGACAACTCCAATTTTTGCAGAGTTTATCTTTTTACCAATATCTGATGTTGGATCTACAGCATATACAATTGTATTTGGTTGAAATGTAATATATGACTTGCCGTCAATATTTTCGTTAGATTTATCTTCTGATGTAAACATCAAGTCACCTTGAAGTACATCTTTAATACCCAACTTGGAAAACTCTGCAAGTGCAATTTTAAACTTAGAATTTAATGAACCAGATAAACCATCTGCATCAATTTCAGCATTTGTCTTATAGAGTTTTGGAGTTGCATTAAATACAGACTTCTTTGCAACAAAGAACTTACCATCTGCTGGATCAATACCAGCAAAGATTGCAGGAGCGCCATCCCACTTAACAGTCATGTTTACTGATGAACGTGATTCACCAGCAAGCATATCTCTTAGAGAGCGAACAAAATTGATAGCAGCACGACCACCATCAACACCGAAATTTAAAATTTCGTCTTCAATATGTTCTAAGTGTAAGTTTTTCCCACCCTTATCTTCAGTGAGATAACTAGAAAAGTTAAGCATTTAACACAGTTTCCATTCATACAAAGTTATTATTACTATTTATAATAACACAAACATTCAACTATGTCAATATGTATCTTTACCTTCTTCCAAGTGAATAAGATTGCCCTTCATAAATGGGGGAAGTTTATCATCACCAAATGGTTTTACTCTTTTTATTTGTTCTGACAACATTTCTGCATCACGTTTATTATTAAAGGTGCGAACAATTTCGTTGCTTGGAAACTCAACAACTTGCCACTCATTACCATTTTGATTTACAAAATAGTCTACCTTTTTATTATACTTTGATATCCGTAAATTTCTCATAGTCTTTATTCTTTCCAAGACTACTTCCGAAAGTTGTTTTATCAAATGCTGGAGTATCATTTTCCTGTCCACTGTCCACGATGTCATTTTGGGCTTCCTGTTCACAATCATATAATTTCATTCTAGCTCTGTCAATACCTATTACAAATCTCTTATTTGTGCCAGGATCATTATATCGGTTCTTTAACTGTTTCACCATTATCTGGTTTAATTCTTCTAACTCTTCAGTTGTGATAAGCGCAAACATGAGGTCAGCCGTAGCAGGTAGACCAAAACTTTCTGATGTATCTTCCAAACCCACATCTGAGTTTGCGTACCCACCTCTAGTTGTTTGTGTTGCCGACATAATCGGTACATTATTTTCAACTGCAAGACCCCTAAGTTCTTCTGCAATCGCTTTGATATAAAAATATGATCCAACATTTGCATTTCCTTTGAATCTTGATGAAGAACAGATATTTAGGTAATCAATAAAAATAATGTCAGGACGAAATGATTTCTTTAGTGACAGTTCCTTCAACAATGCACGAAAGTGTCCTGTATGTGCAGACGCTGTTGGATACTCCTTGATAATTAACTTTCCATTAGTCTTTGTTTGTATTTTAGATAAACGGTCAGTAAACATTTTCTTAGGTAACTCATGCAAGTCATCCATTGTGATGTTCATTAGGTTTGCATCAATACGTTCTGCAATCCTTTCTTCTGCCATTTCCAATGTTATGTAAAGAACATTCTTACCTTGCATCAAAGTGGATGCGGCCATGTGACACATGAATAGGGATTTACCTACACCAGTACCAGCTAGGGCGATGTTCAAAGTCTTTTGAGGTATTCCCCCCTTTGTGATTCGATTAAAATAATCTAAATCAAATTCTAGTTTCTCTTCTTTCTTATGGTAGAACTCATATCGGTTCTCACCATCTTCTACATAGTCGTGTCCAACATTATTGTCAAACCCAACTGCAAGGGCTTCTGATAATATAGAAGGTATTGCTTCAGCGGTATGTTCCTTATCTTTGCCTTCGATAATTTGAATACCGTTTAATATTGCATTATGGACTGCTCTGTCTTTACACCACTTTTCTGTGGTATCGACAAGCCAATTCATATCTACATCTGCTTGAGATAATGTTTCAACAATAGTAAGAACAGACTTAAAGTCTTCATCACTCAAGTCCTTACGATGATCTAGTTCAATTGATAGAGTTTCATTTGTAGGTTGACTACCATATTTCTCCATAAACTTTGTGATTTCTTCAAATACAACTCTTTCTCTTCTATCTGAGAAATATTCTGGTTTTATGAATGGTAGAACTTTGCGAGCATATGGCTCGTTCCAAACCAAATTACTAAGAGTAGTTCTTTCAATTGTCTGTGTTGACATACTGCATTGTATCCTTCGTTGATAGCTGTTCTTCTATAATATACACTAAGATATCTCCAATTAGATTTTTGAAGTTTTCATCTTTATACAAATCTTCTTTAGGTATATCATTAGATACTAACACATCATAATCAAATTGTAAAGAAACTTCTTCATTTTTTTCATTCTCATTGACCTCTACCTTTCCATACTTATAAATTACGTCTGGATAATCTGTAACGCCAGACAATCTAAGAGCAGTCCATTCTTTAGATTTATCTGTACAATAAACAAATGCCCTAGAAATGTCAACTTTATTAAGTTTCTTCTTCAACTTCTTCTGCCCCCACTTCTTCTGATCGTTGCCCATACTTAAACTCTTTACCAGCAACCACATCTAACTGAGCCATCACTTCTTCAGTAAAGAATTTTTCTGGTTGATTATTAATAGTTTTACCAAATGTCTTTGTGCCGTCAGGCAATTCGATACGAGTTGATACCGATTTAAAGATGCCATATTTTAGTGCAAGTTCAAGTAGTCCATAGTATCTATCAAGTCCACGTTCATACATTAGACGAACATCAACCATCTTATTTTCAATAGTCAAACGTGACTTAGCATTCTTACAGTGAACAATATTACCAACAACTTCTGTGCCATCCTTTTCTTTCTTCTTTGAAAGATAAACAATAGACGAAGCGGCATACTTCAGTCCAGAACCACCACCCATTTCTTTTGTTGGGAACATAGAACCCACAACGTCATAGGTATGGTTTGTGACAACCATAGGAACTTTTGCTTTACCAAGTTTCAAAGTCAACACTCTGAATGCAGCTTTTAGAACTTGTGCTCGTGTCATATCTCGTGTCTCTTTACCATCGGCAGTATCTTCTACCTCTTTCGTAGTAGACAACATACCCAATGAATCTAAACACAACATCATAGGTTTTCTATCAGCTTCATTCTGAGTCATAAATGCGTCAAGCACTTTAATCGCTTGAGTTCTAAACTCTTGCACAGTTGTTACTGGTAGGATTACCATTCGTGATGGGTCAATACCTCTATCAATAACCATCTGTTTTGTGATTGCAGATTCAGACTCAAAATACAACACACCAGCATCTGGGTTTGCATCAAGGAACGACTTTACCATACCCATCACAAAGAATGTTTTACCTGTTGCAGATTCACCAGCAACAGCAGTAATTTTATTTGCGGCCAGTCCACCGTAAATAGAACCACTCAATAGTGCGTTGAAAATGTAAGAACCAGTATCAATAAAGGAATCTACATCTCCTGCCTCTACACCATCTGCAACTAATGCTGCATACTCATTGCCTGCCGTTTTGGCAATATCTTTTAGAAAATCCATCAAATATCTCCTTCACTTCTGTTGTTAGAACGAAATGACTCAAAACCATCTGGGTATCTCGCCTCCAACTTTTCAATATTCATATAAACAACTTCTTCTATACTACTATCTAGTGCGATACAAGCTTGAGAAATATACCACATGATATCACCTAGTTCACGTTTCATATGATACACTGTATGCTCATCCATAGGTTTACCTTGGAACACACACTTCTTTACAATCTCAGTAAACTCGCCGCCCTCTGCACAAATACCTAGTGCAGCAGTAATTAGTCGCTCCGGCGGAACGCCCTGTTCATCAATAATATCAAGAGATTCAGTAAATGCTTCTGAATCTTTAGATGCATCAGATGTAACCTCATCTACGAATCGAGTATAGTCTAATAGAAAATCGTCAGTCATTATACCAAACCCCCCTTTGGAACTGCAATACCACTCGTTTGCTGTGTCCAACCAGCGGCAAGTTCTTTTGCAGTTTCTACCATATACATCACTGAAGATTTATTAAAATCGAAATCGCCATCTGGGGATACACCAGACATGGACACACCATCAACCAAACCAATTCCATTTTGTGTAGCTTGCAAGAGTCTTGGGCGATACAATGTAATTGTCATCATATCTTCTTTAGTAAATCTACCAATAATTTCAGCTCCATTATGCATAATAATGGTGACTATTTTGTTCTTTTCCATATCTATTCTTTCCACTTATATGTTGGGTTAGGACTATTTGTATCGTAGATGTTGGGATGATTCATTAAGGCTCTACGATAGGGAGTCCATTTAATACCCCTTCCCCAACCTAGTTTATCAATTAGTTCTGCTTTAGAGACACTTCCACTGTTCTTTATCCACTGAACTACATCTTTTAACTTATCACTATTATCACTCATTTTATGGGTTTTGTCAAGAAGTTTATCCATATAATCTGACATTTCTATCATCTTATCTTTATAGATAAGTTTCTCTCGCATCCAATCTAGAGCTCGTTCTGCCTGTTCATTTCTGAACTGTGGGTCATCTAGGTATGTATTCATCAACATAAGTGCTTCATGGTCATCCTTGAAGAAGTCGCCTGTCTCCATCAGTTCATGGTAGTATGTATCATCATACATGATATAAGGAACACCATTCATCATACCATCAGTTGTAGCAACACTCCAACCACCGTATGTTTGTTTTGGTGAAAATCCCATATAGCATTTATGTAGTTCTTTATAATACCACTCTTTATTTCCCTTTGTTGTCACAACATAATCACGGTTAGGTTTTTCAAGTAGAGGTATCCATACTTTAAAATCTTGTCTGATTTCCCATAACTTATCACACACAGCAATAAATTCTTTGAAGTGTTTATAAGTATCTGGTCTATGATTGAATACAATAATCTTTTCTGGTGTTTCATTAATGTTGTCAAGTACGTCTTTTGCATCTACACCCAAATGTTGTACAGTCAAAATATCATCCAACTTAGAAATCGTAGCATCATTGAATGTTTCTTTTGCTTGATTCAGTACTAAGTTCTTTTGTGCCTGTGTATTAAGATAACATCTATCATATTCTAGAAGCCCAGTGATGTTCTGTTTAAAACTATCAAGCGACCATGCAACAACTTCCTTCACATCGAACCAGTGAGAGTACCCGAAAAATTGTGGGGTGTGGTGTGTAACATTGTACATGACATTCTTTAGAGCATGAGTATGTTCTGGTAAATGTGTCATTACCAAATCAAAGTCCATATCTCTACTGAGTAGTTTTTGTATTTCTGGTACAACAAAATGCGAGCGCATTGTTGGGGGGTATGTGGGATAGTCAATAAACCACTGTGTCACATTATCAAAATCTAATGATGGAACAGGGCATGGTAGAATCAAATAAAACCACAAGTCATCTCGTAGTTGATTCAATAACGTAATCTGTTTCTTAATGACTTGGATATAACTATCCTTCTCCAAGTCTTTTTGGAATGTGATATTAGGATACACCAGAACACGAACTGTATTCTGGTGTACTTCTTCTTTTTCTAAATCAAATAGGTTCATGCTGCTTTATCTAAGTCCACAGGATCTAACAGAATCTTCCCACCATCGTCAGTCTGAATAAGTCCTGTCATATTGTTTTCCAAATCTGGAGTCCTCATTAACACTAACTTATTAACATTGTGGATGGATGAAAGAGCAGGAAGTGCAGCATAAAGAGACACAGGACGATTCTTAGGATTAGCACTACCAAAGAAAGCATAACTTACCTTTGCTAAGGTTGCATCCCAAAAATCACGAAACTTATTAATCTTATCGTAATAGTTCTGTTCAAGATCAAATCCTGTTAAAGTACCAGTATGGATAACGACACGAATATCATAATCTGGATTATCAGCAGCATACTTTGCAGCTGCAATCAAAGACTTTTCACCAGTTTCAGCAGATAAACAAATGTACTTAATACCACGCTTACCATTGACCCCACCAATGTTAACAATCTTGTTATCAATCATCCACTGCTTTGCAATACCAGGCGAACTCCAAGACTTTACTACATAGTTTGGATTACCAGTATTCAGAATACGATAAACCAACTGTTCACGTTTAGTAGGAGTAAAACATCCCTTACCACAAACTAAATCTACACGAGCACGAATTGCAGTGATATCTTCAATCTCACGGCCTGGAATATTCTTCAATGTAACCCACCCCTTATCAATTGCAAGAGAAACCTCACGAAAGACATCTTCAAGCTGTAAATCACCAGAGGGATCAGAATAAGAATTTGATAACAAACCAAATGCAGAACAATCATTCTCTACATCATCATCAGAAGCACCATCTACAGCTTCATAAATGATAGCAATAATATTAGTAAAGTCATGATTCTTTGCAAGGATTTCATAACGAGTACGACCATTGAGTGGCACCAACTCTCCATTCTTCTTACGAAATAAACAAATTGCTGGATTAGTTAACTTAAAACCAAAACTTGCAATATCACGGGCAATCTCCTTAATCTTTGGATTCTTACCACCATTACGAGCAGTCTGTTCAGTCATAATTGCCCACCAGTTTACATCATTGATGTCTACAAGTGCAGAAGAATTTGCAAGTTTTAATGACGGAAGAAGTTCTTCACCAAACAACCAAGGATAGGCTTCTGGTACAATTAACTTCTTATAAGTTTCTAAATTTTCGTCAGTGAAATTATTAGTAGAGTTTACATCAACAATGATGTTCATTGGACTAGTCATTTTTTTTCTCCTTTCAAAGAGAAGTATTATTCTTCTTTTTACAGAAGAATTGATGAGAACCATTTCTCATTCTTTATATAGTATACTATAAATTAGTATATGTCAATACCTTTTATCGAATAATGTCAATTTTATTCATAGTATCTTGATTCCAGACTTCTAGTTCTGTACGAACCTTGCCTTCTGCAATCATCTTGTTATATCGTTTAGTGGCATTCTTTTTCCACCATGTAACGATATTATCAAGTTCAAATCTATCATAGTTTTCTGCTTTTGTCAATACCTTTTCTTTACCAAGTAAAACTTCTTTTGCATTAGAGTATCCATACTCACCCATGTAGAATCTTTTCTGAGTTGTTACCCCACCAGCTTTTTCCATAGCAACAGTAAACAATTCATATGCTTTTGTATCATGCTCTTTCAAACTTGCTTTGATAACACCAACAATCTTTGTCTGCATTTTTAGTTTGCGAGATGAAGCACCTTTATGTATTAAGTCTTCACCACCATTCTTTTCAGTAAACCAATCACGCATCTCAAAATAAATTTCTTCTCCAAGTGTTAATAGAAACTTAGATTGAGTATCGCCTTTGTATCTTAGATATGGACGCATCCCATCATACATAGAAGCTCCTTTTAGATTTCCATATAAACTCGTTGTCTCAAATAAACAGAACTCAGTGTCATACTTTGTGTCTAGCATTCTACGAACTGCATGAGAGTTACAGATTGCAGCCATCAGTTTACCACCAAGATAGTTGTATCCAAATGGTTGCACAGGAACAATGTTGAATCCCATGATAGCACGTTTGTTGAAGATAGGCAAATCTGGAACACCACCCAAATAATCATTACGAGGTTTAGAATTGATTAGTGGTGAACCTAGTTTGATAAATCCCACCACAGTATTTGTAGTTGTTTCCTTAACAACTAGTTTCATCTCTTTGCCCGGCGCATTATCTGGGGAAAATGATGCAACCTTCTCCAACATAGTGTCAAAGGTTTGTGATGGAACTTGTACAATAGAAAAGTTCATATCTTCTGGATGCATATCATAAGACTGAAACATATCATCTTCCAATCCAAAGCCAGGCAATGGAGCAGGAATATTCTTTACACGTTCAATCTTTCTAGCACGAAAGTAATCGTCAATCCTTTCAAAGTCTTTGAAGTAGTTCATCAACTTTGTAGCGGCATATATCGCATCATCTCGTTCTAGTATCATCCAAAAAAATCCTCAAGTGTTGTTTGTGTTCCATAAGAGCGGTCAATCTTCCAACCAATCTGATTACAGATAAATGTTAGAGGTTCAACAAATGCTTTATCGAACTGCATATCATAATCCAAATACTTGTGAATGTCAAGTTCTTTTGGTAATTTAGTAATAAAAGAAATAACATTTGATTGCATAGGATTTGGTGTTCTCATATTAAGAAACTTAATCTTCTCTCCCTCTTGAATAAGAGGGTACTTGCCAGAAAGTTTTTGTTTCTTAACAAAGTGATTATATAGGATAGCCCCTTTACAGTGCATGGGCGTTCCAGATTGAAAGATGTTAGAACCACTACTCCACTTTGCAATACCATTCACAGAACGAGGAAACGCAATCTCTTCTGGAGGCAGTTTCATAAACTCTTCACGAAACTCTTGAATGAAGTTGTTTACATCTTTCTCTGTTCCAGACATGATAACCTTCAGTGCTTCTTTAATCTTGTCACGACACGGTGCAGGCGTACTAGACTTCACCGCCTCAATTCCCATAATCTTGAGTTGTGGTTCATGGTAACGAACACCTTCTACATCCCAAGCATTAAGAATGTATCTTTTCTTTGCAGTCCAGATACCCTTGTCAGCAATCACTTCTCGTGCCATTTGCATCTTTTGGTCGTATGCATTTACATACGAAGCAAGATCTTGATAACTCTTATCAATAAAAGGTTCAATTTTCTCTTTAGCAATTCTATCAAGGAAGTCAACGGCCCTGCTGCGATAGCTATCCTCCGACTCATCTGTTCTCTTTTTAAGCACCTTATCAATAAGTTTGTCAAACCCAATGTATACTGAATCCGTATCTGACGCAATAACATAATCTTTACCCTCACTATTTAGCAGTTTGTTTAAGTATCCATTTAATGCATTTTCAATCCACCGAATAGATAACTGTCCAGAAGTTGTAATGCCTTCTGCAATCCTTAAATCATAATACCGAAACCACTCATTACCAATCGCACCATAAGCAGAGTTCAAAGAAATCTTTCGTGCCATCTGAATGTTATGATAACGAGATACATCATTTAAGTACTTGGGGTCTTTTGTATCCTCATACTTTTGTTTTGCGTCAAGCATCTTCTTCTTGTAGATAGTACGATCATTGTACATTTCTTGCATCATCTCAGGCAAGAATCCTTGCGTCTTGGTTCTAAACAATGCACCATTTGGTGTACAAGTTACACTTGCAGCCTTTAGTGGAGAAAGGTCGTGTTGTTTTTGTAACAACTCATTGACAGATTTATCTTTGTCAAATCCCATAGTTTTAGGAAGCAAAGTTTCTGGTGAAATATTATATTGCATAATCAAGTGTGGATACAGAGAATTCAAGTCAAAAGACATAACCCATTTATGTTGCCCAACTTGTGGATCTTTAACATAAGCACCAATATACTTGTCACCCTTACTTTCCGATTTAGTTTTAGATGGAATAATAATCTTGCGTTTTAACAAATGATTATAGATTAGAACATCCCAATATTTAACAGAGGTAAATGCATCAGACATATTAACCTTTGCCTCATACGTCATAGTAAGAAGCAAGTCGATAAGTTTCATCTTCTCATCAATCCTATCTACCAATTCAACGTCAAGAATATTATAATCAATAAATGATTGATAGTCTTTTGTGTACCAATCACGAAATGTTTCATATGGATTCTCATCTTTACGCTGGCCAAGTTCAACAAATGCAATATGATCTAGACGATAAGATTCTTGATTTGAGTATGTGAACTTTTTATAGAGTTGTAGATAATCTAGGTTGTTTATACCCATAATCTCATAAACTTGATCCTTACGTCCAAATCCAGAGTTGACCATCTTAGCACTTACAATCCCCCAAGGCGAAAGACGTTTCATAGCTTCCTCACCCATTTGAGAGTTGATACGGTTACAGATATAAGGCAAATCAAAGAACTCAGTATTCCAACCAGTAATGATATCTGGATGATCGCTTTCCCACCAAGCAAGAAACTGTGCTAGAAGTTCACGTTCAGTTTGACACTGAATGTATTGAACATCTTCTCTTGTGTTTTTGTAATCATGTAATCCCCAAACTGTGATTGTGTTTTTTTGATGATCCTTAACAGTGATTGACAGCATTGGTTCTGCTGCTTGATCAGCATTAGGAAAACCATTTTCACACTCAACCTCAATATCAATTGTGATAATTTTTAGTTGTTTGGAATCAAAAATGATTTGTTCTGGATAGGTTTCTGAAAGATAAGTGTAAGGAAATTGTGTCATGCCGCACACTAGGTACGTCTGATTCTCATATTGAGATGCGAATTCTTTTGCTTCTTTGATAGTGAGGAATTTCATTGGGGCAACATTATTGCCTTCCAATGTTTTCCAACCTGTTTCTTTTTGAACAGGCACATAGAGAGTGGGTTCGTATTTAACTTTGTAGTTACACGAACCCCAT
>Ga0222715_10005706_pt1 | contig 10575 bp, 5 predicted proteins | sample C33_9DmetaG_FD_165056 | JGI IMG/M metagenome (GOLD analysis project Ga0222715, IMG submission 165056) | Estuarine water microbial communities from San Francisco Bay, California, United States - C33_9D | ecosystem: Environmental > Aquatic > Marine > Unclassified | place: USA: California... | reverse complement strand
CGCCGCGCGTCGTCGACGTGCGCGCGCGCCGCGCGTATTCGACGCGCGCGAAGCCCCATCATCCGACGCGACCGTTCGTCGACGCCCGTCGGCACGATCGACCGTTCGCGACCCGTCGAAGACGGCGAGATAGGGTTTACGAGGCGCGCCCGCGCGCGATTTCGACGCCGCGCCGCACTGCGCGCCGCCGCGTCGATGGCGACGATGGCGCTCGCGCCCGCGCGAACGGCGCTCCGACGCGAGTTCGCGAATAAAAACTCGACGACGCGCGAGACGAAACGAACGACTCGCGCGGGCGCGCGCGCGCGAGCGCCGAAGCGCGGCGTCGCGAACGCGGCGCGCGCGATGGGTGGCGAGAGCGAGGTTTTTCGAGCGTGGGATCAAGCGACGAAGAGCCAAAAGAGGACCGACCTGAAGAAGATCATGATCCTGGGCGCGGGACCGATCGTGATCGGACAGGTGCGCGCGCGCGACGACGCGATCGCGGACGCGAACGGAACCGGGGGCGCGGGATGGGAGGGGGTGATCGCGAGCGCGAGCGCGGGCGCGTTTTTAAATATTTAAACCGCGCCGGGGGCGATCGCGAGGGAGCGACGCGCGCGGGAGCGACGCTTTGGGGGATCGGCGCGAGCGGTTCGGTGAGGATGAATTGTGTTTCGTTCGTCGACTCGAGATGGGCGCGGAAAGACTGACGGTGGTGCGAGTTTGAACCGCGGTAGGCGTGCGAGTTTGATTACTCTGGGACCCAGGCGTGCAAGGCGTTGCGCGCCGAAGGATACGAAGTCGTGCTCGTGAACTCGAACCCGGCGACGATTATGACGGATCCAGAAACGGCGAGTCGCACGTATGTGACGCCGATGTCGCCGGAGAGCGTTGAGCAAATCATCGCGCGCGAAAAGCCGGATGCCTTGTTGCCGACGATGGGCGGGCAAACCGCGCTCAACTTGACCAAGGCGCTCGCGGAGTCCGGGGTTTTGGCCAAGCACAACGTCGAGTTGATCGGTGCTAAGCTTGATGCTATCAACAAGGCTGAGGATCGTCAGCTTTTTAAGGATGCGATGGACAAGATTGGCTTGAGCACGCCCAAGTCTGGCACGGCCGAGACGTGGGCGGAGGCGCAAACCATCGCGGCGGAGATCGGCACCATGCCGCTCATCATCCGTCCTGCTTTCACTCTCGGCGGTTCTGGGGGTGGTATCGCGTATAACATGGCTGAGTTCGAAAACATTGTCAAGGGTGGTCTCGATGCGTCTGCGACGAGCCAAGTTTTGATTGAGCAGTCTTTGCTCGGCTGGAAGGAGTACGAGCTCGAGGTGATGCGTGATCTTGCCGACAATGTCGTCATCGTGTGTTCGATCGAAAACTTCGATCCCATGGGCGTGCACACCGGTGATTCCATCACCGTTGCCCCGGCTCAGACGCTCACGGATAAGGAATACCAGCGTCTTCGTGATGCCTCGGTTGATATTATTCGCGAGATCGGCGTAGAGTGCGGTGGGTCGAACGTGCAAATGGCTGTCAACCCAGTCGATGGTCAAGTCATGATTATCGAGATGAACCCGCGTGTGTCTAGGTCTTCCGCTTTGGCTTCCAAGGCGACCGGTTTTCCGATCGCTAAGATGGCTGCGAAGCTTGCGGTTGGTTGCACCCTCGACGGCATCCCGAACGATATTACGCTCAAGACGCCGGCGTCGTTTGAGCCATCGATCGATTACGTGATCACTAAGATTCCTCGATTCGCTTTTGAGAAGTTTCCGGGTGCTAAGGCGGTGCTCACGACGCAAATGAAGTCCGTCGGTGAAGCGATGGCCATGGGTCGCACCTGGCAAGAGTCCTTCCAAAAGGCGTTCCGCTCTCTCGAGACGGGCTTCGCTGGTTGGGGTCTCAGCAAGAAGGATGGCTTCATGCAAGATGATGTCTCCGCCATTCGCGATGGTCTTACTATTCCGAACCCTGAAAGAATCGTGACTATCCACGAAGCGTTCTTGGCTGGATTTACGGAGAAGGAGATCATCAACCTCACGACGATGGACCCGTGGTTTATTCGCCAACTCGGTGAACTTTACGAAACCGAGTGTTGGTTGAAGTCGCTCAAGTCGATCGATGAACTTAGCGAAAACGATTGGCTTGAAGTCAAGAGACGTGGTTTCAGCGACGCTCAAATCTCTGTCGCTTTCCCTGGCACGGATGAGATGACTATCCGCAAGGCCCGCACCGCCAAGGGCTGCGTCCCGTCGATGAAGCGCGTCGATACTTGCGCGGCGGAGTTCCAAGCGGACACGCCTTACATGTACTCCTCCTACGATGGAAATGATGAAGCTGAGCCGACGAACAACCGTAAGATTCTCATTTTGGGTGGTGGTCCGAACCGTATTGGCCAAGGTATTGAGTTCGATTACTGCTGCTGCCACGCCGCGTTCGCACTCGCCGATGCGGGCTTTGAAACTATTATGCTCAATAGTAACCCAGAAACTGTGTCGACGGACTACGACACTTCTGATCGCTTGTACTTTGAACCTTTGACGGTGGAAGATGTCTTGAACGTGTGCGAGACTGAGCGTCCGGAAGGCATTATCGTGCAGTTCGGCGGCCAAACTCCGTTGAGCCTCGCCACCAAGCTTGAGGCCGCGCTCAACGCGAACCCGATTCCGGCGGCGTCCGGTAACGGCTTCACGAAGATTTTGGGTACGCCTCCGGACTCCATCGATGCGGCCGAAGATCGTGAGCGGTGGATCGATATTTTGGATGAACTTCAAATTCTCCAACCCCCGGGCGGCGTCGCTCGCTCCGAGGAAGAGGCGTTGAAGGTGGCTGAGAGACTCGGTTACCCGGTCATGGTTCGCCCGTCTTATGTCCTTGGTGGTCGTGCGATGGAAATCGTTGGTTCTACTGCCGATTTGAAGCGATACATCAACACTGCAGTGGAAGTCGATCCGGAACGACCCGTCCTCGTTGACAAGTACCTCCAAAACGCGACGGAAATCGATTGCGATGCTTTGTGCGACATGGAAGGCAACGTTGTTATTGGTGGGATCATGGAACATATCGAACAAGCAGGTGTGCACTCCGGTGACTCTGCGTGCTCTTTGCCGACCCAAACCATCCCTGACTCTGCCTTGGCGACTATTCGCGAATGGACCCCGAAGCTTGCTCGTCGACTTGGAGTCGTTGGTCTCATCAACATTCAGTACGCCGTGACTCCGGACGGCACCCCTTATATTATCGAGGCAAACCCTCGTGCGTCTCGTACGGTGCCGTTTGTTGCTAAGGCGATCGGTCACCCATTGGCGAAGTATGCCTCTTTGGTGATGGCGGGAAAAACGTTGAAGGAAATCGGCTTCACGGAAGAAGTGAAGCTCAACCACGTCGCCGTGAAGGAAGCAGTTCTTCCGTTCGATAAGTTCCCGGGCGCCGACACGTTGCTCGGTCCGGAGATGAGAAGTACCGGTGAAGTGATGGGCATCGACAAGGACTTCAGCCGTGCCTACTGCAAGGCGCAGCTCGCTGCTGGACAACGTTTGCCAACTTCTGGCAATGTGTTCATCTCCGTCCGTGATGGTGATAAGGATGCCATAGTTGACATAGCGCGTGACCTCGTCGCCATGAAATATACGGTCCTCTCGACCGGCGGCACGGCGAGCCACTTAGAAAACGCGGGCGTTCCCGTTACCAAGGTGAAGAAGGTCCACGAGGGCCGCCCTCATATTGGTGACATGATCCGCAACGGTGAGATTGGTTTGATGGTTGTCACCTCGTCTGGCGATGCTCAAGATTTGGTGGATGGTCGCGAGATCCGTCGCACCGCGGTTGGCCTCAAGGTTCCTATGGTGACGACGATCGCTGGCGCGAAGGCGACTGTTGGCGCCGTCAGAGTCTTGCAACAGAATGACTTGGTGATGGATGCCTTGCAAGATTTCTTCTAGAGTTCAACTAAATTGCGGCTAAAAATTTACGGTTTGTCATGCTAATCTTATTACTACATACCACTAAACTGAACTGGCTCATCGACGATCCTTGCGGAGTTGAGCGGCGCTGATGCCCCCGACGCCTTGCAGAGACCCAGTGCCAGACTGGAAAAGTTTCGTCGGATTACTCGCGAGCTTGACGTTGCGCCCATTATTCATGGGGCGGCCCTTCATCGAACGATAATCTGAGATCACTTGCGCCCGCAACGCCGCTAAATCCGCCGTACGTTTGAGCCCCTGCGTCTCAGACTTTTTCTTGCTCTTCGCCGAAGATCCTTTTGCAGCGCTCAAGAGGTCGGCAAATATTTTCGACTGCCTATTAGACTTCCCTCCAGTTTGATCGGCAATTTCGACTATTTTATGCCCACTCTGCGCGATCGGAACCTCCTTTTCTCCCTTTCCTCCGCTTTTTCGCTTGAGCGTAATTGTCGGCGGCGCCTCGGCAACTTCGCCAAACCGCACCATGTTTCCACCCCCTCGCAAGAACTCTGCCTCTTCTTCTTTCTGCGCCCGCAACGCCGCTCGATCGCGTTTTTTACGCTCTCGAAGAGAAAGATGTTTCTTCTTTTTCTTCTTCGCCTCGGCTTCAGCCTCCCGCGCCGCCGTCGCCGCTTTTTCATCCAACGCCCTCAGCGTGGCGTTCCCTTTGTCCGGTTGTGCTCGCACCAATGGCGCTACTGAGGTCGGTACTCCTTCTCCTCCGACATTCCTATTCGTGGCTTCACCTCTGTCGTCCTCCGACGACTCCTCGTCGACGTTATCGACGTTTTCTTCGCCTCCCTCTTTGGCCGCCGCCGGTTCTTCTTCTTCGCTGTCGTCGTCTTCGACGCGGTCTCGGCGCTTCGATCGCGACTCTGCCGCGGCTTTGGCGGCGAGAAACCGCTTGAACGACTTCGGTGCGCTCAGCATCACGTCCTCGTTCACCTTTCCCGAAGGCATCGCCACTTTCTCGTCGTAAAACCGTCCCGAGATGCGGTCGAAAGTTTTCGAGTTTTGCGCCATCTTGGCGCGCTTACGCGCGCTCTTCCCTCGTATGCCCCCCATGACGCCCGCGATGCGCACGCGCGGGTCTATGCGATCGCGCGCGCGTCGCTCGGCCGCGCGAGCTCGATCGCTCGAGCGCGACGCGTCGCCGTGTGCCGCGCGCTCTGTACCCTGGAGATAAACCCTAGGCGTTTGATGAAATCCGAATCCGCGTCCTCGTCGACGCGTGGTGTCGTGACTTCGCCGCGCGCGTCGTCGACAGAGGCGCGTCGACGACGATGAATGCGTCGACGGCGCCCAAAACCCTCGCTCGAGGCAAGCGCGACGTCGCGCTGAGCGCCTACGCGCTGTTGTTTTCCGAGCTCGTCCAGTACCACAAGAGTCGCGCCAAGGACACGAGCGAACTCGAACGCGCGCTCGAGGATGCGGGCGCGGACGTGGGACGGCGAATGTACGAGGCGCAGAGTTTCCGAGAGCGCGGGCCGGGGAAGCGGGAGAATCGGTTGTTACCGCTATTGCAATTCATTCAGAGCTCGTTTTGGAAGAACGCGTTCGGGCGCGCGGCGGATTCGTTGGAGGTGTACGACGACGACGAGTACTTGCTGTCCGATCGGGACTTGCTCGTGAATCGATTCGTGAGCGTGCCGAAAGATTACGGCGATCTGAATTGCGGAGCATTCGCGGCTGGCATGGTTGGGGGAATCTTGCGAAGCGCGGGATTTCCAGCCAAGGTGAGCTGCTATTACTCGGAACAGGCCCCCGGGGACGCGTCGGGCCGACGAACGACGAATATATTGATGAAATTCGAGCGAGAAATTATCGAGCGAGAGAAGCGATTAGATGGTAGATGAATTAGCGCGTAGAAAAATCTCTGTATCATTACTAAGCAAGCGATCTAAAGCGAGTCGGCGCACCAGTTCAGATGTGCTCTGAGTTGCATCGCCGCGGGATAGCTCATGTCTCGCGGAACCCCGACGCGATCGCGCAGGTATGCTAGACATTTACGAACGGATTTCCCCTCTGCACTTGTATTCGTACTCGGTTCCGATGGCTCGGCGGTACCCTCGATCAGGGCCTGCGCCACCTTTCGCAAGCACTCATCGACGCGACTTTCATAATTTAAATTCGGGACCGCATAAGGATCCGCGAGCGGAGCGCCGAACTGTTTGCGACCGGGCTCACCCATCCCCCGGCAAGCAAACTTGACAATATTTGCGGAGTTTGCGATCAGTTTATGCGCTGCTTCATGCCTTGCGTCCTCTTCACCTCGGTTCATAGATTCCGGAAGCGGCTCCAAGCCGTCGGCAGATAGAGAAACCGGTAATCGCCAACTCTTCTCGCCGCCAATGACCGCCACAGCTTCGTCCACCGCGGGGTTCTTATCGGGGTATCCCGGTCCATATTGAGGTGGAATATCCATTACGTGCGTGTAGTAGTCACTCTTTGTCGCCTGATACGTCGGTCGCGCCTCAAACGCGAGGAGCCACCTTTCTATGTTTGCCCAACGCTTTGTGCCGCGCATTTGCATTCCCTTCCAATACAGAACGCTCGCGTTCATGCGCTCGACGTGCGAGACATACTGAAAATCCACGATGCTTGGACTTTCTCCCCCGAGAAACCATGGTCCTTCCGTCGAGCCGAGCGCTTCGTCGACCTTGTCCAACGTCTTTTCAAATCCCGCTCGGGCTCCGAGCGGTCCCGGCATCGAGGGCCGGAACACGAGGCCGCACCAATCCGAAAACAGCTGACGTTCGAGCTTCAAAAGCACGTTCGCCGCCTCGAACTTGTCCTCGGGAAGCGTCGGTCGCTCCGGAAACTCGCGTTCGAGGATTTGCATGATGACCAAACTCTCCGTGATTAAATTCCCGTCGATCTCCACCACCGGCAACAGCCCGCTCGGAATCTTGTCCAGAAACGCCTTTGGTTTATCGCCGTACGAACGCATGTTGATCTTCTCCACTCGGTACGGGATTTCTTTCTCTTCGAGCATGATCCAAAGCTTTTGACAATACGGGCACCACTGCGCGAGTGAGAGCGTTCGCGCGTCAGTCTTTCGTTCTCCTTTCGCGCCGCGAATCGCCAAATCCAAACCGCGCGCTCGGCGGTGGCTGGGTCGCCGACGCGACGCCGCGTCGCGTCAGCACGCACCCCCGCGTGGTCGCGGTAAAACGTCACTCGCACGTCCTCCTCGCGCGCGCCGAACAATCGCAGCGCGTTGTCCTGATGCGGCGGTCCACCGCCTCGAGCGCGCGCCTCCGCGTCTTCCGTGAGCCGTTTCACGCAGCTCGACGTCGACGCGGTGTGGGACGCGCGAAGTTCATCCCAAGACTTGACGGTGGTGGACATGGCGACGACGCGCGCGCGATGGGAAAGAACGCGGTGTCTCGGCGATCGAGCGGCGCTCGCGCGCGCGACGCGAGGGACGGACGCACGCGCGAGGGACGCCGAGGAAGCGCCGTCGACGCGCATCGCAGAGTGAGGACGAACGCGTCGCGGGGACGGTGGGTCTAAAGAAAAAATCTGATGTTGACATGAAGACTGATTGATGGCGATTTGAGATTAAGCACCTTGAGTGCCGCGGATACGCGTCGCAAATAGCTCCGCGGGTGGCGATCACGCGATGAGACTGGGCTCCATCTCAGCCGGCGCCTCGTATCCCATGAGGTTGATGTACGTCGCCGTGACGTTGGCGAGACCAGCCTTTGGGAGATCGTCGCGGAACTTGACACCCGCGGGCAACGCCGGACCGCCGATTGCGACCGGAACTGGGGCGAGAGTGTGCGAAGTGAGGGCCAAGAGTGCGCCGCTGTCGTCCCTCAACGCGCCACCCTTTTTGTCGCGCTGCACCATGTCGTCGGCGTTGCCGTGATCGGCGGTGACCAAGAACATACCACCCAACTCTTCCACGAGGTCGAGAAGTTCCTTCACGCACGCGTCACACTCTTCGCAAGCCGCAACAGTGGCCGCCATGTCACCGGTGTGACCAACCATATCAGGATTAGCGTAGTTGATCCGAACGACGTCGTACTTCCCAGAGAGCAATGCCTCCTTCCCGGCTGCGGTGATTTCGCGAGCCTTCATCAACGGCGCTTGGTTAAAAGGCACGTTGTCGCTGGGAATCTCGACATATGTTTCAAGATCTTCGTTGAAGTACCCAGAGCGGTTGCCGTTCCAAAAGAAGGTGACGTGACCAAACTTTTGAGTTTCGGAGCACGCAAAGGTTTTCAATCCATTCTTCGCGAGCCATTCGCCAGAAGTCCGCTCGATGAGCGGGGGTGGGACGAGATAGTTCGCCGGCAGCTTCAAGTCGCCGTCGTATTGCATGAGTCCCACGAACTTTGTCTTGGGAAATCGCACGCGATCAAACGAGTCAAAGTCTGCATACTCGAAAGCCTTGGAAATTTCGACGACGCGATCTGCGCGGAAGTTGCAAATGACGACGGCGTCGTCATCTTGGATCGTGCCGACCGCTTCGCCATCATCGCCAACGATGACAAACGGTGCGACGTACTGATCGGTGGTCCCATCCTTCTTAAGCTCCGTCAAAGCTTCCTTCGGGCACTTGAACTTATGCGGGGCGTCGCCCAAAACGTGTGCGCGCCAGCCCCGCTCAACCATGGCCCAGTCGGCTTCGTAACGATCCATGGTCACCGCCATGCGTCCACCACCGGAGGCAACCTTCGCGTCACATCCCTGTGCTTTGTACGAATCGAGTTCAGCGACGAGTTTTGCCATGTACTCGTGGGACGTACCATCCGGAACGTCTCGTCCGTCGGTGAGCACGTGCACGCGCAACTTTTTGCACCCATCCGCGAGCGCGCCTCGCATCAAGCCAAATATTTGATCCGTGCGCGAGTGCACACCGCCATCGCTCAATAATCCAATCACGTGAAGCGTGTTGTTCGCGAACGCCGGCTTGATGTACCCCCAACCAGCGTCGCTAAACATGTTCTTCGTCTCGAGCGCAATGTCGACCAGGGACGCTCCCTGCGCGATCACCTTGCCCGCGCCCAGGGCGTTGTGCCCGACTTCGGAGTTCCCCATGTCCGCATCGGTGGGCAGGCCGACGGCCGTACCGTGCGCCTGGACGGTGCGATAGAACGATTGACCTTTCGCCTTGAGCGCGTCCATCGTCGGCGTCTTGGCCACGTGCACGGCGTTGTGCTCGTCCTCGTATTCATTCTCTCCCCAACCGTCGAGGATGCACACCAAGACGGGCTTCTTTCGCGGGATCGTCGGGTGCGGATGAAGCTCCATGATCGTCGATCGTTCGCCGTCGTCTTCGAGCGCGCGCGATGAAGTGCGACGCCACGCGCCGCGCGCGCGAGAGAGGCGGCGCGTTCGGTACTTTTTGGAAAGCTAGGGCAAACACCCGGTTTCGGTTTCGGATCGATCGATCGACGCTCTGAGGTCAATCGATCGACGCTGTGAGGTCAATCGATCGACGCTCTGACGTTGGATGGCCGCGATTTCGCGATCGTCGCAAGGGGGACCGTGCGAGCTCGATCGATCAGGTTCGATCGATCGATCGGGTTCGATCGATCGAACGCGTCGATCGCCTCAATCGATCGATCGCGGCGATCGCGGCGATCGATCCCGTCGATCCCATCCGATCGTGTCGATCGATCCCGTCGATCCCATCCGATCGATCGATCGCGTCGATCGCGTCGATCGCGTTCGATCGATCGTCTCGAACGCACCCGATCGATCGAACGCGTCGATCGCGTCGAGGGACGAGTGGGCGACAGGGGGACTTGCGTCGCGTTGCGCGCGGCATTGCGCGACGTGTGCACGAAGGCCGTCCACCGTCCACCCACTGCGCGGCGGGAAACGACGCGTGGGGAGTGTTATCGTCGATCGCGCGCGCGTTCGACGATTGACGACGCCGTCGTAGACGGCGCGCGAGGGATTCGTACGCGACTCGAAGAGCCGCGGGACATCCAACGAACCGGCGCGAACGCTCGCGTGCGGGGGCACGCGAGCGTCACGCGATGGAACCCTCGAGCCCAAACGAAGGGGATGATGTCAACATCAACGCTTGGGGTATTCCAGTCCTTCGCTACACCGAAGAGGACCGAATAAAGCAAAAGTTTGTAGAGACGATTCACCGCGTCGAGTGGCGCGAGCGCGAGACGGGGTCGTTCCGCAACCCAGATGATGTGGATGAGCTGAGATGGAGAGAGTCCGATGACGAAGAAGATGTACAAATATTACGAACCGGTCGCGAAGTGGAGAAAGAAAAACTTGCGATCGCGATGCCCGCGGAGAAATCCGTCGCGCGTTTGGACGAACTAGCGACGTCTTTAGCGTCGACAACGACCGACGCAGCCGACGACGATGTGGACGCGGATGCTGAACGTGCGCTCGGCGGATATATGAATCTTTTATTTAGTAATCGTGGGACTAAAGCCAATGCGACGTCCGAGGAGAGAGTGGCGTACATGGAGACTCGGTTGAAGAACTTACGTGGAGTTCCGTCTCATTTGCACCGATTCGTCAAGCCAGTTGTGTTTGATCTACCATTGGGGGCGAGGGTGAAGAAAATAACTGGTGGGGACGATCATGCGCTTATTCTTCTTGAATCCAACCCAGAGGCGCTGGAACATATCGCTCCTACGTATACTGA
>Ga0222715_10005705_pt1 | contig 10575 bp, 10 predicted proteins | sample C33_9DmetaG_FD_165056 | JGI IMG/M metagenome (GOLD analysis project Ga0222715, IMG submission 165056) | Estuarine water microbial communities from San Francisco Bay, California, United States - C33_9D | ecosystem: Environmental > Aquatic > Marine > Unclassified | place: USA: California... | reverse complement strand
TCTGTATTAGTTTAGTCAACAAGGTTGTTTTACCTGACCCTGACCATCCTGCTAGACCAAATAAAGGAGGTAGTTTTCCTAGAATTTGTTGAGCTAGGATGAGATCTTGAGGAGAATTTAAATTTGTAAAGGGATCAAAATCTGAATCATCTATCCTATCAAAATCTACATAAGCTTTATTCAATTGTGCAGTAAAAATATCTATTTTACGGGTGCCTGCTTTTAATGCTGTTAATAACTTATTATTGAGATCAGCTTTCCAAAGGGCAATAACTGGATGATTAAATCCTCTTGATTTAGCTATAACTAGTTCAACATTTGGGTTTTCATCTTTAGCTTTGACTAGAGATTTAACTAAGTTCTTAGGAAGAAAAGGGGTGTCGCACGGTAGTGTCATGACCCAATCTTTTTTAATTTCTTTTGCCCAGCATAAAGACGCTAAAATTCCAGAGAGAGGTCCTAAATGTCCTTTTATTGGATCTTGAATTATGTCGTAACCAAATTTTTCAAATTTCTCAACATTACTATTAATGTTTAGAGCTATTGGGGCGACTTTGCCTGAAACTTTTTCTAAAATATAGGATAATAGTGGTCGGTCTAATAGATCTATTAACGCCTTCTCTTTACCTCCCATTCTTCGGCCTTTTCCTCCAGCTAAAATAACGCATGGGATTATTTCTTTTGATTTTTCCAAATTACTTAACCTTTAATTAATTAGAGATCTTTGAGCAGACATTACATCCTTATTATTTACATCTTTGATATCTGTATCAAATACAACTCTTTCAATTCCATTTGCAATGATCATTCTTTTACCCTTTGCTCTACCAATTAGTGTAAGACCTGCCTCTTTTGCAAGCTTTACGCCTGACTCCGTAAAACCTGACCTTGAAATTAAAATTGGTATTCCCATTTGCACAGTTTTAATAACCATTTCAGATGTCAACCTTCCAGTAGTATAAAAGATTTTATCACTTGCTTTTTCTTTGTTTAAAAACATCCATCCAGCGATCTTATCTACCGCATTATGTCTTCCCACATCTTCAACATAAATAAGTGGGGAGTCGTTTTTACATAATACACAGCCATGCAAAGCACCGGCTTTTAGATACAGGCTGGGTCTTGTATTAACCTTTTTAGAAATAGTATAAATCCAAGAAGTTTTGATTTTTGCTTTTTTATCAAGATTAATAGAAGAAAAATCATCCATTATATCGCCATAAACTGTACCTACTGCACAACCACTGGTACGGATTTTTTTTTCCATCTTTTTTTCATAGTTGGTTTTTCTATTTGTTCTAACAACTACAATTTGTAATTCTTTGTCATAGTCAATCTCTGATATTATATCATCCCTTTTGAGCATGTTTTGGTTAAGGAGGTATCCTACAGCCAAAAGATCTGGCATGTCGCCTAAAGTCATAGCTGTGACGATTTCTTGTTTATTAAGGTAAATTGTTAGAGGGATTTCTTTAACAACGGGTAACGTTATTTTTTCAGCAGACTCATTTAAGCATTCAATCGTTTCTGTTAAGTTATCGTTATCTAAATCAGGTGAAATATAAAACTCTTTATTTTTACTCATCTTCTAACCTTTATTCAAAATTTGTTTTGAGGCTGCCCAGTTAATAAAATCTTTTGACTCGTTAGAAAGGTGTTCATTTAATTTTAAATATTTTTCTAAAAGCTCTTGTCCAAAAGCAGTAATAATAGTCCCCTGGTTCCCTCCTTTTTTTTCTAATATAGGATTTGGGAATGCTTCTTGGATGGTTTTTAATAATAAGGTGGCTCTTTTTGTGCTCATTCCCATTGAGTTTGCAGCAGATCGAATTGACCCTTTTTGAGCAACTAAATGAAAAAGTTCCATCTTTCCTGCTCCTATCATATGACCTTGAACATATACTTTAATTCTTACTCCATTTTCATTTTCATTAACTAAATTTGGGGGTAAAGATGAACGTTTTATATTTGATGATCGATTTTTCATTAACCAATTATAGGATATAATGTTAAAATAAACTAAATATTTTTTATGGTAATAACTATTGTCTGATTATCTTACTACTGATGAATTAGCTCTTTTTTTAAGAGTTAGGCCTCGAAAAGTTTATGATTTAGTTTCTAAAAATCAAGTACCCTACTCCAAGGTCATGGGTAAATTATTATTCTCAAAAAAAGATATTACTACTTGGATTTCAGGAGAAAGAGAGCAAGTAATTGCTAAACAAAACCTCCCAGATGTTTTACTTGGTAGCCATGATCCCCTTCTCGAATGGGCAGTAAAACAATCAAAATCAGGGATTGCAATGTCTTTTGATGGAAGTATGGATGGTTTAGATCGATTTAAATTAAATCAAGGAATTGCATCTGGATTACATATCTATGACAGTGAATTAAATAATTGGAACGTTCCTATTGTAAAAACAAAGCTTGACAAACATCATTTTGTTTTAATGGAATGGGCTAAAAGAGAAAGAGGCCTTATTTTTAAACCTGATATCACCAATAAATTATCTATTAGAGATTTTAAAGGCAAAAGGCTTGTCACTAGACAAAATGGGTCTGGGTCAGAAAATTATCTTAAATTTTTCTTGAAAAGTAAAAATTTAAATTTTACTGATTTTACTAGAACAGAGATTGCTTATACAGAAAATGATGCTGTTTTACTAATTTTATCACAACAAGCAGATTTAACTCTAGGTTTAGCATCTGAAGCAGAAAAATATAATTTACAATTTATTCCAATTGTAACAGAACGATTTGACTTGGTAATCAATAGGAAGTCGTGGTTTGAAAAACCTTTTCAGAAACTTATTAACTTTTGTAAAACAGAAGAATTTTTAGATATGGCTTCAAAGTTAAAAGGCTATAATGTTAGTAATTTAGGAAAAATACATTTTAATGGTTAGTGAAAAAAATGTTTAAAGAAATAGCCATGGGATTATTAGGTGTTGCCATAATTATAACTTTGTTTTTTTTCTTTTTAGGAGTCAAAACATTTATTTTTACTTCTTTTTATTAAGGTATTGAATGAAAATTACAAGTATAGAAACCATACAAAATAGCAAATATTCAAATCTAGTTTGGATTAAAATTCATACTGATGAGGGTCTTGTGGGATTAGGAGAAACATTTAGAAATCCTCAAGCAATAATATCTTATTTACACGAAACATGTGCTCCTTATTTAATTGGTAGGGATCCACTGCGAATTAATGAACATTCTGACAATCTAATTAACTGGACACCAAATAGATATATCGGATATCCAACAAGATCAGTTGAATATAGAGGTAATTCTGCAGTTGATATTGCTCTTTGGGATTTAAAGGCTAAAGCTAGTAATCTTAGTGTAGTGGATATGTTAGGAGGTCTAAGTAGAGATAGTATACCTATTTATAATACATGTGCAGCAGACGGATACAACTGGAAAGCCAATTCATTATCTCGTTCAACTGGAGCAATAAATCTAAAATCAAATAAAAGTTCGTATGATGATTTAGAATTACAAACTCAAAACCCAGGAGAATTAGCTCAGAGCTTATTGGATGAAGGAATATCAGCAATGAAAATCTGGCCATTTGATGAATTTGCCTTTCCAACAAAAGGTCAAACCATCTCAATGCAAGATCTAAAGGTAGGTATAAATAGAATTGAAAAAATTCGAAAAGCTGTTGGGACTAAAATTGATATAATGCTCGAATATCATTCTCTTTGGCAATTAGCTCCTGCTTTAAAAATAGCACGTCAAGTAGATGAGTTTGAAGTTTTTTGGCACGAAGATCCTATTAATATGGCTCACCTTAAAGACCTTGCTGAGTTTAGAAGAAATACGGTTGCTCCCATTGCAGGAAGTGAAGCTTTAGGAACCGCTTTATGGTATCGTGATGCTTTGTCTTTGGATGCTATTGATTACATGCACTATGATTTAGGATGGATAGGAGGAATTTCAGAGGCTATTAAAATATCAGGTTTAGCTCATGCTAATAATAGAATGATGTGTCCTCATGATTGTACTGGTCCAATTGTATGGATAGCTAATCTTCATATTAGTCTAGCGTTCTCTACTTCTATGATTTTAGAAAGTGTAAGATCATTTTATAATGGATTTTATAAAAACTTAGTCACTAATCTTCCAAAAATAGAAAAAGGATTAGCCTTTCCTATGGACGGTATTGGTTTAGGTACAGAATTGCATGAATCACTTTTGAAATCACCCAATACGATAATTAAAAAAACTACAAAAAATGATTTATGAAAATTTTAAAAGTAATTACCCTACAAAATAAGAAAATCAAATTAGATCTTTTACCTGAAATCGGTGGAAAAATTAGTAGTTTAATTTATGATGATTTTCAGGTTTTACGTTCAATACCTCTCCATGACCTAAAGTCTATTCATTTGTTTAAAGGCGGTAGTTTCACATTAGTTCCATTTTCAAATAGAATTAAAAATGCAAAATTTAAATTTAATGGATTAGAATATAATTTAAATCAAAATGCTTTTCCTCATGCAATACATGGTCACGGATACTTAAGTGAATGGAGTGTTATAGAACAATCAAACTCTTCTGTTATATTAGTTTATCGACATCAAGCAGATAAATTTGGTTGGCCTTGGTCATATGAAATAACACAATCAATTTATTTGAATGCTTTTTCATGCAAAATTTTACTGAAGCTTATGAATAATTCAAAAAATATTATGCCTTTTGGATTTGGAATACACCCATTTTTCAATTTTAATGATGAAATTAAATTAAGATTTAATGCATCAAGAGAATGGGATGGGCAACCAGAAGATTTTCCAACGAAAACAAAGCCTATAGAAAGTAATTTTAATTTTAGAAATGGAAAAGCATTGTGGAATAAAGAAAAGACAGTTTGTTATGAAAATTTTAATGGAAAGGTTCAAATTATTTGGCCTAATAAAAAGAAAAAAATCACAATGAAAGTAGACAAAATTTTCAATCATTTAATCGTGCATGTTCCAAAAAGAAAGGAATATTTTTGTATTGAGCCTGTAAGCCATCCAACTGACGGCTTTAACTTAATGCAAGGAAAAAAAGAAAATATAGAGTGTGAGTTTTTGGCACCTAATGAACACATAAGCGGTTTGATAGAGTTAGATTTAGAACAATAGTTTTATCCAAAAAAGGGAAATTGAATTCCTCTAACTCCAGGAACTTTTAAAGCAAATATTCCGCCTGCTAAAGGTTGTTTTTCTTCTGTTCCTTCAGTTATATCTTTCCCAATAGATGTTACATAAATAATATCTAGATCTTTGCCACCAAAGGCAACTTTAGTAGGTTTCTCTACTGGCATCTTTATAATCATATCAATTTTGCCTTTTGGTGTAATTCTTACTATCTCCCAACCAGAAACACCAGCCATCCAATAACAACCATCAGTATCCACGCAACCCCCATCAGGTCTTCCCGCTATATCTTTTGTATCAAAGAAAACACGTTTGTTAGACCAAACACCTTCATCCAAATCATAATCATATGCCCAAATAGTTCTTACCCAATCAGCACTATCAGATACGTATGCTATTTTACTGTTGGGTGAAAAAGCCAATCCATTAATTACATTGAAACCACTCATGATTTTTTTTACATTTCTATCCTGGTTAAGACAATAGAGGTTTCCTTTTGGACCAATTTTTTTATTTGGACCCTTAATTGGCATCGTTCCCGCATAAAATCTTCCTTTCATATCAACTGTACCATCATTAAATCTATTACTTGAGATATGACTTTCTGGATTATTTATTAAAGTCATACTTTTATCAATCTGGTCTAATTCAAAAAAGCCGTTAGTAAGAGCTAAAATAATATTAAGGTTTTTTTTTATTGCAAAACATCCAATTGGGCTACCAACATTGATGGTGATATTTTTGCCATTTATGGGGTTGAATTTGTTAAGCTGGCAGTTATTTATATCAACCCAGTAGAGATTTTGATCTGTTGTTGACCAAATAGGACCCTCTCCTAAATTAGCTTTTACATCTAACACGCAATCTACTGGAATATTGTTCAATTTATTTCTCCAAAACTTAAAAAATTATAAATAAAATAACTATTTTATTAAATTAGGTAAAGTTAAGGATATAGCAGGTACAAAAGTGGTAAGCATAAGTGCAATAAAGATTGCAAAATAAAATGGCCAAATTGTTTTTACAACTCGTTCAATTGGAACTTTACCAATTGCACAACCCACAAAAAGACACGCGCCCACTGGAGGTGTACACAGACCAAGTCCTAAGTTCATCATCAATATCATACCAAATTGAAGAGGATCCATACCTAAAGAAACAGCTAAAGGAAGAAAAATTGGTGTGCAAATTAATATTAATGCTGCCATATCCATAATCATTCCCAAGACTAATAACATTATGTTAATCATCAATAAAATAATAATAGGATTACTTGAAACACCATTCATGAAGGTTATCATCTGAGCAGGAACTTGGTAAAAGGTTAGCATATAACCGAATGCAGATGCACTAGCTACTAATATCATAACCATAGATGTAGTCTTTACAGAATTAATCACAGCAATTTTAAAATTTTCCCAAGTTAAAGCTCTATAAACAAATACTGTAACGAGGAAAGCATAAAGCGTTCCGAAAGCACCTGATTCAGTAACTGTAAAAATACCTGATAATACTCCCCCGACTATTATAACTGCTGTAAACAGCCCTGGTAGTGCGGTCACAAAATGTAGAAACAGAGCATAATATCCTGGAAAAACTTCTGATTTATACCCTCTTTGAACAGCTACCAAGTAAGCAACTAAAGCCAAACAAACACACATTACAACGCCTGGTATTATTCCAGATAGAAAGAGTTGAGTAATTGACACTCCACCACCAGTTGCAACAGCAAATAAAATCATGTTGTGGCTTGGCGGTATCATGATACCTGCAATAGAAGAGGTGACAGTTACATTTACCGCGTAATCTTCGTCATATCCTTTTTCTTTCATGACTGGAATTAATATTGATCCAAGAGCTGAAACGTCGGCAACTGCTGATCCTGAAATTCCTCCAAAAAGCATGGATGCAAAAACGTTCACAACACCAAGACCTCCTCGCACAGCTCCAACTGCAGACGATGCTAATCTAACTAGTCGAACAGCTATTCCACCATGGAACATTAATTCGCCAGCAAAAATAAAAAAAGGAATAGCAAGTAATGAAAAAACATTTATTCCCGAAATTATTCTTTGAAAAGCAATAATTAAAGGTAAGCCTTCAAAGTAGAAAGCTGAAACTGCTCCAATGCCGAGAGCAAAGGCTACAGGAACTCCAATAACTACTCCAAAAGCAAAAATTCCCATCATTATTAATAAGCCCATGTTCTATACCTCATTTAGGCTTGATATTCTTGGTAATTCTGCCTTTATAATTTAACAAATGACCAATCGAAAAAAGTAAAATTAATCCACCGCAAATCATAATAGGAATTGCTCGAAGTCCTTCAGGAATATTAATTAAAGGTATTTGAGAGCTCCATTTAAAAATTACTAATTTATAGCTGTAGACCATCATAACGTAACCAAATATGATCAGCATAAAATGGGTTATTAAATCAAATGTAATTTTTAAAAAAGGTGGCGCCTTATCTCTAAAGTAGGAAACACTCAGATGAGTCTTTTTGTGAATACCAATTGCCGCTCCAAGAAACCCAATTAGAACAACAAGCAAAAGTGAAACTTGCTCTACCCAAGTAGGAGTTGAATTTAGAACATATCTACCATAAACCAACCAGCTAAAAATCACAGTCATTACTGTTAAAGCAATTCCAGTAATTATATTACAAAAATAGGCTATTTTATCTAATAATATAGAGTAAATAACTATTAATTTGGAAATTTCTTTTTTAATGGTAAATCTCCGAATATATTTTTATTCCCCCTACTATAAATTGAGTATAGCAGAGGGAATATTTTTTTATTTAGTATTTTTTATTAAATTAACTAAGGGTACTAAATCTGGGTTTGCAGATAAGTATTTTGTATGTACAGGCTTCATCGCGTCCATAAAAGCTTGCTTATTTGGGATTTCATTAAATTTAACACCCGATTTCATAACTTTATCACGGCTAGAAATAGCTCTTTTTTCCCATAAAGCTCTTTGTAATTGAGCTGATTCTCGGGCAGCATCCTTAACAGCTTTTTTATTTTTTTCTGATAAGTTATTATAAACTTTATCATTAATGCATACACATTCAGGTATAATTAAATGCTGTGAAAGTGAATAATATTTAGCTACTTCAAAATGTCCAGTTGATTCATAAGAAGGCCAATTATTTTCGGCTCCATCAACAACACCTGTTTTGAGTGATTGAAAAACTTCAGAAAATGCCATAGGAGATGGGTTGCCACCTAAAGCAGAAATCATTCCTGAGTATAGGTCGTTATTCATAACCCTTACCTTCAAACCTTTTACATCGGATGGTTTCATAATAGGGTTTTTAGAATTATAAAAAGAACGGGCCCCTGAGTCGTACCATGCTAAAGCTATAATACCAATTTTAGCCATTCCTGCACTAATTTTATCCCCTGCAGCACCATCCAATGCTCTATGCATATGTCCCATATCTTTAAAAATAAAAGGTAGTGATACTACATTTGCCTCTGGAGCCATTGGGCCTATAGGTCCAAGATTAAAATTACCAATCGCTAGACCGCCTATTCTTACTTGTTCAATCGCATCAGGTTGATTTCCCAGAACACCAGAATGAAACATTTTCAAAGTAATTTCACCTCCAGTTTTTTTGTTTAACAACTCTGCAAATTTATCCATAGCTACCGTGTTTGGATAACCTGGTTTATGAATGTTCCATCCACGCCACTCTTCAGCAAAAGCTGAAATAGATAAAGTTGAGGCAACAGCTAGTGCCGAAAGTCCTAATATTGTATTTTTAAAATTTTTCATAAAAACTCCCCGTATTATGTTTATTTTAATAACTGTGCATGTATTATTAAGGAGGAGTCAATATTTTATTAATTTGTTAAGCAAAATTAAAGGTGTTTAATGTTTAAATTTAAAAAGTTAGCTGCACCTTCATACTATTTTCATACTTATTAATTGCAATTTTGAACCCATGCTCAGCATTTTTAAAAGGGATTTTATGTGTAATTAAAGGCTTAACATCAATTAATTGTTTTTGCATCATATTTACAGCTAATTGAAACTCAGAATGAAACCTAAACGATCCTTTTAATTTAATCTCTTTTGTTGTCACTAAAACTAAAGGCATTTGAACATCGCCGCCTAAACCTAGTTGTATCAAGGTTCCTCTTGGTTTTAAGCACTTAATAGCATCATTTATACCAAAAGGTGATCCAGAGCATTCAATGGCAACATCAAAACAACCTTTTCCAATTTGTAATTTTTCAATCTCACTATAGCTTGTTGCAGTATTAATTATTTTATCTGCGCCAACTGTTTTTGAAAACTCTAGGGCATTATCAGAAATATCTGTCACTACAATTTCTTTTGCACCTGCTCTTCTGGCAGCTAAAACACAAAGGGTGCCAATGGGACCAGAACCTACTATTAAAACTTTTTTTCCAAAAATAGATTTAGCCTGTTTGATAGCATGTAGGCATACTGCAAGAGGCTCTGCCATTGCAGCTTCTTCTGGTGACAGTCCATCAGCAGGTATACATTGATAATCTTCGGCAATTAAAGTTTCTCTGAAAGCTCCTTGGATATGAGGGAAAGGCATTGCTGAACCATAAAATTTCATATTTGAACAGTGATTTTGAACTCCGTCTAAACAAAAATCACATTTGTTACATGGTCTTGATGGTGAGACTGAAACAAGTTGTCCTATGGATAAATTTTTAACTTTGGTTCCTATTTTAGTAATATGACCAGCTACTTCATGACCTAAAACCATAGGTTCTTTTAATTTTATTGCCCCAAAGCCACCGTGTTTATAATAGTGAAGATCAGTTCCACAAATGCCACCAATTGAAATAGAAACTTCAACCTGATTAGATGATATTGTATCTAAAGGATAATCCTCAATTCTTAGGTCTTTAGCTCCATGAATTTTTAGTGATTTCATTTGCTCTCCTAAAATTTTTTTTTCTAAAGTTAAGTTTGTGAGAGAAGATTAGCAATAAATTTATTATTTATATATATTCAATATCACTAGATATGGAGAAGAAAATGGCTTTTGGAATTGAATTATTTAACCTTAAGGGTAAAAAAGCTCTAATTACAGGTTCTTCTCAAGGAATAGGTTATGCATTAGCTAAAGGCTTAAGCGATGCTGGCGCAGAAATTATTCTAAATGGAAGGAATAAAGAAAAGTTAGATAAAGCGGCTAAATCTCTAAAATCAGCACATAGCTTGTACCAATTATGCTTTGATGTTACAGATCAAAAAGAGACTAAAAATAAAATTGATAATTTTGAAGAAGAATTTGGATCAATTGACATTCTCATTAACAATGCAGGAATGCAGTTTAGATCTCCTCTTGAAGACTTCCCATCTGATATGTTTGAAAAGTTATTAAGTACAAATGTCTCTTCAATTTTTAATGTAGGCCAAGCTG
>Ga0222715_10005701_pt1 | contig 10578 bp, 12 predicted proteins | sample C33_9DmetaG_FD_165056 | JGI IMG/M metagenome (GOLD analysis project Ga0222715, IMG submission 165056) | Estuarine water microbial communities from San Francisco Bay, California, United States - C33_9D | ecosystem: Environmental > Aquatic > Marine > Unclassified | place: USA: California... | reverse complement strand
ATGGGCAAGTTATTCACTATATGACGATGCTTTTGATGGTGTTTTTGATTCCACTATCACCGTATGGGAAGCATTAACAAAGGTTGCAAGGGCTGGGAGGGCTAGACCTGTATTAATAGGAAATAAATTAACATTTGTTCGAGATCAGGCACAAACAGCATACGAGATGATATTTACCCCCGATAATATGTTGCCTAATAGTTTTAGTATGGAATACGTTTTTTTTAAAAAAAATGATTATAAAGCCTATATCGTTAATTATATTGATGAGGAAAATAATTACCAGCCTGCTAAAATATACACCAAACAAAATGCAGGTAATTATAAAGAGGTAACACTTTTTGGTGTTACTCAATACTACCAAGCATGGAGAGAGGCGCAATATATGCAAGCAGTGTTAGAGAATAGCAATAAATTAATTACCTTTGATACTGATGATCGAGGTCAGATCCCGTCATATGGAAGTGTAATAAGTGTGACACATGATTTACCAAGTTGGGGGCAAAGTGGGCAAGTGGTTAATGTTGAAACCATTAATAATGAAACCATAGTAACATCTAATCAACCGATTAATTTTAGTAATTCTGGAACCTACTACGTTAGATTTTTATTTGAAAGTGGAAATGTTACAGGAACAATGGATGTGTCGTATCAGGCACAACAATATAATAATGACCAATACAAATTTAAAACTATTCCTAACATAGGAGGCATTGTTTCAGAAAAAAGCAATAAAATACCTTCTGTTTTTCAGATTGGGATAGCTACTAATATAAGTCAACTTTGCGTTGTAACAAAAATTACAAGTAAAGGAAATAGAACGTATTCTGTTGAATGCGTTCCATACATCCCATCTAATTATACAGCAACCTCAGGAACACCGCCAATAAGAATCACGGAAGAACCTAACACATTACCTTTGCCCCAAAATATTGGGGGCTTACTATTAACCAACACGCCTAATTCTGGGGTTGTTGTAGTTAAATGGAATCCTGTTAATAATGTAACTATCTATAAAATACAAAAAAGCACAGACAACCAAACTTATACCGATGTAGCGACAACCACTAACACCACATACAACATCAATGCAACTGGAACTCTTTACGTTCGAGTAGCGTCTATGGTATCCTCGACACTAGGAAACTATGCGGTTTCAGTTATTACAGCCAGTTAATAACGACAAAATACAAAAATTGTAATTTTACAGAAATTACACGTTATTAACAGGTTATCCACAGTTTTTAAGCATAGATAAGGAAATTATACACAAGTTATTAACAGGATGTAATCTTGTAATCTTGTAATTTCATATTTTTGTAATTAAGGGATTTTTTTTTGAAATTTAAAAAAAAATAAAAAAAGTGAAATTACAGCATTACAAGATTACAAAGCCTTAAAAATAGGCTATTTTTGTACTTAAATTTACAAAATTGTTAATAAATGCCAGAAATTACAAAAAAATGGAATTAAGCACAAAAGTTGTAATCTTGTAATTTCTAGGAGGCGATAAAAATGCTTAAAAATGCTTAAAAATAGGCGGTTTTGTAATTTGGGTGATGATTATTTTTATTTTAGAAATTACAAAAAATATTTAAAAAAATGCGGTATATAATGTATACTATACTATATCAAAAGAGAGGAGAGATGATTTACTATGGAAGAATTTAAAAATTTATTTTCTGGAAACCCTAACGCATTTGGGGTACATGATTGGAAAAACAATAAATCGTTTACAAAGAAGACAGCACCAACACAAAAAGAGTATCATAACCATTTTAGTGGAGCTATGGGGTTAGGCATTATTCCTGTAGTTGATAAAGAGTTTAGTAATTTTGGTGTTTTGGATTTTGATAATCACGAAATATCAGATGGGATTAATTTATTTAAATTATCTAAAAAAATAGCCGATGAAAAGTTGCCTATGGTTGTATGCAGGTCTAAGAGTGGGGGGGGGCATGTGTACATTTTTGGAAAAGAAAAACTAAAAACTAAATTATTGCGATCCGTACTTAACAATTTAATTGATGTGTTAAAAGGTCATGGGGAAATTGAAATAGAGGTGTTCCCTAAACAAGATAGCGTAGATAAACATATTATAGGGAACTGGATTAATTTACCTTATTTTGGATGCGAAAAAGGGTACACTGAACGATACGCCATTATTAATAATAAGATTGTGTATGATGTTAATACGTTTATTAATTATTGTAATTCAATTAGGGTTAGTAATGATGATTTAATTAAATTGGTGGGGGATGATAAACACGCACAAGCACCACCATGTATTCAAGAATTTTTAAAAAACAAAATCGGACAAGGGCAACGCAATAATGCATTATACAATTTTTGTATTTATGCTAGAAAAAAATCACCCGATGGGTGGGAAAGTATGGTATATAACTTTAATGATGTTGCTATAACACCAAAATTAACCTATGAGGAAGTAAACGCAGTAATTAAGTCAGTACAACGACAAAAGGGTTATCAATATAAATGCCAAGAGAACCCATGCAAAATGTATTGTAATGCAGAATTGTGTGTAAAAAGGCAGTATGGTATTACGAGTGCAGAAAAAAGCACATTAATGTTAAGTGATTTACCCGAATTTGGGAAATTCATAAAATACATTACTGAACCAGTTAAGTATCGATTAGAGGTAAAAGTGAATTCAATTGAGGGGTTTAAATCTGTTACGTTAAGCAGTAATGAATTACTTAATTTTAAGTATTTTAGGCTTAAAGTGTTTGAGCAATTGGATACTGTAATTAAAACGGTAAAAGCGGATGAATGGATGTATATTGTGGAAGAATTAACCAAGAAAATAGAGTATGAAGAATTACCAGACGATGCTAGTCAATCGGGATTAGTGCGGGGGTATTTGGAAGAATTTAGAAAAAATTCAAATTGTGATGATAATGTATGTGAGAATTTAGAAGATAGGTCAGCGATACTTGATGGTGAACAGATCATTATTAGTTTTGATGATAAACATACGATGCAAAAGAAAAGGTATTTTTGTTTTAGGTTTCCAGACTTTAAAGAATTTTTGATAACTAAAAAGTTCGGGAATGTGTTAGGAGAAAACATATATTTAGCATTAAAAGAATTTAATGTTGAATCGCATACAATACGAGTAAAAACAGAAAACGGTAATCAAGTAGTAAATATCTGGCGTATACCCTTAACGGATAAAAATAAAATCGATTGTATCAAAAAAGAAGATAAACTAATTGATGGGGAGGGTGTTAATAATGGTAATTGATTATTTAAACAATAAATTCATTATTTCAACCAATTTTAACGAGCTTGATCTTGTAAGAAAATTTCCATGCAGAAAATTTGTATTTAAAACGAAAATGTGGGAAGCATCATCATTGAAATTAAATGTTATGTACATAAAAGAGTTAATGCGTACTTATGATAATTTAAAGATGACAGAAGATTGTTTAAATTACATTAATAATTTTAATGATTCGTTACCAGTGTACAAAGATTTTCCAACATGTTTTGAGTTTAAATATGAGCCTAGATTGTATCAGATAGGGGCGTTGAATCATGTATACAATTTAAAAAATTCAATGTTAGCTATGGCGATGGGAACAGGTAAAAGTAAAATTATTATTGATTTAATGAATGCTCATTTTTGCTTAAAAAAAATTGAGGCGTTAGTGATTATATGCCCTTGCTCTATTAGGTATGTGTGGGAAAAACAGTTACAAGAACACGCTTTTTTTGATTATGAATTTCAAATTTTAGATAAAAAGTCATTTAAAAAAATTGATAATATGATAGAAAGTAACCATAAAACAAAACTTAAAATACTGGTGTGTGGGGTAGAATCGTTACAGTTAAGCGATGGGCGATTAACTAAGAAATTTAATGAATTTACAAAGTTAAATAAAGTTGCGTGTGTTGTGGATGAAGCTCACGATATTAAGAACCCTACAAGTAACAGATTCAAGAATATATTTAATGCGACAAGAAATTGCGTGTATCGGATAGCTATGACTGGAACACCAGTTAGTCAGGGGATACTTGACCTTTTTGGAGTTTATCAATTTATCGATCCTAATATATTAGGAATCAAAGATTTTTGGAGTTTTAAAAATCGGTATACAATCACGGAAACAATTAAACTAAAATCAAAAGAGTTTAAAAAAATTGTAGGGTATAAAAACGTTGATGAGTTAATGAAATTAGTTAGTCCTTACACATACCAAGTAACAAAAGATGAAGCGTCAAAAGAGTTACCAAGTAAGGTGTATATGACAAGGGTTTTAGAGATGGAAAACGAGCAATCAAAACTTTATACCAAAATTAAAAAAGATAAAATCATTGAACTTAAAGGCTTAGATGATATCAATCAAATATATAATAATGCGTTAAGTTTGTATGTGAGTTTACAGCAGGTTAGCGGGGGTTTCGTTAATGCAGACACAGGCAACGTTGATGATAAGGGCGAACCAATCAAAAAAATCAGTGATATTGTAACAGATCAAAAAAATAAGAAGTTACAAGAAATAAAATCAATTATTGATGAGTTATCAGATAATGAGCAGGTTATTATCTGGTGTAAGTATCGTTATGAAGTTGAAAAAGTAACACGGTTTTTAAATGATTATAAAACGCATAAGTTTAAGTTTGGGGCGGTTTCATTTTTGGATAAAACAAAAGAAGAAAGACAAGAAATCCAAAAACAAATGGATAGCAAAGAAATACGGTACTTTGTATCAACGCCTAACAGTGGAGGGACAGGATTAACAATTAACACGGTATGTTATGTTATATATTATAGTAATAGCGAACGTTTGTTGTTCAGGGAACAATCAGAGGATAGATGTCACCGTATCGGGCAAGATAGAACAGTGACGTATTTTGATTTGATTTATAAGAATACCGTAGACGAAAAGATTTATGATTGCTTGAAAAATAAAAAAGATTTTTCAGAACATATTAAGCAATCATTGAATAATATTGATGACATGGTATAATATTTTTTAGAGAGGAGAAAAAAAGAGATGGAAAACAAAAACGCAACTGTTTGGATTACTCAAGAAAACAACAAAAATTATTCACAAGCTAAAAATTATGGTGACCCTACCTTTGTAACTAGTTTTGAGTATTCAAGCATAGCCAACTCAAAAATTAATAGCTATATCTTAAAAGATATTGACGCTATGGCGAACAAATTTAATCCCGAAACGGATTATTTATTGTTTACGGGAGATCCTGTAATAATTGCGTTATGTGTTCATGCGTTACTTGCTATTCATGGGAGTGTTAATGTGTTGAAATGGCAGAATCAAGATAAAATATATAATTCAATTAAGCTGTAATATGAAAATAGACACAATTAAAAGCGAGATAGTTAACTACACCTTGTTAATAGATGTAATAAATGAATTAAAACAAAAAGGGTGGGATGATAATCAAATAGCTGAAAAAATGAATATATCACAATCTAATTTTTATAATTTATTAACTAATCATAAAGAAATAGATCACGGTACGTTAAAAGAATACATAAGTAACTTAGATAATTTTCTAGACGACTAAATTTTTTAGTTATATAATTTAAAATATTAAAGAGATAAGAGAGGTATAAAATGGGGCAAAAAAAAGGATTAAAAAAACAGGTTAAACAATTAAATGATGTTTGTGAGTATTTATTTCAAAATAACGATTTAGAAAAAAAAGAAATATTAAAAAAATACGGGTTTCTTATACAATATATGGATAACCCGAGCGAAGATGAGCAGATAAACGCTGTAAATCAAGATGGGGGCGTATTGCAATATATTAATAATCCAAGCTATAAAGTTAAATTTGATGCAGTAAATAAAACCCCTTACGCTATACGGTATATAATTAATCCCTGTGAAGAATTGCAGATAATTGCAGTAAAACAAAAGGGCGATTTGATAAAATTTATCAAAAATCCAACTGAAAAAGCAAGGATTGAAGCGGTAAGACAAGATCCTGTTACTATTAAGTACACAAAAAACCCTAGTGACAATTTACAAATTGAAGCAATAAACTCTGGAAAAAAAAGAGAACCTTGCTATCTTGGTTATCTAGCTAAGTACATTGAAAACCCTATCGAGATAGTCCAATTAGAGATTGTTCAGAATAACCGTTTTGGGATAATGTGGATAAAAAAACCTTATGAATCAGTAAAACTATTCATAAAACAAAATCATCCAGATTTAATGCACTACATTAAATGTTGAATAATAATTTTTTTGGTTATATAATATAAAATATTAAAGAGATAAGAGAGGGAAAATATGGAAAATTTAAACAACATTATAGAAAGTTTAAAAAAGGGTATTGATACATTTATTTCTGATAACAATTCAGAAAAATTATCAACAAAAAATTTAGTTGAATTAGCAAAGCTACAAAATGACACAAAACAAAAAATTGATGATATTAAAGGGGCTGTAACACTTTTAACTTCATTTTATGAGTTATTACGGAAACATTACGTTCCTAATGCTATGGAAGCTCAAGGAATTAAAAATATTAGTATTGATGGTGTGGGGCAAATAGTTAATTCTAAAGCGTATTATGTTAGCATTGAGGCTGATAGACAAGAGGACGCTTACACTTGGTTGCGTGATAATGGTCACGGACTACTAATCAAAGAAACAGTTAATAATAATTCTCTTAGAGCATTGTTGACTGATCATATTAATAATGGAGGTGAAATCAACGAAAATATATTTAGGTATCATGAATACCAAGTCACAAAAATAACCAAAAGAAATAAATAAATAAATAAATAAAGGAAAAAATAAAATGGATTTAGATAATTTAGATAACTTAGTAATTAAAAGAGAAGAAACAACAAATAATAATTTTTTAGCCTCTGAAAATAATCATGTAGCTGTATGTATTGGGGTGTGGCGATTAGGGAAAAGGAAGAAAGTTTATAAAGGGGAAGAAAAAATACAAGATCAGATTATGTTGATGTGGGAAGTTGACGAAGAAATACAAGAGGGTGAGTATAAAGGTAAAAACAAGACTGTAAGTCTTACAACAACTTACAGTTTTCACTCACTATCAAGGCTTACTAAAATAATTGAGGCATGGAAAGGTAAATTAACCCCCGAAGAATTAAAAGGTGGTTTTGATTTGAATATATTGGTGGGCTTACCATGTATGATTAATGTGTTACACACTGAAAGTAACGGAAAAACTTACGCAAATGTCGATACAGTTACCAAGTTACCAGCAGGCATGAAAGCGTTTGATCCAGATAATTTATACTTAAACGAAACGCCAGAATTTATTGAGAAATTCCGTCAAAACAATGCGGAAACATTGAAATAGAAATCTAACTTACTTTTAACGTGTTGGGGGTGTCTAGAGCTTGATATACTCTAGAGGGTAGAAGCCCCCCAACCGTTTTAGTATAATTAAAAAAGGGTTAAAATTGGAAATTAAGACGGAAAGAAAAGTTATCTATGGAAGTGCAGGAACAGGGAAAAGCACTTATCTAATTGATCAAATTAATTATTATGCTGAAAAGTATAATTTAGGTAGTAAAGATTTTGTTTTATGTAGCTTTACAAAAACAGCGTCAAAAGTGTTAGCTGATAAAAGTAATCTAAAAATTAAGAATATAGGTACTATTCATTCTCTTTGTTTTCAGATTTGTAAATTTTTACCCGAATATGTAATAGATACCGAAAAGTTAAAAGAGTTTTCAAAAAAATATAAATATAAATTCAACTTTAAAAATATTGAAAATTCTGAAACGTTGTTAGGGGATTTTTATCTTGCTTTGTACAACTTATCAAAAAGTAAAATGGTAACAGATTTAAAAAAAATTTATTCAGAATCAGAAAAAAAAGGGAACTTAAATCAATTTGTTAAATTTTGTGATAGATATGAAACATTTAAAAAGGAAAATAATTATATTGATTATGCGGATATGTTAGATAATGCGTATAATCAATATGATTTAAATGCAAAAGTTTTAATTGTTGATGAGGCTCAAGATTTGTCATTGTTACAATGGAAAATTGTGTACGATTGGGCGTTGAATATACCTATTGTTATTATTGCAGGTGATGATGATCAATCAATTTTTGAGTGGGCAGGGGCTAGGCTTAATGGTATGCAAGAGTTTGAAATGGCTTTTGCTTGTGAGAGAGTTGTTTTAAATAAATCCTATCGATTACCAGTAGATGTTTTTAAAAAGAGTCAAACCTTAATACAGAAATTAGAAAATCGGGTGTTTAAAGATTTTAAACCCACGGATAAACAAGGAACGATTAACTATTATAATAATGTATTATCGATTAAAAATATTAATTATAATGATGATATATTGATTTTGTATCGTAATCATTTTTTTAGGTTACAAATTGAAAACCAGTTAATCAAGTTAGGATTACCGTACAAAATCGAGGGTAAAAATCTTGGTTATTGTGACAGTCAAGAATTTAGAGCATTAAAGATTTTTTTGAGTTTAAAAAACGAGAAATTAAAAAGTTATGATCTAACGGAGAAACAGACTAAGGTAATGAGTAAGTTTTTTTTCTCAAAACATAAAAATTCAGATATAAATACAGTGTTATTGAATGATTGGGAAACGGTGTTTAATTTTGAATATAAAAAAAAGAAATATTTAAAAAGTTTAGTTAAATTAAATCAAGATTTAAAATTCAATTACAGTATAAAATTAAATACAATTCATGGGGCAAAAGGAAAAGAGGCGGAACGAGTAATAGTAATTAATAGTTTAGGAAACAAATTTAGCCGATTTTCAAAACAAAAAAAAGAAACAGAGATACGAGTTTTTTATGTAGCATTAACAAGAACTAAAAATAGGCTTGATATTGTCAATGGTGATAATAGTTTTAGATTGATTAACAAGTGCGGTATAATATAATTATGAAGATAATTAATTTACAGAAAAAATCTGACAAAAAAAAATATTGTGTTACAAACAAAAAAAAATGTGTAAAATGTAATTGCATTATATGGAGTAACCCTAAAAAGAGAAAAGAGCAAACCGATGAAACCCGAAAGTGAACTAAGCAAAGATTTCAGTTTATTATTAAACAGAATTTCTAATGTTGACGGACACGAGAAAATAGAGAATTCTATGTGTAACGGTACACCCGACTACACCTATACTATTGATGGTATACATGGGTTTATTGAGTTTAAATGTTGTCCGATGCCTAAAAAAGATAACACGTTTATTAACTTGAAACACTGGACTGAACCACAAAGGCAATGGATGCGTAACAGATTTAAATCTAATACAGTGTTTTTGGTTGTCAGATGTGGGGAATATGATTTTATTTTTGATACAAAAATTATGTTTGAGGTTGAAAAAATCCCTTTTGGTAACTTAAAAAATTATGCGTTTAATGTTTCTTTTAAAAATAAAAATTATTGGCAGGAGGTGAATTTAATAATATTATCAAACAAATTAAAAGGATTTAATTTAATATAAAAAAGGAGTTTATTATGGATTTTTCAAATTTTACAACTAGTTTAAGTAAAAAATTAACATTAGCTATTTCTAGCGTTTTGTTTATTCTATTAACCGAGTGGGCGAACATGGATATTTCACTAGATAAAATTATTGGTGTAGTGAGTATCGTTGTGACATATTTGGCGGGGCAATCTTGGATTGATGTCAAAAAAGAAAGTAAACTAAATTAATGCATATCCGTGCAAGAATAGGTTTAAATCCACAACCTAACGCAAAACTTAGGGCAAAAAAAACACAGACACAAAAAAAGCCACCTGCACCAAAGAAAATAACCCCCCAAAAAAGTACAGGGTGTTTTATACCGTTTATGAGTTTGAAAAATGGATAAATTTTGTGAGTGTGGGAAAGAAGTAAAACCAAAATTAATGCGCTATACTGTATTAATTAATGGTGTGGTTTTTAATTATAAATGTAAAAAGTGTGAATGTTTAACCAACAGGAAACGGTTGTCCTTTGCACGATAAAGGAGAAAAAGAGATGGAAGAAACAGCAACGACAGAGCCAATAGAGCCAATAGAACCAAAAATAGAAACAATTAAATTAAGTGTATTGTATAACACCTATAACGATTTTATTGCATTGACTAAGTTGGTGGGATTCTCAAGTACAATTTTATTTAAATTAGCGAAGTTAAAAAGAGAAATTGACGAGCATGTTCAAGATTATGAAGCAATTAGAGTGGATAAGGTAAAACAGTACGGAGAACTCCAACCCGATAAACATTATAAAATAGAACCACAATCAGAGAATTTTAATAATTACATTAATGATATTACCGAAATTATGAACAAAGAAATCGTGTTAAATAATCTGTTTAAATTAACTCAAATCGATTTTGAAACTGTAAAAAATATGGACGAAATCAACCCTTCAATTATCAATAATTGTTATTATGTTATTGATTATGATTCATAATAATATGGTAACATTAAAGAGATAAGAGGAGTTTAAAATGGTGACTTTAAAACGATTTGAAATTAAAAAATGTGATGAGACAAACACCTATTTAGTGTTTGATAAAAAAAAGTATAAAACGTGTATCCATAATAAAAAATTAT
>Ga0222715_10005696_pt1 | contig 10583 bp, 13 predicted proteins | sample C33_9DmetaG_FD_165056 | JGI IMG/M metagenome (GOLD analysis project Ga0222715, IMG submission 165056) | Estuarine water microbial communities from San Francisco Bay, California, United States - C33_9D | ecosystem: Environmental > Aquatic > Marine > Unclassified | place: USA: California... | reverse complement strand
ATAAACGATGCAGTTTGGCAAAAAACGTGACAAGGTACTTAACGCGCATTCATTGGCAATGTAGCCAGAAGTAAAAATTAGTGCTGCATCCTTATGATGAAATTTACAAAGTTCTCTTTCCAGTTCCACATGGTAGTTAGATGTTCCGGAAATATTTCTAGTTCCACCAGCCCCAGCTCCCACAGCTTTTGCTGCATTAACAAATGCATTGATCACTTCTGGGTGTTGTCCCATTCCTAAATAATCGTTACTACACCAAATCGTAACATCAGATTTAATTCCTAATTCATTGTTGAATACTGCTTTAGGAAATTCTCCACTTTTACGAGTAATATTATTAAACACTCGGTATCTTCCTTCGCTTCTAAGTTGGTTTAGAGCATTTTCAAAAACTGAGTTGTAATCAAATTTCATAATTTTTTTTCAATTTATACTAATACTAGAAGAGATAATCTATTGAACTTTTGGTTTTATTACTTTTCCATTTTCCAATTTTGGCGGGATATATTGTTTTCCAGCAGGTGCGTCATTTGAGAACCGATAAGATAGAAGAACTATCACTAACAAAAGTAAGCTGATCAAAGATAGTTTGATGATAGGCCACTTTCCGTCTGTTTTTTTTATTACAACTGAGGATATATAAAATACTAAAAAGGGAGCAATAATTGCTGCAGCAATTAAAATTTTATTAAGCATAGTTCATTGTACAAAGAGATTATTCAAAAGCCAAGGGGCTGTAGTAATATTCATTAATGATTCGTAACAAAAAATTTTCTATTACTGATCTTACTACCATTACTACCAGACTGGAGCGCGTCCGGAAAAAACTTAAAAGTCCCAAAGTAGAAAATTTTCAAATTGATCTAGAACTGATTTCATTAATTAATAAGCTAAAGCTGGCTATTACTAATTTGAAAAAAAATAAGAGTTAAATTTTTGTGGTCCCAGTACAACTCCGTAAAAGTGTAAGATGGCCAAATAAGGAACGAGTACTAGGACCGAGGTAGTTTATAGCAAAAAAAAATGAAAAAATTGTGACGAAAATAAAATTTTTTTATCCTTATTTTGTTAGTTTTTTTTAAAATAAAAAAAAACGAATCAACCTTTAATTGAAATAATTTAGTTCTGGGTCTGTAGGTAAGAAAGTAGGCTAGCAAGTCCAGCGATGATAATTTGGCCATCTAAAGAAAATAGCATGTGAGGATAAACCCCAACCAGCCACCAAATAGCAGTTATGATAATATACCAAACAATACTTATTTTGCTGGTACGAATAATTTGTTCCCAATTAATTTTTTTTGGTTTTTCTTCGGTCATGTTTCAAAATAGTAAAGGAATTTAATCATTTCGTCATTCCTTTTTCGCAGTAGTGATATCTGCAAATAGCATTACTCAATCTAACACAAGATAATTATAAATTTATTATGACACAAACTATTAAAATAAATTTATTTAGCTTAGCTTGCATAGCTGTTTTATCAGTAGCTATTCATTACTTTGCTTAATAAAGAAACTGTTGCTTAGGAAAGAAAAGGATAATCAGTATATCCTTTTTCTTGGCCACCGTAAAAAGTAGATCTATCATATTTAGTTAGTTCTGCTTTTTTAGCAATTCGATCTGGAAGATCAGGATTAGATATAAACCATCTTCCAAACATAACTGCGTCCGCCTTATTATCTTGAAGTGCCTGTTCCGCAGTCTCAGGAGTATAACCACCAGCGGAAATAAATATTCCATTAAATTTATTTTTAAATAAATCAGAAGTGCTCGGAGCTGCAGCATTCAGTTTATCATCTCCACCAGCTGATGAAGCTCTAGGTTCAATCATATCAATAAAAAGAATATTTCTTTTGTTTAGTTCTTCAATAAGATGATTAAATAAAGCAACTGGGTCTGAGTCGCTCATGTCATTAAAAGTTCCGTAAGGGGATAATCGAACTCCCACTTTATCTTTTCCCCAAACATTCAAAACTGCATCTAATACTTCCAAAGGAAATCTTACACGGTCTGCAATTGATCCTCCGTAATCATCTGTTCGTTGGTTACTACCGCTTTGTAAAAATTGGTCTATTAAATAACCATTTGCCATGTGTACTTCAACACCATCAAATCCTGCTTCTTTGGCATTAATAGCTCCTTGTCTAAAATCTTTTACAATATTTTTAATTTCAGCAACCTCTAAAGCTCGAGGAGTTTTAATGTCTGTCGGTTTCCAATCTGCAGTAAATGTTCCACTGTTTTTAGCAGCTATTGCAGAAGGAGCTACAGGTAATTTTCCATCAGGCTGATGCGAACTGTGAGAAATTCGTCCTACATGCCACAATTGTAAAAATATTTTTCCACCTTTCTCATGAACAGCATCTGTAACTTGTTTCCAGCCAGCTACTTGTTCTTTACTGTGAATTCCAGGAGTTCCTGGATAGCCCTGACCTTGTTGTGATACTTGTGTTGCTTCTGAAATAATCAGACCTGCACTGGCTCTTTGAGCATAATACGTTGCATTTAATTCTTGAGGAATATTACCAGGTTGTGCAGAGCGCATTCTAGTAAGAGGCGCCATTATAATTCTGTTCTTTAAAGTTATTTTTCCAAAGGGTAATTCTGATAAAAGTTTCATAATAAGTTTTTTTAATGATTAGGTTACACTAGGTAATTATTAACTTGATAAATTCAAGTATCTTTTAGGAAAGATATTTTTTAAAAAAATCGATTGTTCTATTCCAGGCAAGTGTTGCAGCTTTTTCGTCATATCTTGGCGTTGTATCATTGTGAAAGCCATGATTTACTTTTGGATAGATATAAGCAGTGTAATTTTTTTTATTTTTCTTTAGGGCCGCCTCATAAGCTGGCCAACCTTCGTTAATTCTTTTATCTAATTCAGCATAATGTAATAGAAGAGGTGATTTAATTTTAGGTACATCTTTGTCATCAGCCTGTCTGCCATAGAAGGGAACAGATGCAGCAAGTTCAGGATAGGCAACTGCTAATGCATTACAAACGCCGCCTCCATAACAGAATCCTACACAACCTATTTTTCCCGAATTATCTTTTCTAGATTGTAAATATTCAAAGCCTGCAAAAAAATCGTTCATTAATTTAACCGGATCTACTTCACTTTGTAATTGTTTGCCTTTCTCATCGTTTCCAGGATAACCTCCTTTGGAAGTAAGGCCATCTGGCGCTAAAGCTAAAAATCCAGCTTTTGCAACTCTTCGTGCAACATCCTCTATGTAGGGATTTAAACCTCTGTTTTCATGCACTACTAATACGGAAGAAATTTTGCCAACCGTTTTGCTAGGCATCACCAAATAAGCCTTTACTGTTCCATTTCCTTTAGGAGAAGTGTAGTTGATGTAACTCGTCTTAATATCAGGATCATTAGCTTTGACTTGTTCAGCTAAAGCATAATTAGGATTTAGTATGTTTAAAATAGCAGCAGCAGTCAAACCACCAATGGCAAATTTATTGGCATTTTTTAAAAATTCTCGTTTGCTGATTTTTCCATGCGCATAAAAATCATAAAGATCTAGAAGTTCTTGGCTAAAATCTTTAGCAGTAAGTCTGGTCATAGCAGGAGTATTAGAATACTCTTTTTATTTGTAAAGCGTATTTACTATCTCTAAAAAAAGAGTATTAGAGCCACTAACCTTAACCGGTAGGATATTATGGGAAAAAGCAAAGACGTAAAAAAAGAAAAAAAGAAACCAAAAAGCACTGCGCCAAAAGTAAGTAAATCTAAAAAGCAGTACTAATTGTTTTTATTAAAAGGACGCTCATGCATAAGCAGGGCGTCCTTTTTCTTTCCAAGTATAAAAATAATCTATAGATAGTTATTATGTTGAAAGAAAATCTTCATTGGATCTTATTAGGTATCGCTGTTGGAATTGTTTTTTATTTAGCAGATAAATACATTTTTTAAATTACACCATGCAAATTGAAATTATTTCTAAGTTATTTGAAATAATTTTTCCTGTTTTTTTTATTATTGGCATCGGTTATTTTTTTGGAAAAAAAAATCCTAATTTTGATAACAATATTATCACTAGTTTTGCAGGAACAGTGGGAGTTCCTTGTCTTCTTTTTTATTCTTTAACATTAAGTGGAATTGATTTTCATATTTTTGTTAAATTTGCAGGCATCACATTGATCTGCATCGCTTTATTTGCAGTTATGGGAGCGATTGTATTATTTTTTCTGCAACGAAATATTTTAAAAGAATTATCTCCTATTTTGTTACCTAACATGGGAAATATGGGTCTTGCTTTTTGTTTATTTGCTTATGGACCTGAAGGGTTTTCTATTTCAAGTGCGATTGCTTCTATGGTTATGATTTTGCATTTTACCTTAAATATTTTTTTAGCTAAGGGGAAATTTTCTATAGGTCCCATGGTTAAATCTGTTCCTTTATATGTCATTTGTATAGCTGGATTTTTTTTATATTATAAAATTCCCATTCCAAAATTTGTAACTAACACCACTATGTTAGTAGGTTATACTGGAATTGTTTTAATTCTTATTTCTCTAGGAGTGGCATTAGGAACCCTTAAAACCGTAAGTATAAAAAAAACTTTAGTTATTTCTTTAGCAAGATTAATCGGTGGTCCGATCATTGCTTTTGCCGTGATTCAATTTTTTTCTCTTTCTGGTTATCAAGCAGGAGTTTTGTTTATCCAGTGTTCTATGCCTGCAGCTGTACTTACTTATTTATTAGCAAAAATGTATTCGCCCAAGGAAGAAACAGATAATATTGCAAGCGTTATAGCCGCCTCCACTACTTTATCTATTTTTACTATACCGATTATTATTTTTATTGCGTTAAAGTATTTTTCTTAAGTATTTTTTAGTATTGAAAGAATACCTTTAATATTTTTTCGTTGTCGTCTTTTTTTAATTTTTTGTTGATAGGTTTTTTTCTTTTTTTTTAGTTTCATTAACAATTACTGCAGATCCTCTTTTTCCGCTTTTCTTGAAATAATTAAAGGAAAGATAATAAGGGCAAAAATAATAATCATTCCTAGAATGATTAGGACAGTCCAGTTCATTAAGATTTATCGAATGACTTTGCGCTTTTTAAGATTGCTTCTACTTTGGAATAATTAGCAGAGGATAATGTTTTTTTAGGATCAAAATAAGCCTTTTCAATTTTGGTCATATCGTAATCAATTTCTTTTAACAGTTCGATCCCTTGCTCATAATGTTTTTTCATAGCAAAAGCCAAACCTCTCAATTTGATCTCATTTTTTTCGCCAGCAATTTGTTTTGAAATAGCGCTCACTTCTCTAAGGTGCTTGAAAGCCTTTTCTTCAATTTGCTTGTTCTTCGATTGAAAGATTTTGGATATAAATTTAAACACTAGTTCCTCTCATTTCTCTTAAATTATCAAAACTTTAAACTAATGTCTAAAACAAAGACACCAAGTACTTGTGTACAAAAAAACCTAAAATAAGCAAAACAACTCCTAACGAGTAGATTAGCCAAAAGTTCATGCCTAAACTTTTAGCAAAAAAGAATGGAAGAAAAAATAAATAGGAGACCGGAACTCCTACTAAAATACTTTTGGCAAAAGTTACAGATGTTTCTGGATTTTTATGCTCAAGATAAGAAAATACTAATGCAATTAAACTAGCTAGGGGAAGCGCTATAATAAAACCAGATAATTCAGGTTTTTTTCCTGATAACCAACTAGCAAACGCAATAACAGAAGCAGCCAATAGAACTTTAAGAAAAAAAATCATATTTTTATATAAACTTGCATTATAGTAATATTCATTCAAAATTCATTAAGCAAATATTATACAAAATGAAGACAGCTATAGTAACACTTTCAGACTCTGGATATTTTCATTTATTAGAAGAGCTTATCGAATCTATTCATTCTTTTGAGGAAAGCAGCAGTGTAAATATTTGCGTCTTGGATGCTGGTATGAGCCAAGATCAATTAGAAAAAATAAAAAATAAAGTTTATTCAGTTAAAAAAGCAGAATGGGATATTCCTGTTTCTTCTCTCAAAGTGAAAGGAAAGGAGTGGTTAAAGAGCCAAGTGTCGAGAGCTTTTTTACCAAAGTATTTCCCTTCATTTGAAAAATATATTTGGATTGATTGTGATGCTTGGGTGCAATCTTGGTTTGCTATAGATCTTTTAAAAAGAGCTTGTGATCACGGCAGACTGGGTATTGTTAGTATGTCTGACCGACACAACGGAAGAGTAGCTAAGATTAACTGGTTTTTTAAAAATTTAGGTTTTGTTAAATCTCAAAATTATAAGCACGCAAAGTCTTCAGGTTTTTCTGAGAGTATTTCAAGACATATTGCCTTACAACCTCATTTGAATATAGGAGTATTTTCTTTAGAAGGCAGCTCGCCTGCTTGGAAAGTTTGGCAAAAGAACCTAGAGCAAGCCCTATCCAAAGGAAATATTTTTGGCTCTGAACAAGTAGCCATGAATGTGTCTGTGTATGCAGATCATATACCAGCTGATGTTTTACCCTTTTATTGTAATTGGATTCCTTATCCAGGATCTAATAATACTAAATTTGATGTTTCCAAAAATAAATTTGTGGAAGGTTTTACGCCTCATCATGAAATAGGCATCATGCATTTAGCAGGTGGTATCAAGGTAGAAAATGTTGATATGCGTTTTGATAAAAACTATACTATTTCTGTCCCTACCACCGATGGTGGGTTTGTTAAAAAAAGCTTTAGATTTAATAAAAATTAATTATTTAAAAGAACCTTGCGGCATGAATTTTAAAACATTGCCTCGGTAATATTCAAACAAACTAGAACTTTCTCTATAAATATTAGCACAAGCAAAATTTCTTTCAGCCTCTGATAATTTCACTTCTGGGTTACTTAAGTGCTCTATGCAGTTAGACATGTATCGTTGTGACCGATATTGTTTTTCAATTTGTAAACCTAGCATCATAAATAAAGCGATTGCAATTCCTACTCCTGCATAAGATTTTAAAAAATATCCGATACATTTACAAATCTGAGGAGTGTTGCTACTCCAAGGACAAACCTGTTGTTTTTTTGCTTCATTTTTCTTCATATCAAAAGACTTTAAACTGTTTTAAATTTTTAACCAATGAAATTTTGCTCTCTTCATTAAGAAATGTTAGATTACATCTTAATCAAAGGAGATTGTATGAAAGCAACTTATAAATGCCCAAAATGCAATATGGCTGTTAATGCGACGTGCGCCAATTGTAATAATGAGCCGCTTATTAATGACACCTTAGATGTAAATGGAAAAAAAGTTCAAATATCCAAATGCCCAAAATGCCAAGGAAAAATTAAATCTCCTATGTGTTGCGGTCAGGATATGACTTGCTCCGTATAGTCATTTAACATTAGATTATTTTAGAATTATTTTGAGGCTAGTTGAGCCTTCATTAATTTTATTTTACCAGACGCTATTTTTTTTCAGGGGGAGAAAAGAAGGGCAAAGCTGGTAAAACAAAAATAATAACTTATTTGTAATCGTTAAACTTAGAGAAACAAGAATTGTAATTGCAGCACAGCTGTGTACAGCAGACATAGCTCGCTCTAAGTAAAGATACTTAACTGCTTGGGGGAAGTTAAATGAAAAAATTAAATAGAGCGAAGCCAGCTATGTAGTACTTTTTTAATTTTTTGCAATAGTTGTGCTATTAATTTTTTATTAGCATGAATCACTGTGACACTTGTGCATTCAAAAAATAAAACGATTTCTATCACAATTTGAACACAAACTACTCTTACATGCGGTACATGAATACAGTCACTACAACACAAACAATAGTACCTAGTTTTAACGTAAAAAAACTAAATAACATTTTGTTAAATGTTATGTCTGGTTTAGCTACCATTGCAGTTGTCACAAGCTTTTTATGTTTGCCGATGATTCTATATGTGGTTACTCAAACTGGAATATAATTAGTAAGATTATTAGAAAATTAAAGTATTAAACTAAGCAAATAAGAGTATAGGCATACCTAATCATGCGATTATGTATGATTAGAATGTAAATATGATACCATACAACGATGAAGAATTAGAGTTTCTAAACAAAGCTTAAATTTTCCTACTTAGATTAAACCAAAGGATTAGACGTGGAACTGCAAACAGGGATATGGCTACTGTGTTTAGGATTGCCTGCAACAATCGTATGCATAGCTTGTATCATTTGGTTCGAAAGCCCGAAGAAGAAACGTGAGTAATGAATGCTTTCTATTACTGTAGAAACTGAAAAGAATTCTCGTAGCCAAGATATTGCGGAGGACCAAGCAAAAAAATTTATTTCCATTAAGCTGATAGAGATGCTTAAAAATAAAAATCTTCACAGTGTTACTATTTCTAAAAGTAATACAGTGATGTATATTTTTACTCATAATATAGATACGTAGTTATTTACTTAAAATTTTTTCTGAAAAAAAAATTGAATCCATTAAAGAGGCATCAATGTGGATTATATTGGTAGGACTTTTGATTTGGTGGGCGTACTATCTTTTTTAATAAAAAGTACCGAAATTACTTATGTTTTGAGCAATGCAATGAAAACAAATTCAGGTATTTGAATAGCCTGATATTTGTCATAATCTTATTTTGATATGGAAAATATTATGAAACAAATAATAGCATCCGTTTTAATTAGCTTTCTACTAGCAACAGGAGCATTGGCCGAAACTTGTCCTGCCATGATGAAGCAAATTGATCAAATGCTTGCAGAAACCAAGCAATTGAGTTCTGAACAAGTGAAAGAAATTAAAGCTTTGCGTGCACAAGGAGAAGAAGCCTTCAAGGAAGGTAATCAGGAAGAATGTCAAAAACTTCTTAGCCAAGCGATAGAGCTGTTAGGATAATAAGGATGCAACAAAATATTGGCTGGAATTTTGATAATAGCTATTTAAATTTATCAGAAATGATGGCATCTAAGCTGTCGCCAGTTCCTGTCAAAGAGCCAAAACTTATTTTATATAATCAAGCATTAGCAAAAGAACTAGGTTTAAATTTTTCTTCATTGACCAAAGAACAGCAAGCTCTGATTTTTTCAGGAAATGTTCTTCCCGAAGGAACGGTTCCATGGGCCGAGGCTTATGCTGGGCATCAATTTGGGCATTTTGTAATGTTAGGAGATGGTAGGGCAATTGTCTTAGGGGAACATGTTACCCCTAGTAACAAAAGATTTGATATTCAGTTAAAGGGATCAGGAAAAACTCCTTATTCCAGAGGGGGAGATGGCAGAGCAGCATTAGGTCCGATGATTAGAGAATATATTATTAGTGAAGCTATTCATCATTTACATATTCCCACCACGAGAAGCTTAGCTGTAGTTGCTACAGGACAAGATGTAATGAGAGAAACTATTTTACCTGGAGCTATTCTTACCCGAGTAGCCGCAAGTCACATCAGAGTAGGAACCTTTGAGTTTGTAGCAGCGCAAAAAGAGGTAGGAGCATTACAAGAGTTGATCATGTATTGCATTGACAGACACTATCCTGAACTGAAAGGAGAAAAAATTCCTGCTTTGCAGTTATTTCGTGCTGTCATGAACCGGCACGCTGATTTAATTGTCAATTATATGAGGATTGGTTTTATTCACGGTGTTCTCAATACAGATAATGTGGCGATTTCAGGTGAGTCGATTGATTATGGACCTTGCGCTTTTATGGATTCTTATGACCCTAAAACTAAATTTAGTTCTATTGATCATCAAGGGCGCTATGCTTATGGTAATCAAGCGAATATCGCTCAGTGGAATATGGCTCGTTTTGCTGAAACGCTCATTCCATTGGTGGATGTTGATATGAATAAAGCTATTGAAATACTGGAACAGGAAATAGATGAATTTAGCAAAATATATGACAATAAAAGTTTAGAGATGATGCGCGGAAAGCTAGGAATTAAGGGAGAAATAGAAGAGGACCGTTCTGTTATTAATGATTTGTTACACTGGATGAATGTTCATAAGGCTGATTATACCAACACATTTTTAGCGATTATGAATGAGGATTTTAACGACAGTATCTATCATAATGAAGAATTTAAGAGTTGGTATCAAAAGTTAAAAAATAAAAATCCAAACAGAGAGATAATGAAACGGAATAATCCTGTTGTGATCCCTAGAAATTATAAAGTGGAAGAAGCATTGGAGGCTGCTCACCATAATAATTTAGATCCTTTGTATCAATTATTACAAGTTTTAGAAAAACCTTATGAACACAATCCTACATGTACTGATTATCAAAAGCCTTCACCCCTATCTAGCGTTCCCTATAAAACTTTTTGCGGTACTTAGGTGCTATCTAAATGAAAATAAAGAAGCTTTTTTATTCTCCTTTTAAATCATGCGCGATGATGAACACAGAGCAATTAGTTGTTCAACAAGGAATTGGCATAGTAGGAGATCGTAATTTTGCATTAGTACGAATGTTAAATGAAGATGCTGCAATTGCATTTCAAAATAAAAGAGAAGCAAGAAATATTATTAATTATTTTTCGTTAAAATCAACTCCCGTATTAAATAGGTATTCTTTTCGTATAGAGGAAAAAATAATTACCCTTTATAAAAAAAATAAAAAAATAGTATCCACTATTCATA
>Ga0222715_10005694_pt1 | contig 10584 bp, 6 predicted proteins | sample C33_9DmetaG_FD_165056 | JGI IMG/M metagenome (GOLD analysis project Ga0222715, IMG submission 165056) | Estuarine water microbial communities from San Francisco Bay, California, United States - C33_9D | ecosystem: Environmental > Aquatic > Marine > Unclassified | place: USA: California... | reverse complement strand
GTGCCGAACAGCAGGTAGAGCTTGCAAATCTTGATGCTAGGTTAAAGGAGTCTACGCTTGAAGCGCAAATGCGTCAACAGGTTATTACTCAAGACTTCAGCCAGAAGCAGCAAATGGAACTTGCAAATCTTGAAGCTCTTAATAGAGCTGATGCTGATAGTATGTCTGCAGAACAGCAGTCTAAGTTAGCTACTTATAATGCTCAAGTAGGTCGTAAAATAAGACAAGCAGAGCTAAATCAAGATATGGAAAAAGCTAATCTTGATGTTAGATTAAAGAGTGAGTTAGCAGAACTATCTGAAAAGAATGCTACTGATAGAGCTAATATGTCCTCTGATCAGCAGATGCGTCTAGCTAATCTAAGTACTCTTGTAGACTTCAAGAAAACTGACGCAGCTATGGCTCAACAGATGGACATGGCTAACATGGGCAACGAGCAGCAGATGGAGCTGGCTAACTTAGCTGAAAGAGCTTCTACGGATGCTGCAAATATGACTGCTGAAAACAGCAGAAGACTTGCAGACCTCCAAACTTTTGCCTCTGTAATGTCCCAGAATGAGCAGCTTGCTCAACAAGCAAACCTTGCAAATCTTTCAATGGAAGAAAAGATTAGATTAGTTAATTTAACTGAAGCTAATAGAGCTGATTCTGAATCTATGTCTGCTGAGAATGTTGCAGAGCTTCAAAAGTTTGAGAAGAAGATGGGAGCAGCTACAGTTAATGCTAACTTAGCGCAGCAAATGGGTTTGACTAATCTATCTAATGAGCAACAAGCTAGTATGTTTAATGCTCAGATAGACGCTAATTTAGATATAAAACAGTTTGATGCTAATCAGCAGATTCAACTGGCTAATAGTCAGTTTATGAAGTCAATGACCATGAAGAACCTTGATAACAAACAGCAAGGAGCTATGCAGAATGCTACAGCTTTAGCTGCTATGGATCTTGCTAATGCTGATGCAAGAACTAAAGTGTCTGTTGAAAATGCTAGAAACTTCTTAGCAATGGATATGGCTAACTTAAGTAATAGTCAGCAGGCTGTTGTACTAGATCAGCAATTAAAGCAGCAACAGTTTCTTACGGAGGCTGCAGCTACTAATGCTTCTAGGCAGTTTAATGCTACCTCAAAGCAACAGACAGATCAGTTTATGACTAGTGTAGGGCAGCAGATGAGCCAGTTTAACGCTGCTCAAAGCAACGCTATGGGACAGTTTAATTCAACTGAAAAGAATAGAATGACTGCAATACGTGAAGGTAATGAGATGGAAGTATCTAGACTAAATGCACAGCTTACAACTCAGGTAAGTCAGTTTAATGCTCAAATGGAGTATAATGCAGAACAGTGGAACGCAGCTAATGCACAAGCAGTAGAACAGTCAAATATTACGTGGCGTAGAAATGCTAATACTGCAGAAACAGCAGCGCAGAATGCAGCTAATCAGCAGACAGCAGCTTTTGAATTTAATATGGACTCAGCTTCTCAAGCAAATATGTGGCAAGAACTAAGAGATAACGCGACAAGAACCTTTGCCTCTACGCAATCAAATAATGATAGAATTATAAGCGTTGTTCAGTCTGCGCTATCTAATGAAGCTTTTATGACAAGTACAGATTTTGGTGCTTCAAGTAAGAGAGAAGAGCTTTTTAACTTATTAAGAACAGTAACTGGAGGAACAGGTACTTATGTACCGCCGGGGCAAGATCAAGGTAGATAGGAGAAATATATAATGGGATTTTTAAGTAAAATATGGAAAGGTATTAAAAAAGTTACCAAGAAAATTTTTAAACCTATTAAAAAGATTTTTAAAAGCGTTGGAAAGTTTATGAATAAGATTGGTATCGTAGGTCAGATTGCAATGTCTTTTCTGCTTCCGGGTATAGGTACAGCCTTGTCAGGTATGTTTAGTGGTATGGTTAGTTCTCTTGCTGGAGGAGCTTTAGGTACTATAGGTAAAGCTGCTGGATGGGTACTAGGTAAAGCAGGGCAATTTGCTAAAACTATTTCAACTGGTTTTAAAACTGTAACAAGTGCAGTTACTGATTTTATAGGTGCTGCTGGTAAATATGTAGGAGGTAAGTTAGGCGGGATGGGAATAGGGACAATGAAAGAGATAACCTTAAAGCAAGCTTTTGGGGCTGAAGGATGGGCAGGAAAACTTGTTAGTAATTTTAATAAGTTTACAGATGCAGGAAGAGGTTTTTTTACTGATGGTCTGTCTGACTTTGCTAGTAAAGGTATTATGACTCCTGCTGAATTTGCTGCAAAACAAGCAGCGATACCTGTAGAAGATTTAAGTATTGATACTGCGGATATAGGAGATCCTAGTCTTGATCCATTAGATCCTAATTCAAAGTTTCAGAAAGATTTTCAGCGTCAGTTTGAGATAAATCCAGAGATTGACGGTAAGTCTCTTCTAGGGCCACAACAGCAGTTACCTCTTGAAGTTGTTCCTTCACAACAGGCAATACCTGTAGAAGATTTAAGCATGACTACTGCAGAAATTGATAGCGGGATTACTCCTCCTTCTACTACTCCTCCTTCTACTATTCCTGATGCTGCTGCTTCTACTAAGAAAAGTTTATTTGAAAAATTTACTGGCAAAAAAGATATGAGTACACTGGTTAAAGACGCTCCCGGTGATCTTTTTGACTACGGAGTAGACACCGTTAAGGGGATACCGGGAAGAGCGATAGACAATCAGGTAATGGCTCTTATACAAGGAAGGCCAGAAGCTTATGAGGAAGGCTATCTTTGGGATGGTAATACTTATGCTTATCAGTCTCAAGACTATTCTCGTATAACAGGAGGTGCTGCCTCAGATGATTATTTTGCCAGCTTTATAAACTTTAACGACTCTAATGGTATGTACAATAACTTACCACAAGGTCAGTATGGCGGTATTGACGCTTTTAATACCTTCTATCAGCGAGGAACTGCGTAATGCCCAATCAACAGCTAGATGAGGCTTTTTTCAAAGCTGGTACATCTTTTGAAAGTCCTATTCCGGGGCAGTCTTTGACAAATGATCCTGACTCTCCTGCACCTTTTGAAAGAGCGCCAAAGTTTACTGAGCGTACTGAGGTACTAGAGTACTACTTTGAGCAGTTCACTGACGAAGAAATGTATAGCTCTCTAATGGATAACCTAGAAGCTGGTGTTACTGTTATGGAGATAGTACAGGTTTTAATATACCAAGGATTTCAAGAAGGACTTTATAATCCTGATCTAATGCTTATGATTGCAGAACCTCTTGCGTATATGATTGCTGCTTTAGCTGAAAGAGCAGACGTAGATTTTATTATTATGGAAGATGATGATGAGGATGACGATGAAGATGAAGTAAAGGGAGAACAGAAAGAACTTCCTATAATGAATCAAGCTTTGAAAACTATTGAAAAGCCTCAAATGGACGAAGACTTTCCTTCAAGTATAGCAACAAAATTAGATACAGTAGAACCACCTCAGAAGCGTTCTTTGTTAGGAGAAAGATAAATGGCAGGTAACAATGATTTATATAAAGCTTATTCTATACTAGGTTCTGCTACTACTGCTGAATATAAACGCAGGCGAAAAGAAGAAGAAGAGGCACGTAGAACAGCAAGAAGACAAGCAAGGCAGGATAGAATGATGGCTTATTTTACTGCTCCTATATTACAGAGTGCTGGTAAAGCTGTTGCAGGAGGAGTAGGAGACTTGGTGGGCAGCATGGTATTAGGTGAGAATGCTAAAAACTATTTTAATACTGAGCAAGGAATTATAGCGGCGCGTAATTCTAAGTATGTGGATAAAAAAGAAAAAGAACTTCTTAGACAAAGAACACAGTTCACTACAGAGGGAAGAACTGAGGTTGAAGGTCAGACGGACTTTTTAAAGAAAAGACTAAGAGTGGAGTTAGAGGAAAAATATGGTAAAGAGAATAGTGCCATTATAGATCAGTTTATGCGTGAGAATTCTTCAGAGTTGCAAACTAAAGCTGCAAAAATAGTAGAAGATAGGGATTCTCTTATTACCCAAGCTGGGCTTAAGCCCGATATATCTGATTTTAAGGCTAGGCTAAAAGATAAAGAAGGTTTCTATGGGCAAGATACAGGTGTAAAAGTTTTTCAAAAACTTGTAGGAAAGATCACAGGTAAAAAACCTGCAGAAGCGGGAGCTATGTATATACTTACAGGTTCAACAGATCCTACAGAGGCTCAGAGAGAAAGAGCCGGAGAGTTAATGAATCCTAAATACATAGCAGGTCTTGCACAAGAGTTAGAAAAGTTAAGTGTAGCGGGATCAGGAACTGTTGAAAATGCTGTGCTTACTTTTGCTCAAAAAAATCCCGGTGTTCTTGAAAAACTTAAAGAGGGAGCAGCTTTAGAAACGCAAGAAGCGATTAAAGCTATGGATTATGGTAGAGATGCTATTAACGCTTTAAAAAGTAAAAGGGCAGCTTCAGATCCCGGCTATGTTAGTTTTATTTCAAAAAATAAAGATAATTACAGAGATATAGACTCGTTGAATTCTGCATATAACCAGAAAATAAGCGGTATAAGTAAGGAAAATAAAGAAAACTTTACTTCTCTTATGGTAGCAACTTCAACTTTTAAAGATACTACTACTAAGCTTGAACGAGCTATTGCAAGAAATCTTTATTCTTTAGACAATAAAGACATTGATACTGTTGCGGAGTTAAAAGATAACGATGATTATGCAAAAATTCAAAAAGACGCAAAAGCTTTTATTTCAGATGTCCTTATGCCATCATTTAGCACAGACTTAGGTATTGCTATATCACAGATGTCTGATGAACAAAAAACAGGTTTAGTACAACCGGGAGTAAAAGCGCAGCTTGCTATGGAATATGCTTCTTTTCAGGTTAATAATAACTTAAAAACTTTGACTAAGGTTAATTTCTTTAAAAATGAACAACAGGAAGTAAGTGTTCTTGCAGATCCTAAAGCTGGCGTTTCTTTTCTTTTAAAATCTTCAGATAACATTAAAAAAATAGATGGTTTAGTAGATAAAGCAGTAGGTACTGGGGCCGATAAGTTTGAGGAAAGAAGCTCGAGAGAGTTAATACAGCCTTTTAGTACAAACATACAAGCTCCTGCTTTTAAGGATCAATTTTCTTTTGTTGCTGATCCTCGTATATCTAGAGAGGATAGAGCCTCTTTACTAGCTAAAGGTGTTAAAACTTTGACTCAGCAGCTACAGGAAAAAGCTATTAGTGAAGGGTATAAAAATCCAGATGGGTCTGCTAATCTTTCTGTTCCTCTTATGGAGCAGCTAGAAGAGTTTGAGAAAGAATTGTACAGTCAAATATATCCAGAGAATAGGTAATAATAACTATGGCTAATACTGATATTACTTTTGACTTTTCTTCTATTTTAAGCACAGAAGCGCAAGAAGAACCTGATGTAACTGTACTTTCTCTTGAAGAAGAAGAAGAACAGGAGGAGAAGGAGGAAATAGTTTTTAATTTCTCTAGTGCTTTGGATAAAGATAAGGACTATTACGAGGCTTCTGAAGCTAGACAAATAGCTTATGGGTTTAGACAAGAACCTATGGTACATCAGACTCTAGGCAGAATGGTTGAAGCAGGTGCTAAAAGTTTGTTCACAGATGATACTTATTCTCAAGCTTTTAGGGCTTCTGAGATGGAAAGACAAGATGAAATTTTCAGGGACTTTCCAGAGTTTTCAGGTTTGAGAGGAAAGGAGCAAGAAGAAACTGGATATATGACTGCAGGAAGAGTTACTGGTGGAATTATAGACCCTACTACATGGCTTATACCTTGGACTAAATTTGGTAAAGTAGGTACAGTTATCGCTGGTGGGGCAGTAGGTGGTACAGAGACAGCACTTAGGGAATATGCGCTATATGGGGATGTTGCTAAAACTAATGTACTGATAGGAACCACTGTAGGGGCAGTTAGTGCTACAGCGGGTTTAGGAGTACAAAAGCTTTTAGACTCTAGAAAAGCTAAAGGATTAAAAACAGAAGGTATGGAAGAAACTGCTGCTATGCTAGATAAAGCAGAAGAAGTTTTACCTAGTCCACTGCTGCCTAGTACTTCAAAATCAGTAGATACTTCTGATGAAGCTGTAAAACCTATGGGTGAGGTAGTTAGAGAATATAATCGTAAAGCTGTTGAGGATCAAAGAATAGCTAGAGGTGAAATAATATTAACTGATACAAGCCCTCAAGCGGATTATGTAAAAGCTTACGAAAGACAGTTAAGAGGTCAACCTCAGTCAATGACAATTAAGCTTACTACAGAGGAAACAAAAGCTGTGGAAGTAGCAGCAGCTAAGTTAAAGCAATCTATTCCCGAAGAAACTGTTACTAATACAACTTTTATTGCTACGGTTTCTAGGCAGATAGATAAAGATAAAGAAAAAATAGAAAGTTTAAAAGTTTCTAGAGATAAAACTGACGATGATACTATTAAATCTGATATAAATAAAAAGATACTTTCTTTGAGGGAAAATATTAAAGGTTCTGAAAATACACTTGCTAAACATACTATTGAATACACGCAGCAAAGAGCCAATACTCAAATAGATATGCTAGAGGATATGTCAAAAGAAGGCTCTTTAACTTCTTCAATAATGCAGAAAGTATTATATGAAACAGCGCGTCCCATAGGTTTCGGGCTTGGCGGTACAGCTATAGGTCTGACAACTATGGAAGAAGACGATGGTTGGGGCCATGTTCTTACTTATGCTGGAGTGGGGGCAGGAGTAGGAGTATTACAGAAACGTATACAACGCTCTGATACTTTTACCGATATAGAAAAAGAGACCGGAAAAGTAGCTATAAAAGATGCCTCTGCTGGGTGGCTGTCTAATGCTTCTAGTCATTTAAAATACATTACAGGCGGCTCAACGGCAACACGAATGGATGCTATGGGCGGTTGGACTAAGGTTATAGGAAACAGACTTTTTAGTAAGCTGGGATCTAATGTAGAGTCAGTGGAAAGCAAAACACAACGTCTTCAATCAGAATATCTTGAAAAGCTTTTTGCTATAACAGGGTCTCCGGGAGAACGGTCTTGGTTAACTCGCGGTAAAAGGATGTTTGATGTTGACTATGATGTTGTTGATAGTAAGAACAAAGCTATTAACACTATCGCAGGTGAGATCATGCGCGGCTATACTAGGGTAAGCGATCTTTCTGTAGGTTATAAGGGTTTAAAAAACGATCAAGCTCAGTTAGATGAAGGAGACATTGCTGAAATACAAAAGATGGTTCCTCAATTAGAGGCTCTTAGAGACAGTATGGCTTCTAGAATGGAAGAAGTAGGTATAACGTTTAAAAAATTAGATCAGTATGGTCTGCATCAAGTGTGGGATAGAACTGGTATTGACGGAGATTATAGTGAATTTTTAAAAGATTTAACACAGGCTCTCAGAATTCAACGCACTAACGCGGGGGCTAATGATAAGAAAATGGCAGCTATTGAAGATGACGCTCGTACAATGGCAGAAAAAATAAGCGGACGTTACATAGACACAACTGAAGGTAATATAAGATATGCAGGCTCTAAATCGTCTCCTGTTTTTTCTTTAAAAAATGGGAAACTTACTTTTAGATCAGTATCAAAAGCTTTTGAAAAAGAACGCTTGTTACAGGATGTAGAAGCTACTAAATTTATGTACGAAAAAGGTTACTTAAATTTACATGCAGGAGACTCAATGTCTTCCTACGGAACTAAAGCTATAAAAGTTGCTGAATTTTCGGAAGCTTTTGGAGCAGGTGGTGAAATAATTAACTTAGGACTGAGACGAGTTAGAGATAGTTTTGATAAAGCTATAAAGGCTAATCCTGAAAATGCCAACTTTTTAAAGAAACGTTTAGAGGCTCAAGAAGAGCAGATAGTAGGCTCTCTAGAATCTTATTGGGGTGGGTACGGACAAACTACTGGATACGTTGAAACAGTAAATCCTTTTGTTAAAGGGTTGACTACTTTAGCAAACGCTACATATCTTACAACAGTATCTATTGCTAACCTTGGTGACTTGGTACAGCCTTTTACTAATAGCTCCTACGGTTCTGCTGTTAAAACTTTATCTCAGCGTATAGGTAAAGGAAAACAATTTAGTGAGATGAGCAGCTTTAAATATGATAAAGCTTATGAAAGAGATCTATCTTCTTTTATGAGAAAAGATGGTGTTAATTCGGTTGAACGTAGGCTAGATAATATAAATGATTTTTATTTTTTCAGTGTTGGCTTGAGTAAGGTAACTCAAATGTCACGTAATTTCGCTTACGATGTAGGAGTTAATAGAGCTTTTGTTTTGTCAAAGAAAAGTAAACTAAAGAAAAAAGAGTTAGATGAACTTGCTGAATTAAAATTAACTCGGTCAGACTTAGAACGTATTGGTAGTTTTGATACAGCAGAAGAAGCTTTTAAAAGAGATAATGCTTATGACTTGTTGGATGTTGCCGGAAGAAGCGCGACAGATAGAGATGCTATAATACCTTCTGTAGGTAATCGTCTTCTTTTTACTCAGACTAATAATACTGCTATGCGTTCTATAGGGCAGTTTATGTCTTGGGCGCAAGCAAAAACAAGCCAGACTAATCGTCTTTTAGAAAGAGTTGAAAATGATGACGCTCAGTTGGCCTTAAAAATAGTAGCAGCTACCCCCGTATATGCTGGATTTTTAAGCTTAAAAAATACACTGAATCCTTACTATATAGGTGAAGATAAAGATCCCGAAACAACTACAGAGTATCTTAATGCTGTAGGAAAAGCTATGAAAATGGGCGGTAGTTATAATAACGCTGTGCTGGATAAGGTGTTAGGCGCGGGGACTTCTACTTTTGAATATGATAAAGGTGTTGCGGAAGCTCTTGTTCCTTCTCTAGGTTTAATGATGGAGTTCAGTCAGGGAGCATATGAATCTACTGAAAATGTTAAAGAAGGCGATATATTAAAAGCTTTAAAAAGACTTACTGTTAACCTTCCAGTAGTATCACAAGTTTCTGGGTACACTGAAAAACTTACTGGAGAGCCTTTAATTGAGGTTAATAATCCTAAAAGAAAACCAAGTCTTTACAGCAAAGGAGGCGAGGTCTTAAACGTTCCCAAAGTTCCTACAGAGCCTGATGAACGTGTAGATAAAATGACAGGAATCCCTTATAATCAGCAAGCTGGTACAGCTTTTACAGATGTAGCAGACAGAGAAGACCCTTTACAAAAACTAGGATTTGGGATATGAATGTACAAGATTTTTTTAATTGGTGTGTGTGGGTGCTGGAAGTTATAGGTGACTTTACTGGAGTGGGTTATGCATGGGCAAATATAATAATATTTGTAATTGCTCAACCCGCTCTAATATTATTATTTTTTACTCTTTGGATACTAGGAAGGAAGCGGTATGGATCTTAAATATACAATACAAAAAGGTGATACATTATCTAAAATAGCTGAAGCTCTTGATGTAGACATGAGAGAGTTAGCAGAAGCTAATAATATTGAAGATGCTAATAAAATATTTGCAGGTAAAAAACTTTCTGTACCTTCTAGAAAAGAAGAAGAGGCAGTAAAAGTTCAAGAAATGCAAAAGGCTGTTAAAAGTAAAGAGCCTAGGGAAAAACCCAAAGCTGTGGAGAGAAACATAGTAGATAAAGCACTAGGTTTCTTTATTCCTTCAGCTTCTGCAAGTCCTGAAAAAAGTATATTAGAAAAGCCTAAGTCTGTTAAAAAAGAAAAAAACAGTGAACCTATTCTACCTTCTAACGTAAGACAATTTTTATATGATCTTGCAGGAGGAGAAGAAACCTTTACCGAAAAAGATTTAAAAACAGCAGAAAGAAAAGCTTTAATAGAAGTAGTTAAGTCAGCTAAAAATAGAAAGTCTAAAAGTATTGACTATCCAGATTATGAAACAACCGGGAAGGCAAATGCATACGCTGATATAGGAGGAAAATATGCCACTAATGAAACTAACAAAAAAATTCTTTCTAAGGTTTCAGACGCTACTTACTCTTTAAAAACTTTAATAGGTGCAGCTAATATTGTAGAAGACGATAATGGTAATACTTTAGTTATTGATCGTTATAATTTTAATGATGCTGAAAGTTTTAGTGTCAGTGGATTTGCTAAAGGAGTAGCGGATGCAGGTATTTCTGCTTATAAACAAGCAAGAAACGTAGCTAAGTTTTTTGGCAGCGGTGAAGGAGAAGGAAGTCCTGTTGTTATTAATCTAGGTAAGTTAAATAATGTATAAATATTTTAGCACAGATGAACTTAAATGTCAACACTGTGGCGCGGAAGGAATGGACGATAGCTTTATGGTTAAGGTAGAAGCCTTACGAGAGGAGCTAAGATTTCCTTTTGTTGTTACCTCTGGTTATCGTTGCAAGGATCATCCGATAGAAGCTAAGAAAAGTAAGCCGGGATCACATCCTTCTGGCAGAGCTATAGATATCGCTGTTAAAGGTGAAGAAGCTTACAAGCTTTTAGATGCTGCTATCAGAATAGGAATGACAGGTATTGGTGTTAATCAAAAAGGCGCTACTAGATTTATACACTTAGATGATCTTGAGTGGGAAAGTGGTAGACCGCGACCTTGGATATGGAGTTATTA
>Ga0222715_10005689_pt1 | contig 10589 bp, 7 predicted proteins | sample C33_9DmetaG_FD_165056 | JGI IMG/M metagenome (GOLD analysis project Ga0222715, IMG submission 165056) | Estuarine water microbial communities from San Francisco Bay, California, United States - C33_9D | ecosystem: Environmental > Aquatic > Marine > Unclassified | place: USA: California... | reverse complement strand
TATTCATTGATGAAAACGATTTAAAAAAAAAAATAAACAAAAAAACTTTGGCTGTTTTAGTAACAAATATTTTTAATACTTATGACAGCTCTATTAAAATAAAAAGTATATGCAACAAAAGAAAAATCCCTTTGATAGAAGATAATGCAATTTATTTTGGTAATTTTAAAAAAATAAAAAAAAAGAAAATATATGCAGGTAGTTTTGGTGATTACATTTTAAATAGCTTTAATATTATGAAAAATATAAGCGGCATGTATGGAGGGTCTGTTGCCACAAATGATAAAAAGTTTGCCCTTTATGCAAATGTAAAAATAAGTAAATATAAAAATTTTCCTATTATAAAGTATTTTAAACAATGTTTAATCTTTTTGATTTTAAAAATATTATCAAATAATTTCATCTATAATATATTTTTTTTTAATATCTTAAAAAAAGCAAATATATCTCAAAATCGTTTTATCCTAGGCATTATATATCCAAGTATAAAATTTAAAAAAACAAGTTTACCTGAGTATTATTATTCGAAAATAAATTCTTTTTCCAAAAAAATGATTTATTATCAATTGAGCGATAATATAAACTTTAATAAAAATCATATAAAAAAAAAATTGAATAATATTTTTTATCATAAAATTTTGAATAAAAAAAAAATTAATGGAATAGAATTACTTAAATATGAGGATCCAAATTTTCAAAACTATAATGATTATCCTATTATTGTTGAAAGAAAAAAGGCATTAGTAAATTATCTTTTTTCAAAAGGTATTGAGACAAAAACAGTACAATATGTTGACTGTCAAAAAATTTTTAAGAGTAAAAAAAGTAATGAATTGAAAAATTATGAGAATAAAATATTGTGTTTACCTAATCATAAGCTGATATCAAAAAAATATATTATGTTCATTGTGAATAATTTAGAAAAATTTTACAAAAATAAATAAAAAAATGATAATTAAAAAAATATAAATATTATGAATAGCACAAAAGTAATATCATTTAAGCCTTGTTAATTTTTTTAAATCAAAAAAATAAAAAAATATATTTTTAAACAGTTCTAAAAAACTGGGCACTAGATTTAATTTGCCAATATTTTTATATTCTTTCTTTTTATTTGTCTTAATTTTGTCTATGCTTTTAATTAAAAAGTTTAGATTATCTAAATATATAAAAAAAATATCAGTTGCTGAACATTTGCTGCTAAATTTAATTTTTTTTTCATTAATTATTTTACCAACATCAAATCTTTCACTTATCTCATGAAAAGTTAAATAAATAAAATTCCATTTTCTAATAAATTTGTAAAAGAAAATGAAGGATCCTCTTTGAGATTTTAAACTACCCAAGTGAAAATTGTAAATCTTATATTTGCGAATTTTAATTTTACTAGAGCAGTAAACACTTAGACCATACTCATAGTTTTTGTTTTTATTAATCTTTTTTATAACTTGACAATTTTTATTATTATTTAAGATACTTGTAATTGTAATTTTTTTTTTTAATTGTTTACAAAATCTTGTAAAAGATCCAAAAAATATAATTACAAGTAATATTTTTATTTTTCTTAGGAAATTTGCCTTTGATAAAAATATATCTATTTTATAATTTTTAAATTTTTTATTAGTAATAATTTTATTGACTAAATGTAATGATATTACTTTATCATTTGTTGTATAAATAATTAAATTTTTCATGATTTAAAATGATAGTTCAATTTTTTTTTATATAATCAAGTGAATGCATAAATACTTTTTGATTATTAATAGATATTGTTAAGAATAAAAAAATATTAAAAAAAATTATAAATAGTATAAATGGTAACGACCAATTAGATCCTTTTATGTACAAAAAAGATAAGATAATTATGTATAATGAAGAAAACAATAGACTTCTTAAAAAAAAAACCGAGCTTACTCTTAATGAATGAAAAACTAGATTTAAGAAAGAAAGTTTTGAAGAACCAATAAGTCTTTTTTTTCTTTCAGCTTGAATTTTTTTTATATCACAATTTTTTACTACTGCACTTGAAAATGCCAACCAAGAACTATTATTTGATAAAATTTTATGTAATTGATTTGAATGAAATGAGGAAAAATTACCAAAAGAAATCCATTTTAAAGTAAAAATAAAAGTTAAAATTTTATGTGAAAAATATAGCATTTTAAATATAAAATTTTCCTGTCTCTTAGTACGTGTTGAGACAATAACTTTTTTTGGGTTTTTTTCGGCTTCGGATAGCATATGAGGTATTTTTGAAACATCATCTTCACCATCTGAATCTAAAATAGTTATTATCATTTCATCATCTTTTTTTTTTAAATATTTTAAACCAACAGAAATTGCTTTTTGACTTCCTAAGTTAGATTTGAGATTAAGAATATTAATTTTATTTATATTGCTTAATGAAAAAAAAGTAGGTGTTAGAACTGTTGAGCAATCATTTATAACTAAAATATCAGCAATTTTATTTTTACTTTTAATTTCTTCATTAATTTTGGTAAGTAAGAGAGTGAGAGACTCCCAATCATTATAAAGCGGTAATAAAAAAATATATTTCTGCACTTAGAATTATTTATTTTGATTGTTTAAATCTTTTTTAACTTTTTCTATAAAAGAGTTTATTAATTCAGCATCTTTTTGTTTTATAAACTCATCTTTTTTAATAGCTATATTTATTTGTTCTCTTAAGTTTATTTTAAGTCTTTCTATATTCTCCTTAGATTTAAGACTGTACATTTTATTTTCAATTTCATTTATTAAAGACCCAATTGTTAATTTAAATGCTACAAAAAAAACAACAGCTACTAGCAAAGTTTTATAAAAAAAAATTTTCATTAATCCAATCTTTTATATACATCAAAAATTATTGTATTATCTATTTTTAATTCTTTAAATTTTTTAAAATTAGAAGGAATATCGTACTTTTTGTAGTATTTTTTATCAATGTCGTATATTCTATTTGAGTATAAATATTTTGCCTGATTTTTTTCATCATTAGCAAGAATAGTTATTTTATTTTTTTCTTCATTGTTCAATAAATCAACCATTCTCCATAAGGGATACCACGAAGCTACGCCTATTTTAATATGTTTATCATTTTTCTCTTGATCAATTATTTCTTTTAAGAAATGAAAAGCAGATAATCCAGTATAATCTACATCGACATTATTTTTAATAGATGGAGGAATAAGAATATTAAAATAAAAAGATTGATAAGGATGATATAAGGCCATTCTATAAATCAAAAAAATAATTAAGATTCCAAATATAATAGTTAGCTGAACTAATTTTTTTTTAAATTTTATAGTTAATAGAAAGACTCCAAAAGCAGCAAAGTATATTATAAAAATATATAAGAAATAGGCTAATCGCCAACTATTATAAAGGTGTATATTTAAAAAGGATAAAACAATTACAAAAAAAGTTAAATTAATAAAAATTAAAAAATCTTTTTTTTCATTTGAAGATCTCCATAAATCATTATAGATGCTATTTTGTTTTATTGTAAAATATCTTAAAATTAATCTTTTAATATAATTATAAAATCCAAATATAAATAAAATCAAATGAATTAATGGTGTTGAAATAATAATCCAAAAAAATAAATAATAATAAGGCAAGTTTCCACTAAAATAATATTTTCCTAAAAAATTAACATTTCCCTTCCAAGACATATCTAAATTTAAAGATGAAAATATAGCTGCAGGAAGATTAGACCATACATTTGGCCAAAAAATAAATAAAAAAAAGAAAAAACTAAAATAACAAATTAATATAGTTTTAAGATGAAGCTCATCTCTTCTTGAAATTTTATCAATTATATATAGAAAAATTAATGTTATTGGTAAAAAAATTCCAGCAAATCTCATCGTAGTTCCTATTGCAGAGAATAGAGCTAATAAAATAATATTTTTAATTGAAGGATTGTCAATTAGTTTGAAATAAAAAAAAAGAGAAATAGTAAAAAAGGTTAAAAAAATTATATCCTTGTTATTCCAAAAACTATCACCAAATATTCTTGGAGTTAGAATAAATAAAGTTACTCCTATAATACTTACTATTTTATTATTGAATCTATTTTTTAGAATTAAATAAAAAAAAATAGCTCCAAAAAAGAAAAAAATAAATACCAAGAAGTGTCTCATTTGATAATAATCTATTGGATTTTTAATATTTAAAATTATTTCTAAATAAGCGGCGGGTACATCAAAAATAACTCCATATAGATTCCAATTATCAATATTTGGGAGAGTAAAATCTTCAATCTCTTTTAATTTTAATTGCGAAATTTGGCTTAAATCTATAAATCCAAAAAAATTTGATAAATAATTTAGCCAATAAAAACCATTAGCTCGGTGGAATTTTTCATCTACATAGAAGCCGTAATCTGTAAAAATTTGACTACCAATTAAAAAATAGACTAAGAATAGTATAATAACAAAAAAATTTTCATAATATCTGAAATTATAAATTTTATTTTGTTTCATTGTTAAATTATATAATGCATTAAATTCTAAATAAATATATATAATTAAAATTCCTATGAATATACACGAGCATCAAGCTAAAGAAATTTTAAAAGAGTTTGGAGCCCCAGTTCCTATTGGTGTTGTTATTTTATCAATTGATGAAATTAAAAAAAAAGTCACAAAATTTAAAAGTAAAGAATTTGTTTTAAAAGCACAAATTCACGCTGGTGGAAGAGGTAAAGCCGGAGGAGTAATACTTGTTAAAAGTATAAATGACTTAGAAGAAGAAGCAAAAAAAATGATGGGAAAAATATTGATTACTCATCAAACAGATCCGGCGGGCAAAGAGGTCAAGAGGGTTTATATTGAAGAAGCATCAGAGATTTTAAAAGAATTTTATCTATCATGTTTAGTTGATCGGGAGTCATCAAAAATAGCTTTTATAAGTAGCACTGAAGGAGGAATGGATATAGAAAAAGTTGCAGCAGAAACACCAGAAAAAATTATTACTAATAAAATTGAACTTAAAGACAATGGTCCAAGCAAAGAAGAAATTGAAAATATAATATCAGTATTTAATTTTAATAAAGTTCAGAAAAAAACTGCATCAAATTTAATTAGATCTCTCTATAAAATAATATTAGAAAAAGATGCAAACTTAATAGAAATCAATCCTTTAATTATAAATAAAGATAATCAATTAATTTGTTTAGACGCGAAGATGAATTTTGATGATAATGCTATTTTTAGAAGACCTGAAATACTCAAGCTAAGAGATTTAAGTGAAGAAGACCCAACAGAAATTGAGGCCAGCAAATATGAACTAGCCTACATAAAATTAAACGGATCCATTGGCTGCATGGTTAACGGAGCAGGGTTAGCAATGGCTACTATGGATATTATTAAGCTGCACGGAAAGGAACCTGCAAATTTTCTTGATGTGGGCGGTGGTGCCTCAAAAGAAAAAGTAGCTGCAGCATTTAAACTAATTTTATCAGATAAAAACGTAAAGGGAATTTTAATAAATATTTTCGGTGGTATAATGAGATGCGATGTTCTCGCTCAAGGTGTGGTTGATGCAGCTAAAGAAATTAATTTATCTGTTCCGTTAGTAGTAAGATTAGCTGGCACAAATTATAAAGAAGGAAAAGAGATATTAGATAAATCTAATTTAAAAATACTGTCTGCTTCAGATTTAAATGATGCTGCAAAAAAAATTGTTGAGGCAATATAACAAATGTCAGTGCTAGTAAATAAAAAAACTAAAGTAATATGCCAGGGCTTTACAGGCACTCATGGCACATTTCATTCGGAACAAGCAATTAAATATGGAACAAATTTGGTGGGAGGAGTTACTCCTAAAAAGGGAGGGCAAAAACATTTAAATCTTCCAGTATTTAATACGGTACTAGAAGCAAAAGAGAAAACTTTTGCCAACGCAACTATGATATATGTTCCACCTAAATTTGCTGGGGCGGCCATAATAGAAGCTATAGAAGCAAATATTGAATTAATAGTTTGCATTACAGAAGGCATACCAGTCGTAGATATGCTTCAAGTAAAAAAAAAATTAATTAATAGTAGATCAAGATTAATCGGACCTAACTGCCCAGGCATTATAACCCCCGATGAATGTAAGATTGGAATTATGCCAGGCAACATTCATAAAAAGGGAACAGTTGGAATAGTTTCAAGATCTGGCACATTAACTTATGAAGCAGTAGCCCAAACTACAGCTAATGGCATGGGACAATCCACATGCATTGGAATAGGGGGAGATCCAATAAATGGCACAAATTTTATAGATTGTTTAGAACTTTTTTTGAGAGATGATGAAACAAAATCGATTGTAATGATTGGTGAGATAGGAGGGTCTGCAGAAGAGGAAGCAGCTGAATTTCTGAAAAGAGAAAAAATTAAAAAGCCTATGGTGGGATTTATTGCAGGTTTAACAGCCCCCCCAGGAAGAAGAATGGGACATGCTGGTGCTATAATTTCTGGTGGAAAAGGTGGAGCAGAGGATAAGATTGAGGCAATGAAATCGGCGGGAATTACTATATCAAAATCACCCGCTGATATAGGAAAGACTTTATTTGAAAAACTTAATGGTTGATTTTTAATAATTTATGTTAAAATAAATTTTAATGTCTTCATCTGATAACAATATTACATACAAAAAAACTTCTTTTTTAACTGGTGTAAATTCTGAATTTATTAACGAATTTTATGCTGATTATATTTCTAATCCTAGTTCTTTACCAGATAGTTGGAGAAAATTTTTTGATGGCTTAAGTGATGATGAAAAATTAATTTATGAAGATATTAAAGGACCTAGCTGGTCACCAGAAAAAAAATTAAGAAAATTAAAAATTCTGGAAAAAATTAATAATGTAGAGGACTCTAAAACTACCGATATAAATTTAAATAGCATTAAACAAGCTTCAAAAGATTCTGTGAGAGCAATAATGTTAATAAGAGCTTATAGAATAAGAGGTCACTTAATAGCTAATTTAGACCCTCTTGCAATTCAAAAAAAAGAAGAACATCAAGAATTAAAACCAGAAACATATGGTTTTGAAAAAAAAGATTATGATAGAAAAATATTTTTAGATGGAGTTCTAGGTCTACAATATGCAGATTTAAATCAAATATTAGAAATACTTAAGAAAACTTATTCTGCAAATATTGGTTATGAATTTATGCATATGGGAGATCCAGAAGAAAAAAGTTGGATCAGAGATAGGATAGAAGGACCAGAAAAAAATATTTCATTCACAGAAAACGGAAAAAAGGCAATTTTGAACAAAATTATTCAAGCAGAAGGTTTTGAAAAATATCTACATGTAAAATTTGTTGGAACTAAAAGATTTGGGTTAGATGGTGGAGAGTCATTGATACCTGCGTTGGAACAAATAATTAAAAAAGGAGGAAATTTAGGTGCAAAAGAAATAAAAATAGGCATGCCTCACAGAGGTAGACTGAATGTTTTAGCACATGTTATGGGTAAGCCGTTTAAAGCAATTTTTAGTGAGTTTTTTGGAAAAACAGTGAGCACTAATAAAAGTTTTGAGGGAGATGTTAAATACCACTTAGGAGCTTCCTCAAATAGAATATTTGATGGCAATTCTGTTCATATAAGTCTTACAGATAATCCTTCACATTTAGAGGCAGTAAATCCAGTTGTTCTTGGCCAAGTTCGAGCTAAACAATTTTTTCACAAAGATAAAAGTAGAAAAAAAGTTATTCCAGTTTTAATGCATGGAGATGCAGCTTTTGCAGGTCAAGGTATAGTTGCAGAATGTTTTGCTATGTCAGGCTTACCTGGACATAATATTGGTGGGACGATACACATAATTGTTAATAATCAAATAGGATTCACAACCGCACCAAGATTCGCAAGGTCATCTCCGTACCCATCTGATGTAGCAAAAATTGCACAAGCGCCCATATTTCACGTTAACGGTGATGATCCCGAAGCCGTGGTTCATTGTGCAAAAATTGCTACAGAATATAGGCAAAAATTTAATAGAGATGTAGTTATCGATATAGTTTGTTACAGAAGGTTTGGCCACAATGAAGGTGACGAACCATCATTTACACAACCAATAATGTATAAAAAGATTAAGTCTCACCCCACAACACTTTCTCTTTATGGAAAAAAATTAAGCCAAGAAGGATTAACAACAGAAGCCGATTTACAAAAAGAAAAGATAAATTTTAAAAATTTTTTAGAAAAAGAATTTACATCTTCAAAAAATTATAAATCAGAGTTAAAATGGTTTGATGGAGCTTGGTCCAGATTTAAACCAGGGTTAGGAAAAGATAAAAAGGGAGCTAGCGGAGTAGATAAAAAGCTTTTAACTGAAATAGGTAGAAGAATATCAAAAATTCCTGAGAATTTTAGTATTCATAAAACATTAAAAAAAATATTTGATCTGAGGCTTAAAGCTATAGAAGAAGGCAAAAATATAGACTGGACTACAGCTGAAAGTTTAGCATTTGGAAGTTTACTTACTGAGGGATTTTCTGTGAGGTTATCAGGCCAAGACTCTGGTCGAGGAACATTCAGCCAAAGACATGCTGTTCTGAGAAATCAGGACAATCACGACAGATATATTCCACTGAATAATATTTCGAAAGAACAAAGAAATCTGGAGATCATAGACAGTTTATTATCTGAATTTGCAGTTTTAGGTTTTGAGTTTGGGTATTCTATTTCTGAGCCAGAAACATTGGTTTTATGGGAAGCACAGTTTGGAGATTTTGCAAATGGTGCACAAATTATTATTGATCAATTTATATCTTCTGGAGAGTCAAAATGGGGAAGGGCTAGTGGCTTAGTCATGTTGCTTCCACATGGTTACGAAGGGCAAGGTCCGGAACACTCTTCAGCAAGACTAGAGAGATTTTTACAATTATGTGCGGGTGAAAATATTCAGGTTGTCAACTGCACTACACCATCAAATTATTTTCATGTTTTAAGGCGTCAAATGCGAAGAGAATTTAGAAAACCATTAATTATTATGACACCGAAATCTCTTTTAAGATATAAAAAATGTGTTTCTAATATTTCTGAATTTTCACTCAAAAGTACTTTTCATAGAGTGTTGGAAGATGACTCTTTTGCAAAAATTAAAAACTTACTTGACCTAAAAAAAAAAGATAACAAAATTAAAAAAGTAGTAATGTGCTCAGGTAAAATTTATTACGATCTTGTAGAAGCAAGAGAAAAATACAAAAACGATAAAGTTACATTTATAAGAATAGAACAACTCTATCCGTTCCCAGTAAAAACTTTAGCAAATATATTAAAGAGATATAAAAAAGCTGAATTTATTTGGTGTCAAGAAGAGCCTAAAAATATGGGGGCGTGGAATACTGTGAGAAATTATATAGATAGAACATTAGAAATGATTAATTTTGGTGATATATTTGTTAAATATGTGGGTAGAAAAGCATCCTCTTCCACTGCGACTGGAAATCTTAATAAACATCTTGCACAACAAAAAGAAATATTGGAAAAGATACTAAAAGATTAAATGGCAGAAAAAATTACAGTACCTACATTAGGCGAATCGGTTACAGAAGCTACAGTATCAAAATGGCTTAAATCTCAAGGAGAGCAAGTCACAGCTGATGAACCAATTGTGGAGCTAGAAACGGACAAGGTAAATGTAGAAGTTCCCTCTCCTACTAGTGGTGTGCTTGGAACTATTGCTGTGAAAGAAGGAGAGACAGTAAATGTTGGATCTTTGTTAGGAACTATAAATGGTTCAACAACAACAGATTATAATATTAAAGAGGTAAATAATTATACACCTCCTGAAAAAGAAAATAAAATAGAAGAAATAAAAATTTTTGAAGAAGAAAAAATTTTAAAACCAAAAAAATCAAAAAAAGTTAAAAATAATAAAGTAAAGTTAGAGAACGAAACGCCTTTAATACTTGACCAAGTTCATGAAGAAAAAATAACCAAAAAAGAAGTAAAACAAGTTTCACCAGCAGCAAGAAAAATGGCTGAAGAAACTAAAGTTGATTTAAGTCAAGTTCAAGGAACTGGAAAAAACGGAGTAGTTTTAAAAGAAGATATTATGAGTTTGATGGGCTCCAAGCCAGCTCCTGCTGAGAGAAAAATCAAACATGGTCCTGAAGAAAGAGTTAAGATGACTAGGCTAAGACTGACTATTGCAAAAAGATTAAAAGAAGCACAAGAAAATGCAGCAATGCTAACAACCTTTAATGAAGTTGATATGAGTGAGGTTATGTCAATGAGAAATAAATATAAAGAAGAGTTTCAAAATAGCTATGGAGTGAAACTTGGCTTCATGTCATTTTTTGTTAAAGCTTGTGTTATAGGTTTAAAAAATTACCCTGCAATCAACGCAGAAATCCAAGGTGAAGAAATTGTTTATAAAAATTATTACAATATAAGTATTGCTGTTGGAACTGATAGAGGGTTAGTTGTTCCTGTATTAAGAGAAACAGATGAAATGTCATTTGCTGACATAGAAAAAAATATAGGAAACCTCGGACAAAAAGCAAAAGATGGTAAAATTACAATTGAAGATCTGCAAGGAGGAACCTTTACAATTACCAATGGAGGAATTTATGGATCAATGT
>Ga0222715_10005688_pt1 | contig 10590 bp, 10 predicted proteins | sample C33_9DmetaG_FD_165056 | JGI IMG/M metagenome (GOLD analysis project Ga0222715, IMG submission 165056) | Estuarine water microbial communities from San Francisco Bay, California, United States - C33_9D | ecosystem: Environmental > Aquatic > Marine > Unclassified | place: USA: California... | reverse complement strand
CCGCCTGAGGCATTTCCAAACCTTAGCGCGCTAGGTCCACGAATGACAGAGATTTCACTAATGAGACTTAATGGAAGATTGTCTAGCTGTCCTTGCCCATCGGGAGTGGTCTCTGGAATACCATCGACAACCAGTTTGATACCGCGAATACCAAAGCCTGCTCTCGCCCCAAAGCCCCGTATTGAGATCCGTAAGTCTTGCGCATAGTTACTACTATTCAAAGTGAATACTCCTGGGATGACTGCTAAATATTCTTGAAGCGATCGTGAAGGCCCTGTCCAATCTGGAGAAATAGCCTCTACAGATAAGGATAAGGGTGCATTAAGCTTTTTGACCTTAGCTCTAAGGGAGCTTACCTCGACCTCTTCTAGGTTTACGGTGAATAGCGAATCCTTTTCTTCTTGAGCGAGAGTCACCCCTTTCCCTGTAAAAAACAAGCAGGTGATCAGAAATAGCCGATATAATTTCATAGCACTCAAAGGTCGAAATTTCTATCGAAATGAAATCTCTCTTAATTCAGTTCAATGGAAAGGACGATGGGTAGGTGATCTGAAATCCAGCGCCCGTTCGTTCTTCGGGTAGTTAGATGCTGGTAATTGATGACACTTAACCCTTTGATGAAAATATGATCGATTCGGCGATCTAGAGTTGCATCCAATTGAAAGCCACTGAAGGTGCCGAAAGGCCCCTCGACGCCGACCTTATCTGCGGGGTCTTCAAAGGAATTCTTCAAGATCAAGACAGGCTCCTCATGCGGCTCAGCATTAAAATCTCCACTTAAGATAATGGTTTCACCCGCACTCACTAGAGAGGCTATTTGTGATACAATTAGTTTGGCAGATTCAGATCGGGCTTTGACGCCCATATGATCAAAATGGGTATTGAAATGCCAGAAGTGATTCTTTGAGCTTTTATGCTCGAAGAATGCGTAGGTGCAGATGCGGGGTAGGGCAGCGTCCCATCCGACCGATACTTTTTTGGGTGTTTCTGAAAGCCAGAAGGTATCCTCCTGAAGAACCTGGAGTTCGTTTTTCTTGTAAAAGATGGCACTGAATTCGCCCTTAGTGGCGCCATCATCTCTGCCGACTCCGATATAATCATACTCGGGTAGGCCAGCTTCAAGATCTTTCATCTGGGTGAGTGTGGCTTCTTGAACTCCGATACTAATCGGGTCTATTTCTTTAATCTGATCGATAAGATCCGTTTTTCGTAGATCCCATAAATCGAGCCCGTCGCTAGAAGAATTGTATCTTATATTATAGGATAAAATAGCTACCTCCTGTCCAAAGACAGGAGATAGCAAGAATGAACTAAGTATAAATAGGAATTGTTTTATGGCTTTAAGATGTTTTTGATGTATTCAAAAGAACGTTTTACCTCCTGAACAGCATCTGAGCCTTCTGGTATTTCGTATTCGAGTTCAACAGTGATTGGAAAGGTGTATCCATTATCGCGAATGAGGGTTACGACCTCGGCGATGGGGGTATCACCGGTTCCCCACATCAGGTTTCCGCCCCCGTTTGATTGCTTTTGACGATCCTTAAGGTGCATGCTTGCGATGGATGCGTGTTTGTCCTTGATAATTTGAAGTGGGTTTTCGTTTTCGGCAGCGATGTAATGTCCGAAATCTAGGTTCATACTATTAGCACTTGATTGTGCAAGGGCAGTATCCCAAAGGGTTGGGGTTTGTTGCATATGCCCGTGATAGGCCATAAGAATTCCTTCTTCTTCGGCGATTTTACCCAAACGAGCGGTATGCTCATCGTCTTCAGGGTGTTCTACCGTGACATGATTCGCACCTAAGGCTTTAGCGGCACGCATCCCATATCTAATATCGTCATCGGTGTTGTTTTTTCCGAAAACCGATGGCTTGAAGGCGTAAATAGAAATTCCGTTGGCTGCATAGAGATCGCGTAGTTCTTCAAATTTTGAATAGTCTACCTCAGAGCGCCATGTTTCTTGGTCAGCATTAAACTGTGTCATTTCTTCGCGCAGTATAACGGCGAGTTCAGCTTCTTCTTCGGTAAGTTCTTGTTGGCGCCATTGCTTAATCATAATTGCGCGTTTGGCAGGGTCATCCATAGGGCTGGCTGGGGCACCGGCAAAAGGTTCTGCATGGTTACCCATAAGCTCGACATGCTTGATGCCGGTCTCTTTAATGTATTCTAATATGGCTAGCGGGCTTTCATCTTCTTGAGTTCTGAAAGAATAGGTTTGAACTCCGATGGTAACTCCTAAATCATCGCTTGGGGCACTGGTGCAAGAGGCAAGCACCATTAAAAGTGCGGTCACAATCGCGTATAACTGCTTCATCATTATTGGTTTATAAGGTTCAATCTTTTAAATGTAATAGAAATCTCTTTGTCTTGGTGGTGCAATGGTTATATTTAACATTCACGATCGAACCATGCGCCTGAACTCATTTTTTAAGATTCTTGTTTTATCCTTTTTTCTAATAGCTTGTTCCAAAGACACCTTACCTGAAGAAAGTGGAGGAGGTGTGGTTTATGAATATCCGCCCAATACCTTACCGCTTGTTGCCATATATACCCAAAATGTAGCGGTACCTGATGAGCCCAAAATACGTGCAACCTTAAAAATTAGTGAACGAGGAGAACCTTTGTTTGAAGGCCCTATAGGAATTGAAACACGTGGACAATCTTCTCAATATTTTTATCCGAAAAAACAATACGGATTTGAGACGCGCTCTACCGAAGATTTTGAACTAGATGTGGACGTCTCGCTTCTCGGTTTACCCGAAGAGGAGGATTGGATACTTCAAGCCCCTTACGGTGACAAATCACTTATGCGTAACGTACTTACCTATTCGCTTTCTGAAGATATGGGTAGATACGCCTCTAGAACACGCTATGTCAATTTGAATTTGAACGACCAAAACGATGGGGTATATGTGCTCATGGAGCGATTAAAGCGGGATGTGAATCGTATTGATATCAATGATTTACGCCCGGTTGAAAATGAAGGCTCAGCCCTGACTGGCGGATACATCCTTAAAATCGATAAAGGAACCGACATCAATGCAACCACAGCTTTTGCATCAAAGTATACGAGTTCAGAGCAGTCGGTAATTCATTTTCTATATGAAACTCCCGATTCTGAAACCATAACTACAGCTCAGAAAGATTACATTCAAACCTATATCAGCGACTTCGAAGATGCCCTTCAGTCTGAAAACTTTACTGATGAAATTGACGGCTACAAAGCCTATATCGATTTAGCGAGCTTTGTAGACTTTTTCATTTTGACTGAACTGGGAAATAACGTCGATGGTTATAGATTGAGCACTTGGCTTACTAAAGATCGCGATGAGAAGCTAAAGATGGGACCAGTTTGGGACTTTAATCTGGCCTATGGTAATGCTAATTATTGCGCTGCCGAACGCTATGATGTTTGGGCCTATCGTTTGAGTGAGCGATGTCCGGGAGATTTTTATCCGGTTCCTTTCTGGTGGATGCGTTTAATGGAGGACCCTTCTTTTAAGGTTGCCGTTCGTGATCGTTACACAGCGCTTCGATCTGGAGTGCTTTCTGATGGAGCTATTGCTTCGAAGATTGAATCGTACCGCGAATTACTAGATAGCACAAATAATGCCGGATACAACTTTAACCGTTGGCCGATTCTTGGCGAATGGGTGTGGCCGAACTTCTTCGTGGGGCAGACCTATAACGAAGAGGTAGACTATCTTAAAGATTGGGTATTGAATCGAGCGACTTGGTTAGATCAGCAGATTTCACAGTTTTAGATGCCTTCGTTTACTCTCAGTTTTTGAATCACGGCTTTACCGCAACTCAGCTTTTTAGCTAGATCACTTTTAGGGTCAATGAGTCTCCAGAAAGGGGTCATCGCCTCATAGTTATCACCGTAAATTTCTAAATTTTTCTCAGCCATGATTCTAGTGAAAATCCCGGTAGTCATGGGGCAAGTAAAATCTGCTCCCAGCTCTGCGGCTAAATCGATGCGCATTTGAATGGGATCAATACTCATTCCCTTTTCACTTTGATTGACATAATCCTCGATGAGTTTCGGGGTAGAAATCAACATTCGATCACCTGCCTTTTGACTCCAGAAGTCTTTCTCGATGACCTTGATGTCATGAGTAGACTTTGATTCGAATTTTTCGTTCCAGCTTTTAGGCATAGGTTTAATTATTTTCCCGCTGGCCCCTGATAGGTTGCGTCTCCTAGCCCCAGTATCGGATAGAAAATCATCGGTAAAAAGATGAGCCCGAGGGTGTAGGCAAGGTCTTTCCCGAAACTTTTTGCCAGAAGATTAATGGTCCAGATAGCGAAAACGGCGTTTACCCCAGGTATAAGTAAAAGTAAGATCCACCATCCGGGTTTTCCTACAATTTTAAGAAGTATCCAAACGTTATAAATCGGAATGATGCACGCCCAACCGGGTTGTCCTGCCTTTTTATAGAGGTTCCAAACACCTATGATATAGATGAGAATAAGACCTAGATAAAATAGGCCGAAGAGTAGGCCGGCGCCGAAAAGTAGTTCCTCCATGATGTTAAAATTGCTTAGGTTTTCTAAATTAATCAATAGCTTAATACCTACCTAATCTCCTAACCATGAATAAATTTTGGCTTCTCTTATCCGTGTTTTCTGTTTCCACCTTGCAGGCTCAGACCGCAAACGATACCCTTGAGATTTTAGAGCTGCTAGAAAAGGAATCGCGTACTTGGCGTTCGGGTGATATCGCTGAGCATGCGTCTTGTTGGCAAGAACGATCCTATAATAAAGTATGGATCAATCGCGGGGGAGGAGAGCTTCTAGATATTCCGGCTGAGGTGATTATACATCCGTCTGAGGAGATGACCGGTCAGGGTGGGCAGGCTTTTCTTTCGAATTTTCAGTTTAATATTTATGGCAATCAGGCTTGGGTCAACCACGATGAGGTATCGGTTGAAGTAGACGGGAAAGAAACCTACACTCACGAAATGCGTCTTCTAGAAAAAGTTAATGGAGATTGGAAATTAGTAGGTCAATCTCTTTATCCGTATCAGTTAGCTGAGCAAAAAACAGACACCACCAGTTACCTAAATATCGTTGACATTACTTCGAAAAAGGTAGAAACGGTTCTTATTGAAAATAGACATTTCGAAGCTCCGAATTGGCACAAGGACGGATATCTTCTTTTTAATAGTTACGGTTTTTTAGAGAAACTCGATTTGAAGACTATGGAGGTTTCGGTGTTGCCTACTGGAAATTTATCGGCGCTCAACAATGATCATGGGCTTTCTCCTGATCAGAGCACGCTTGTACTTAGTAACTTCGATAAGCGAGGCTCGAGTTGGGACACCATGGAATCGGCGCTTTATGTTATGCCTGTTGAGGGCGGGGAGCCAAAGAAAGTGTCCTCTGATCCCATTTGCTTTTGGCACGGATGGAGCATGGATGGTAAAACTTTAGCCTACACCGGGATTAAAAAAGACAACCTCGATATCTATACCATTCCTGTAGAAGGAGGCAAGGCAAAACGTTTAACCAAAACCGAAGGCCTCGATGATGGCCCCGAATATTCTCCTGACGGTAAATACATCTATTTCAATTCCTATCGTAGCCGTCAGATGCAGATTTGGCGAATGGGGATTGATGGTTCTAATCCTGAGCAGCTGACCTTTGATTCGTATTCAAATTGGTTTCCGCACATCTCACCCGATAACCAGTGGATGGTGTACATTTCATATACAGAAGACCAAAAACAGCAGCATTTATTCGGAAAAAAAGTAAAACTTCGACTCATGAATTTGCAGACTCGCGAAATCACCGATCTAACCTCGGTGTTTTATGGCGGACAAGGTACCATCAACGTACCCTCTTGGAGCCCAGATAGTAGGCGAGTCGCCTTTGTGAGTTATTCAATAGGGAATTAGCAAGATTGAATTCTCTCAATAAAAAAGCCCCTTGATGAATCAAGAGGCTTTATTCCTTTTAAATTAAGGAGTTTGGTATTATTCATTCATTTCAAGCTGGCGGCTAATTTGCCCTTCTAGACTAGAAACATCCATCCAGTCGGATCCTCGGTAAACTTTCCCAGCTTCATTAAACCACATCACTGCATGCCACTTTAGAGTTGTCGGCAGTCCTGTGGCAGTGTGAACGTTTGTCCAAGTTCCTACTACTCTAATGTAATTTGGATCAGAGAAGGGTTCCATTGGATTTGCATAAACAGAACCTCCGAAATAAAGTTGATCATTTAATTTGATTTCATCGAAATTTTCAAGGTAATTCGTAATAACTCCTGAAAGATCCTCTTTAGTGAATGTAACCCCGCCCTCATTTGGACCGTCCCATGAAAGAGTATCGGCATACATAGAAAGCATTAGTTCAAGATTTTCTTCTTCAAAACCCTTTAAAAAATGATCCTTAAAGGTTTCAACGTGAGTGTTGAAGATCTGCTTATTATTTTCATAATCGGTTTGTTGAGGGGTCGGCTGATTGCATGATAATGCAATAGCAACAACTAATAGTAAGATAGAGTTTTTCATAATTGAGTTGTTTATTAAATTGTTAAATGCAAGTTAATATACAAATATTTCGAAGTACCTTTATTCAATTGATAATTTTATTTTTCTCATGAATTTTAGGTCAACATGTCCTGTATCAAATGTTCTCGATATAGTCGGAGATAAATGGTCTCTATTGATAATTCGTGACTTATTTATCGGACGAAATACTTACTCAGATTTTCTTGAGGCGCCAGAGCGGATTTCAACCAATATTTTAGTAGATCGTTTAAAGAAGTTAAATCAATACGGGCTCATAGAATTTGTTCGAAAATCTAAGGATAAGAAGATTAAAACCTATCATCTTACCTCGAGGGGTATTGACTTCTATCCAATAATGGCAGAAATGGCTGTATGGTCTAGAAAAAATCTTGATGTTGAGTTCCACCCACTTTCTGTTGAAATGTTCAAAGAGATAGATTCTATAGGTCTTGAACAGCATATTTCAAATACTATGGATGGTTACCGTAAGCAATTAGCTATCGATAGTTAATCGATTCATTATACCACAAAATGAATAAACAGGCCCTCAAAATGAATGAGGGCTTATCTATTGTAGTCTTCTACCATTTACCCACCATAATTCGGGTATTGGTGCGGAGAATAGTTACGATATCGGATACCTTTGCAATAAATTCATCCCATGCTTTTTCTGCAGTTTTATCCCCTTTTCGGTAAGCGCCCGCATTAAATGCGCTTTTGAAGTCATTGAACCCCATTAAGGCGTAGCGTGTTTCTCCCATTGGGCTTCGACCTAATCGAAATTGACCAAGAGTCATTCTTCGATCTTTGGGGTTAAACTTGCTCCATTTATCTCTTTAATTAAATCTTTTGGAGTTTTATTCTCGAAAGAGAATGGATTAATTTAACCTTATGGATTTCGACTTATTCATATCAGCCTTAAGTTATCTAGGCACCTTTTCTTTTGCTATTAGTGGGTTTATCACGGCCTCTAAGAAGCAGTTGGATTTATTTGGCGCCTTTGTTATTGCCTTTGTCACCGGATTGGGTGGGGGAACCCTGAGAGATTTGCTTCTGAACACCAAGGTGGGATGGTTATCAGAACCCACGAACGTTTACCTCGTGATCGCTGCCGTGATATTAGCCTACCTCTTTAAAAAACAGTTTGTTCGACTTCGTAAAACGATGTTTTTATTCGATACCATTGGGATTGCACTTTTTACCATTAGCGGATTGCAAGTCGCTCAACAGTATGAACTAAACAACCTATACCTCGTTCTTTTTGGAGTCATCACCGCTACCTTCGGAGGAGCCATCAGAGATATCCTTTGTGATGAAATACCCTTAATATTCAGGAGAGAGATCTATGCCACTGCCTGTATACTAGGAGCCGTGTCTTATCTTGGATTTGAAGCTATCGGATTTGGGCTTATCCTAAAAACTACTTTAGCCTGTTCCATCATTATCTTAATTAGAACCCTGGCCGTTCTCAAGAATTGGAGTATTCCCGTAGTTGCTGACGATTCAGAGTAGGAGGTTTATGGGAGACAGGGTTGGCTTAGAGTAATCTTCATTTAAAGTCAATTCAGGATTCATTTTCTTCGCAAAGCTCGAAAATGGGCCTTTGGGGGAGCTTCATAATTCAAACAAAGAAACTGCTATGCAGTAGATTTTCTTTTTAAATCCATTTATTTAGATGCAAGCATCACAAATGACTTTAAAAAAGAAAAGCACCCATTTGGGTGCTTTCTTTGTTTGCTTTGTAGCGGGAACAGGACTCGAACCTGTGACCTTCGGGTTATGAGCCCGACGAGCTACCTACTGCTCTATCCCGCGATGTGGACAGCAAATATACGACAAGTATTGAGATAACACCAAATAAGTGAATTATTTTGTTCGATTATAAGGATGACACAAAAAGAGTAATTGGTAGTAATTGATAGGGTTATTTAGCACAAACTTCTAGCACAGAGAATGAGGATTTTGTTTAATGGAAACCGTTACGTAGTAGGAATTAATCAAAACGGGGGTTTTTTAGATCTTCTTTAGACAACTCACTGAGAACCCTGTTGCGGCAGCGATTTGTCTCGCACTTGCCAATTCCTTTCTCATTTTTCGAACCATTTTGAGGCGTTCTTTTCTAATAATCTGCCCTGGTTTACGATTATACTCGCTCACAGGAGAGCTATTTATACAAAATCGAAAAGAGTATCATGTGGTTGAGATTTTTGAATGAAATAGGATATTTGAATTGTATTCCGCAATTTAACTTTTAATTGTTAGAATCAAGTTCTAACTTTACTCAATGCTATACATTGTTTTAATTACTTCTCTTTTCATCTTCCTTACGGGAGGTTTTATTGTATATAAATTTTTCAAGGAAGGTAATCGAATAACTTCATCGATCTCTACTTTCACAATACTTCTCATTATTTTAGATCTTTCCGTACTTAGAATAGGTGTGCTTTTTGATGTTTTTGACTGGGGTATATTTCGGTATTCATTTAAAACTTCTTTTTTTTATTTCATTGCGGGATTTTTAAATCCTGTATTGCTAATGGTTCATTTCTATTCTCTAGTGAAACCCTCTGGATTAATCCCGAAATTCCTAACCACTTTTTTAATTATTCTTATAGCCCTTTTCATAGCTGGTTTTTTTGATATATCAGTATTTGGAATAAAGAAGATAGAGCTCATACTCGGCTTTACGTTTATTTTTCTATTACTAATAAATCTCGAGGTCTTTTTCCTTTCCAAAGTTTGGGATGTTCAGTTCAAAATATGGATAATCACGGTTTCATGTATTCAAATCATTTCCATTTTAATGGCCTTTTGGCAAATTGAGGTTGATACAATCAGAGGTGGTTATTCAACACTGATTAGTAATCAGATGAATTTGATCATAATGAACATTTTAATTTTATTAGCCTTCGTCTTAGTTTTGCAATTCCCTAGAATTCTATCGGGAGATATTGGATTTGTCGAAAACTACAATAGGATTAATGAAATCGAGGAAGAGATCCTAGGTTTAACCTCATATGCTTCATTAAACCCTCAATTATGGAGATTCATTCATGGTTCTCTTTCTTATCAGAAATTCACGAATGACGTGAATCTAATTCACGAATTAGAAAAGCACTCCTCAGAGATTTATAACAAAATTAATATTTACGAATACTCGGTGATCCAAAAGCTAGATGGGTTTACTGGTATTGAAGACTTCTTTACTCTATCTCAAAAATTGAAAATAAATAGTGCGGTACTAGCTCTATTTTTTGAGGTTTATTGCAATTACTCCTGGTCGAAGTACGTGAAGGTGTTGCGTGTTTTAAGGTCAGAGTATTTAATTAATAGTGGTTTTCTTCTGAATAATGACATGAATGCTCTTGCTATTGAAGCTGGTTTTAATAATCGGGTTACTTTGTATAACAACTTTAAAGATTTATTAGGACATTCTCCTTCATCATTAAAGCCTGTTGCCGATAGATAGCTGGTTGTAAAACTTTTATAAAAGTTTTACAACTTCGTTAAAGTATTTCATTCGCTTAACATTAATTGCATTTTGCAATTTTTTTTTTACCAACAGAGTGTTTTTGGTCAAAATGCCGATTAAACTGATTGATTCTAACTTTAGATCAGCAACATTTTAGCAATTTAAGTTTCCAAAGTATAGGCTTTGGTGACATGATTTGCGAAAAAATCTAACCATATCTTTTCTTACAGGGAGCCAACAAGTAATATTTCGTTGCCTCCTAGGCCTTCTTTTTGTCTTTTCTTCACAAATCTCCGCTCAAGGAAATCGGAATTCCAATACAAATGAATCTACTGGTCCATTCTCTATCTGTCATTTGAATGCAGGTGGTACCTACACTACTTACACATGGAATAATTTAAACGGATCCAAACGAGATGATTATAATAGTCATTTTGATCATCCTGGTGATAATCTAGATGGTGAATGTGTTGATTCGGATGGAGACGGAGTACTTGACTCTGAAGATGCGTTCCCACTGGATGCGGAGGAATCGTTAGATACGGACGGTGATAGTGTTGGAAACAATGCGGATACGGATGATGATGGTGACGATTGGTCTGAT
>Ga0222715_10005685_pt1 | contig 10591 bp, 6 predicted proteins | sample C33_9DmetaG_FD_165056 | JGI IMG/M metagenome (GOLD analysis project Ga0222715, IMG submission 165056) | Estuarine water microbial communities from San Francisco Bay, California, United States - C33_9D | ecosystem: Environmental > Aquatic > Marine > Unclassified | place: USA: California... | reverse complement strand
GGTACATCCATGGATGATGATACCGTTCTACCGACCCAAGAAGGTGGTTTGGAGTGGATCGTTTCGTCTGGCTTGGGTGGCAAGATGGGCTGGGCTGGCCCGACCCATTGGCAATTCAGAGCTCCAACTCGAGCCAAATCGAGTGCTAACGGCGAAGACGACGGTGAAAACAAGAATCAAAAGAAGCGAGGGAAGGGTGAGCTCACTTATGACTTTGAAAATCCGAGCGAGCTTGATGAACGAAGATTTGAACTCGCGGTCGACGAGGACGACCTGTTGTTGGCCACAGCACCGAGTGCGTCCGACACCCTCCTTCCACCAGATCTCGGTTATGAACCATCCAATCTGATAAAACTTTTCTTGAAGTCTCAAAACGTGGCGGGCTTGGTAAATAGTGAATCCACGACGAATCAAGACGAGGAAGGGTTCACCTTTGGCGCAGATGAAGCTGGAGGCGAATTTGACGATGGTGAGGAGCTGGTCGGTGAAGCGGGCGGGTGGTATGACGCCAATGAGTTAGGAGACGATGACGATTTCGTGGATGCACCACGACGTGTGGAAAAGATTGAAGTCAATTACGCTAGGACCACGAAGCAAGTGAACGTCCGCGCTCTCAAGCAAACGCTCTGGGCCAACCTCGAAGAATCAACGTCAGAGGAAGACGTGCATTCTTTCAATGAGATGCTCCGGGAATTCCCCGTGAATAACCCAGCTGGACATGTTGAAGATATCAGCGTTCATATGGCGTTCATTTGCGCCCTTCACCTTGCTAATGAGCACGGTCTAGTCATCAAGAGCGTCCCCGCCATGGATGATTTATGCATCTCAAATGTTCCGTGTTCAGTGAACTAGCGAATTTTAATTCATGTACGAACGATAAGAAGCTAATATTAGCCGCATTGAGATTTGAAAATTAATAATGCGAATGCTGCATCGCCGCTACTCAACTACTCGGCGGCTTTCGCCGCTGCTTCTTCACTTTCCCACTCGCCGCTCGAGTGGTTCATAAGGGCGCGCGTGATGTCCCCCTTCGCGCAACCTGCCTCGTTGAACTTGGCAACTGCGGCTACTGCGTCGTCTTTCCAGTTCTTAACTTCTCGCGAATGCTTCACCTGAGATTGCTCGTAGAGCACGTTGCCCCACAGGATTAAGATCTGCGCCTTGACACCATTCGACTCGTCGCTCTTCTCAGTTAGCACAACGTCTCTCTCAGCGGGAGGAAGCATTTCCATGGCCTCTTGGTACTTGGTGATGGCAAGGGCAAACATTTCGTCCGCGGTTTGCTCAGCCTTCTTGACCTCGGCACCTTTTACTTGACTAGACAAGTGGTGGTACAACTTGCCACGCTCGAACGCTTGCTGGCCCCACGTGATTGGAGCTTCAAAATACGTCGGCTTGATTTTGAGAGAAGCCGCGAAACGTTCACAGCATGCCTCGTAATCCGCATCTAGCTCAGCCATGTGAAGTTTTGCAGCCACCATGAGCGCCTCATCGCTCCCACTTACGCCGTCGTCATCCTGGCTCCCACAAGCATCGATGATTCTGCGTGAGTTGCACGCATACACGTTACCCCAGTTGAAGATGGCGGTGGCGGCAGCTTCTTGGAACTTTTCAGTTGCACTGAGGAGGAGTGCTTTCGACTCCGGCAAGCCCACAGTTTCTTCCAACACCTCGCAACACTTCTCAAGTCCGATTTCACGCAACTCAAGAGGGCCTTCCTTGGGCGCCAGGTCGCCAAGCCGCTTGCGGAAGAGCGATGCAAAACTAAGGAGCCATTCGTCAATTTCGATGACATCTTCGTTGATCTCATCGTTTTCTTGCAATTGCGCTGGCTGCACTTGCTCGGGAGTTTCCACAATCTCGGTATTAGACGCAAAAGCGGTGACTTGAATGACTGGGATCGATGACTCAGACTTTTCACCGCTCTCCTTGGCACGGTGCTCAGCCATGGCGGCGAAGTTCGTCAAGGCGGATCGCAAATCCATGCGAGACGTGATGGTGACGAAGTCATTGTCGAAGTCCTTGTACTTGACGGCTACGTGCGTTTTGATGTCAAACTCTTTCTTGATGGCGTCCGTCAAGTCATAATATTTCAGAGACACTGGAAGCTGAATGCTCTTGAGTTGCCCTTCGTACGTGACGTCGAAGGTGAATTTAGTTTCTTGTTGTGCCGCTTGTTGACGAAGTACTTCGGCGCGTAACGCAGCGATTTGCTCCTTCGTGTACTTCTGAGCCGGTTGCTTACCGACGCCCGCTCCTCCCATGCCCGCCGGACGGCTGGCTTTTGCAGCCTTGGCAGCCAAGGATTTCACCTTATCCAATCGATTTCTCACAGATTCATCAGACGAATCGATCGCGAGGGCACGTTCGATATCCGTCTTGGCCTTGGTATACTCTTGCAGCGCCTCGTACGCCGTCGCGCGGCGCAGCAACGCCGGCTTGTAAGTGGGCTGCACATCGAGTGCAGCATCACATTCGTTGATTGCCTGACTTGGGACACCTCCTCGCAAGTAAACCGCCGCCTTATTAGTCGCAATCGCAACGAATTCAGCGCTCCCTCTGAGAGCGAGTTGCTGCGCCTTGTTATACTTGGCGAGCGCTTCGCCGTGGCTGCCCTTCGCAAACAAGACATCGGCTTCCAACTTTAGCTGTTGCGACTTCTTCGTGAACGCTGCGATCTCGCTCGTCGGACCCGGAATCTTCTTCTTCGTGACGGTGACCATTTTTACTTTTCCTTGAGCTGATCGAGCGCCTTTTTGGCGTTATCAAGCTCGCTAAGGATGCGCTCGAGTTCTTCCCGCGAAAGCTCGAGGGACACTTGTCGTCTTTCAGACGAAGGTTGGTCGAGATGAAGTTGAAGTCTCACCAAAGACTCGTCGATGTTTGCGATTTTATCGCTCGACAGTACTCGATGAACCTGGTGAGCGCGTAAACGAGCGTAGACGTGTCAGTCCTCGGAGTCGATTCATGGAATGGACTGGTTCCTTTGCCCACGTGGACGGTCCAAACGGGTGATGATTACTCGTCGAAATCGCCCTTTGCGCCCGCTCTCGCGCGTCGCTCTCGGCGCGGTCGTGAAATAAATATTCATTTATCCACGACGTCGTCCATGGAGTCGCGCGCGCGCGTTCGAGCCGTCGACGACGCGCCAAGTCTCGTCGTCCCCGAAAGACCCTCGCGCGAGGGTTCTTCGCGTCGGCACGTCGGCGGACACGTTCGAGACGAGCGACGCGCGCGCGCGCGCTCGATGCGCGTCGAAATCCGCGCGAAAGGTGCAAATAATTCGTATCAACGCACCTTCCAATCGATGTCGCCGAGCGTGCACGAACTCGCGTTTGAAGACGTCTCGCGCGTTGACATCAACCAGCAGCGCCGGTGTGACGCCGCACGCTCGGGGTTCACGTGGTGTGTCCTGAACCCCAAGCGCGCGCGCGAGCACGGAGTGGGATTTTTTGTTTTTCATGAACCGTCGATTCGATGACAAAATCCTATACTAATCTCTCGAACACGCCTCGTTCCAACGACGGACGATACCGGGGACGTGTGCGGCGCCGAGGACGAAGACTACGGTGATTGAGACGCCGTCGGCGGGGAGGTCGAGTGCCGGGACACGGCGCGCGTATTCAAACGCCGAGGAGGCGCTGTGGTAAAAGCCAGGACGGTCCGTGGGTTTACCCTCGATCACGGACCATAAACAATCGAACAAAACGCTGTCTCGTTCATCTATGAATACTTCGCGCATGTGAGGCGGCATGCTGACCTCACCCGAACGCATCAGCGTTAAACGCTCGGTTTCGATTGCCGTAGTCAATTGTTTACGTGTCTTGAAGACGGATGTAATCACAGATCGTATGGATCCGAGGATATAGCGCGCGAACGAACGCTTTGTTCCTGGAACGTGTTCATGAAGCTTTTCTTCGAGCGATCGCATCGTCTTGGATACCTCTGCATCAGCCAAGTAGACGCGTGAAGTGCGCGACTCGAACGCCGCGGATAAACCGGCAACGATTTCCCCGCCGTCTTGAGCGTCGAGTTTGTTCGAAATAGTAGACTCGGCAAGCGTCATCATCCCGTTCATAATTTTTACAGTCAATTGAGACGACTCATTCGCTCCCGCTCTCGCCTCCTCGCCGATGAATGAAATGGACAAAACGTCGCGAAGATCGACGTCAATGCGCTCAAACCACCCATCCGTCGATAAAGCCACGTCTGGAACCACGTCGAGCGTTATACATTCCCCATCGCTCACATCCAGCGCTACGGTGTAGCCACTTTGTAGCTTCTCTTGGACCGAAATAACCAAAGAAGCGCACAAAGCTGCGGTCTGCCACGCACTCATCTCGCCTTCACCACTCGCGCAATCGCTCGCTTTCACGAGCTCGCCCGCTCGTCGCATCACTTCAACCTCCGCAGTGGCATCCGAAGTCGCGGACGCGAAATTTTCATGAACGTTCCACTTGAATCGGATGTCTGAAGTCAACTCTGCGCCCATCGGATGAACGGTGAAGACAATTTCGGAAACCGATACCATCAAAGTCACCTTCCCTTCCTTCCAAACGACGGTGCGCGCGCCATGTTCGTCTTCAGCACTTCCCCGTACAATGACCGATTCGAATAAACCAGTGCGCAACAGTAACTCAGCATCACTTTTGAGATCTTCCATCGACACCCCCTTCCCAACTTTTGTGCGTAATCGCGACAGGAGACCAACCTCGTCCACGCCGCCAGGAAGAATGCCCGCCGGCATACCATCAATATGTACCGCACCGGGTACTACTGCGTCGTCGTTATCGACGCCTTTCATTCGGTCAATGACGCCATCAATGCGCTCATCGCACACTTCTAATAGCACTACGTCGGGTTTATTCGTTCGTATTACCTCGTCGGCGTCCAAGGCGGAGCGCTCGCTCACGTGCGCCGTCGGTAACAGAATTACTCTCACTCCCGCCGTGTGACTCGTCTTCGGGCGCTCTAGGACGACCGTGGGTATCGCATCCGGCTCAAAACTAACCTTGACATGGCTCGCATCACCGCGTTGTGCGCGTGCGCGTCTCGAAACGCGCGTGAGGCGACGTCCAACGCGACGCCGCCCTTTTCGCGCTTTCGACAGTCCCAAACACTTTCGCTCGGGCGACGCGCTCGGTGCAGATGCGCCGTGACACGTGCGATGAACAGTGTTCATGAGTAACGCTCAAGCACTTTAGCGGAGCTAACCTACCTAGGACTATGTTGCAAACTGGCGTGCGCGCTACTGAGGTCGAGGCGAGCGAGCAAGCGCAGCCGCAGGCTGTCGGTCTACATGTCTACTTTGAGTTCATGAACACGGGTCGTTGTGGAGGCGGATACTCCTCGAAAAACCCATCACTCAGCGCTTCAGAGCAAGTGAGGCGCCTTGCGGGATCGTACGTCAACAGATGGTTGAGCAACTCGTATCCTTTATCGCTCAAACCAGTCGACGTCTGTGGGAATTTCTGACGCAACTTGTTGTAAGGTTGCTCGGCGAACGTGACTTTTTGTACACTCGGGAGTGAGCTAAACTCTGGCCAAATCTTGTCGTTTGGCGTACCGAGAAGCTTAAAAATCTTTTGTAGCTGATCGATCTCTGCACGGCCATTGAACAGAGGACTTCCGGCGAGTAACTCGCCGAAGATGCAGCCCAGACTCCAGACATCAATGGCTGGACCGTAAGTTGTCGATCCCAATAGCAACTCCGGTGCGCGATACCAAAGCGTAACGACTAGTTGCGTGTATTTACCGACTCCACCAAATTGTCTCGCCAGACCGAAGTCGCATATTTTCAAATCGCCCGAGTTTGTGACGAGAATGTTCGACATTTTCAAGTCACGATGCATGATCCAATTTTCGTGCAAATACGACATCCCACTCAGAAGCTGCAGCATTAAAGCCTTGGTCTCGGGAATCGTAAATTTGGGCGAAGACGACTGTGCCATCTGATCCATGAGACCTTTCAAATCATTTTCGACGTATTCCATCACCATGAATACAAAGTTTAACTTTGAGCCGACGACTACCTCGTTGACGTTCACAATGCTCGGATGATCCAACGATAGCAATATGTTGACCTCTCTAAGAGCAGTAAGAGGGAATCCATCCGCCGCCTCGTCCATTTTTACCCTCTTCAACGCCGCCACCTCTCCCGTTTTCTTATCCCGCGCTTTGAAGACTATTCCATACGTGCCTTCATCGATCTTGTTCAATCTCTCAAACTCGTCCACGCTACGACATGCTTGAAGCATGTTTAATGGTCTCTTTTGCAACTGCGTATCCACCCGATTGGTCGGTGGAACTGGAGACGGACCTGCTTCTCGCTCTCGCGCCATGCCAGCTTCCGCAGCGGCATCTTCGGCAGCGGCGCGCATCGCCTCTGGATCCGGTCGCGCAGGTCCAGCCGCCAAGTCATCTTCTTCTTCATTTAGTTCCATCGCACGAGGTCTCGCCGGTCCCGCCATGGGCTCCTCTTCGTCGGATTCGAGCTCTGCTAACTCGCCGGCGAGCGACTGCGGAAACGTGTCCTGCTTCGGCGGCCGCAAAGGCCCCGCCTCTGCTGAAGCTGCTGCCTCACCTTCGTCACTGGCACTCGGCGACGGTGCAAAGAACCTCTTCGGATCTACACTTTGAGATTGCTTACGCCCACTTACGTCAGGCTGCTGATTTTCCCGCTGCGCGGCGGCGAACGAGTTCGCTTCCGCGAGCATCTTCTCCATGTAACCCTGATTCGCCGTCGTCGGCCGCGTCGCGTCTTGCGCACTTCCTTCGCGCACATCTTCGTCCTCGTCCTCGTCGTCCGATGAGCCCCATCTCGACCCTTTCACCGTCGTCGGCTTCGAGACCTTCGCACGTTTGGCGGCACCGTCGTCGTCCTCAGCCTTCTTCTCCGTCCCTGTGCCTCGGACGACGCACTCATCGCTCGCTCGCGTCGGAGGCGCTTGTTTCTGTTTCACAGCCTCCGCCTCACGCTGTTTTCGCGCCAACGCCGCGCGCGCTGCGGCTCGTATGCTCGACATCCGCGGCGTACACTGCGGGCGTAGCGTCGCCAGTGTTCAGCGCGGCGTCATGGCGAAGGCGCGCGCGGTCGGTGATGACGACGATCGTCCTTCGACGTCTTCCACGGACGACTTACCGGTCTCGCGTTACGGTGCGTCGAGCGTCACGGAGAACGCCGTTTGGACCCCCGACCGCGAACGAGAGGAGCATCTTTTTCTTCTCCGCAGAGACGACGACGGTGACTGACGAGCGCGGCGATCGAACGACCAGCGGACGATATTGCGAGTGCGGTGAAGACGAATGCGGTGACGGTCGTGATTGGGGAGACGGGGAGCGGGAAGACGACACAGATTGCGCAGATTCTCCTGCGCTCAGGCGTCGTCGCCGACGGCTCGGCGGTGGCGGTGACGCAGCCGAGACGTGTGGCAGCTGTTTCCGTGGCGAAACGCGTCGCAGAAGAAATGGGGGTAGAGATTGGGAAAGAAGTTGGGTATTCGGTGAGGTTTGAGGACAGAACGTGCCGCCTGACGAGGATAAAATATTTAACTGACGGCACGTTACTGCGAGAGCTACTCGAAGACCCGACTCTGTCGCGTTACAGTGTCGTCGTCTTGGATGAGGCTCATGAGCGTTCGTTGCACACAGATATATTATTCGGGTTATTGAAGAAGCTCGTGAGCACTCGTGAACTGAAGCTGGTGATTACTTCGGCCACGCTCGACAGCGAAAAATTCTCAACGTATTTTGACGACGCACCAGTGTTCACCGTGCCCGGACGCACATTTCCGGTGCAAATCGCGCACGCCACTGAGGCTCCAAAGTCGTACTTTCAAAGTGCAATTGAAACGGTGATGGATGTACATGTGAATACCGGACCTGGGGATATGTTGGTGTTCCTGACAGGGCAAGAAGAGATTGAAAAAGCGTGTCGGGCTGTGGAGGCTCACGTGCGATCGATGCCCGAGGGAGAATGTCCAGATGTGCAAGTCTTGCCACTCTATGCATCACTCCCACCGGATATGCAGTCGAGGGTGTTTCACCCACATGATCCGAACGTGCGACGAATAATCTTTGCGACAAATATTGCTGAGACGTCGCTGACGGTCCCAGGAATCGTTTTTGTGATTGATCCAGGCGTGGTGAAGCAGGTTGAGTACGATGCGATGACGGGAATGAATGCATTAAAAGTAGTACCTATCAGTGGCGTGCAGGCGAAGCAGCGCGCAGGACGCGCAGGGCGAACGCAAGCTGGGCGATGCTACCGACTCTACACAAAGGATGCGCTCGAACTCGACATGCCGGCGATCACTCGGCCAGAGATCCAACGGACATGTCTAGTCGGTACGATTCTGTATCTGAAGACACTGAATCTGAAAAAGCTAGATGTGATGACGTTCGATTTCTTGGATCCTCCAGACACTGCACTCATCGCAGATGCTTTGCGCCAACTTTATTTCATTGGTGCGATCGATCTCGATGGGAAGGCAACGTCTATTGGACGAGAGATGAGCTCACTTCCACTTGAGCCATGCTTATCGCGTGCGATGGTCGAGGCGAAGCGACTTGGCTGTGTTGCAGACACTGCAACAGTTGCCGCGATGTTGAGCGTCGAAAGAGTGTTTTCAGGTCAGCACCGAGATGCAACCGAGAGTCTTCACGAGCTTGCGACTCGCGAAGATTTTCTTCTCGGCGATCACGCGGTCTTACTTCGAATCTATCAAGCTTGGGAGAGAAGTGGATATCACCGAAATTTTCACAAGCAGTATTCGTTGTGGATCGAGGAATGGAGTTCGCGCGAGAGATACGAAAGCAATTACTTGGAGTGTTCAAGGAAAAACGTAAAAGCGATGGGAACGACTTTGATTGTTTGTCACGACCGGATGAAGGTCTAAACCGATTGCGCCAATCGCTGTGCGCAGGCTTCGTGACAAAGATTGCGCATCGACTACCAAATCATAATGGCTACAGAACATTGGGAGAAAATTCCACGCTGTGCCAGGTACACCCTTCTATGGCTCGCCAACTCGCCGACAAAGACGGTTTGCTTCCAGAGTGGATCGTTTACCACGAGTTAATCACGACTTCTCGACCCTTTCTCCGCCACGTGTGCAAAATTGAGCCAGAATGGATTTCAAAGCAAAGAGAGCTGCTCTCGAAGAAGGTGAACATCCATCGTCTTTCTGGCGGCGTGTTGAGCCCCGAGGACGTTGAGAGCGCGGACGCTGCGAGTAGGCACGAAGCCGACACGGTGGACGCGAACAAAGCGCCAGTCGAAGGACGTAGAATCACTGACGAGCAAGTTTCCGCCGCGCGAGAGCGCTTCCTGGCGCGTAAGAAACAGAAATTAGCGAAATTAGCGCGAAAATAGAGTTTTGATGAAAGCACGCAAACGAGAAAAAACGCTCTTTCGACGTTCGTTGGAGAGTGCGCGCCGTCGCCGCAAACGCCGACGCACTATGGACGCGTATAACCCATCGCTCGACACCGTCAGTGATGGCGCACTCCAAGCCAAGGCATGGGAGCAGTACAAGACGAATGGAACCGCGGGCGGACCAGACGACGCATCGTCGCGTGGGAAAGAAACGCTCGAAGATGAGCTGATCGAAGAGAAGAAGAAGGAGTACGGCAAGCATTATCCGAGCGTGTGGACGAAAGAACCGCACGGGGGGGAGTATAGGATTGACAAAGGCCCAGACGTGCGCAAAGGGTACGATGCGCTCGAGCAGCACAGCGATGGAACGATGATAGCTCGAGCGCCCGGGTACGAGAAGCCTCAGAGCGGGCCAACGACGAACTTTGTCGGCAACCACATGACACAAGGGGCGATTGATTTAGTACAATACGAGCTGACAAAGATCGATCCGAACAGAGAAGTCTTCAGATCGCGACTCGATCGCGCGCGAGGCGTCGAACGCAAATTACCTGAACTCTTATCAGTAACTACGGCGGATGTTGCCGCGCGAGAAGAACGCACTGGGATTGAAAAATTCACTTGGTGGGATAGCGACGGTTTCATCATGCTAAAGATACTTCATACATCATTGTGTGACGACGTGCGTTGGAATGACATCGCACTGAAGTACGGCGATCGAAGCCTTCTCGTCGAAATTCCAAAGGCAACATCGTCTGCGACCGCAAAGCGTGAGTTTGTGTTGAAAATTGATCGTCTATTTGGTGCCATAGTGCCAGATAAATGTACACACATCGTAACGGACGAGTGTACTCTGCTGACATTAGTAAAATTGGACGATGCGATGCGATGGCCGAATCTAGAGGCTCCATATGTGAAGGCCCTCCCCGCGAATACAAGTACAGAAATGACTCGAGCGAGTCATTCGAGGATCGATTTACGGGCGCTTCGCGTCGAAATGATCGCCAAAAGAGAAGGAAAATTGACATCCACGATGAACTGGCTCAATGAAAAACCATTCGAGGACGATAAAAGTGAGCTTGAAGCCATAGCCGCTGATGTTGCCCTGATGAGAGTTGCGTCGCAATTCGAATGCGGTGACTACGTTGAAGCCCTCATTACTATCACTTGCGGTCTACGACATTCGAATATCTCTCCAGCTGATCAACTTGAATT
>Ga0222715_10005684_pt1 | contig 10592 bp, 8 predicted proteins | sample C33_9DmetaG_FD_165056 | JGI IMG/M metagenome (GOLD analysis project Ga0222715, IMG submission 165056) | Estuarine water microbial communities from San Francisco Bay, California, United States - C33_9D | ecosystem: Environmental > Aquatic > Marine > Unclassified | place: USA: California... | reverse complement strand
AAAACGAAGGTCCGTTCGCGGCGTTGCACTCCATGAATCCTTTGCGCGTGCAGTTCATACGAGACGCGCTGGTGAAGCACTATGCGTTGACACCAGGGGCATCGGCGGAGAAGACGCTGGAGGGCGTGCGCGTGTTGGACGTCGGGTGCGGAGGTGGGATTTTAGCAGAGAGTTTAGCGAGATTAGGCGCTGATGTCACGGCTATTGATGCAGGGGCGGCAAATATTGCGATCGCTAAAGCACACGCCGCGCTCGATGCCGAAAGATTTGCGAAGAATTTACGTTACGAAGCTGTGACGGCGGAGGAGTTGGTCGAACGCGGGGCATCATTTGACTGCGTGACAAGCTTAGAAGTCATAGAACACGTCACAGACCCCTTGGAGTTTACAAAATCGATTGCGCGATTAGTGAAGCCCGATGGAGCACTGTTCATAAGCACGTTGAATCGCACCGCGCGATCTTTTGCGATGGCTATCGTAGCTGCGGAGCGAGTTTTCGGCATCGTTCCACCCGGCACTCACCAATTCTCAAAGTTTCTCACCCCCGGAGAGATTGCGGTGCTGGCCAAGCGAGGCGATTGTGAAATGAAAGAACTCGCGGGCATGGTATTTGACCCGATTCGCAATAAATGGTCGCTGTCAACTGATACACAGATAAATTTCATCGCGTATTGCGTGAAGAAAGGAGTGTCGCGCACGAATTAAACTGCCCCTTTAACGAAATCTAGTCATGCTTGTTTGCCTATTAGCCTAATGCTGTAACACTATATAGTTATTCATAACCACTACGCGACGTCTCTGATTGCTATCCTACTCAAAATTGCGTCTTCTAAGCTACCGAGCGCGAGCTCGCTTTCGTTAATTTTATACCACTTGCGCAAAGTCGCCGCGTCGTGAGGAGCTTTATCTGCAAACTTCACCACATCTCCCGCGATGAGCTGTCGCAACGCAGCATCATCAGCATCTTGCGGATCAAACTTACACACTATGAGCGACGTTGACGAATCATCCCCACCAAACCGCCGAAACGACTCGCTTATGTGTCGCGACGGCGACAAGCAAAACACCACCTCAGCATGCAACGCCTTCGTAACCAACCCATCGCGTGACGCCGCCACGCGAGCTTTATAACACGCTAACTCAATGCACGACATCGCTGCCACTGATGTCGAGTTGAGTAGCGTCACATCCAACTTCCCATCCATGAGCGCGCGCTTCACCTCGGCGGCGTTGGTGACATTGTTAAACACCCACACCCCCACACGCGCGTTTGCTTCGTGCGCGTCGAATCCATCGACAGAAAACGTCTCCATGTGCCACGTAAACGGCGCGCACGGCTCACCACACCTCGCGCGCGAGCTCACGAGGCGTCGACGAGTGACGAGCTCTGTACCCTAACGCACGCTCCAAGGCTGATTCTCGGTTCCCGTTCCCCACACATTGGTGCGCGCGAGAGATGTCGAACGAACACGCATCCCCGACCGTGCGCGCAAGCGAATCTTTAAAAGTCATTCGCGACGCCACGTACTCGTTGCGGCCGCTAGTACCACCAGATGTGAGCGAACCTGCCCGACGCCGCAGCATCGATGGACACAGACCGATGCCTCATGTTCCCGGTGACATGGCGTCATCATCGACGCCCGACGCGATCACGACACGCGTCCTGTCGAGTGAACTAGGTGAGGAGAATGCGTCTGTGCCATCAAAATACGCCGGGGACTCGTGTGTGACCGATGCCAAGCTCGTGTTTGAAGCCATGGATGCCGTGCGCGTCCCGAAACCGCTCGACGCGCGCGACATTCAAGACTTCATCGACGCAAAGAAAGCCACTCAAAACCTCACCCCGAAGTCTGATGTTAAGGTAGTCAAGATTGATTCGGGCAATGTTTGCGTGCGGCGCGCTGGGACGCCCCAGTGAGCGCGCAAACATCGCCATGGCGGTGCTCTTTGGCACAAATCCAACCCACACGTGCCAACCCACACGCCGGTTGTCCGAATATCGTGATATGAGTTATATAGATCTAGCATCGTGTATTATATGCAAAACACATACTGTAGTATACTAAGTTGCTATGTTTTCACCTAGGGCATCACTCCTGGATGGGCAACGTCGCGCGTCAACGCCGCCGCGCGCGCGGGACACGTCGACGCGACGGCGGCCGATCGAGTGCGCACCTCTCGCTCGCCCATCGCACGCGACGTCTTCGCGAGAGAGGCGGCGTGAGTCACACGCAGTGCACGCACATTTCGTTCGGGACACCTCGCGCGCACCATGGGGATGGGTGATCACGACGTGCCGACGAGTTCGGTGTTATTCGCCGTGCACAAGCATCTGCAACAGCGATGCGCGGGTAAAACAGCGGCATTTTTGGCGTGTAAGAAGAGCGATCAAGATCCGGAGAAGTGCTTGAAGGAGGGCGCGGCGATGACGGGATGCATGGTGGAGGTGTTGAGAGATTTGAAGGGCAAGTGCGGGGATGAGACGAATGCGTACGCGGCTTGCTTGGATTACAGGAGCAATCAATTTGAGAAGTGCCGAGCGGAACAGCAAGCATTTGAAAGCAAATGTCCGTTGTGAGAACGACTAGACCTAATGTGTATTAATAGACTATTTAGACTGATAAAAACAACTCGTTCTAGAATTTGCGCGCGCGCTCGACTGGAAACGCGCCAGCGGTATGCGCACGCACTCCTACATGCATTAACTCTTCACCACGCGCGCACCGCCAGATTCTACTTTAACCGTGCGCAAAGGCCTCTTGATGATTGACACACACTGAATGACGTCACCCATGCGAACGTCGACGACATTCAATAACGATATCCCGCAGTCGCTGCCTTTGCCGACAGAGTCAACCTCTAAGCGATGTCGACGCATAGATGCGCAATCGAGAAGATCCTCGTGCAGACACTTGCCATCACGGAATAACTTGAACTTTTCTCCGGCTTTCATGGCTCCTTGACCGACGACACAGCCCGCGACAATGGTGGCGTTATTTCCTTTCTTGTCAGACATATCGAAAATCTGCACCACGCTCGCCTCACCTTCAACCTGTTCGTGCTCCTCCATGGGGGCCAAGCCAGTGAGCATCTCTCCTACTTCATCAAGCAGGTGATAAATTACTCGATGTCGCACGATGCGAACACCTTTTTGTTTGGCTAACTTTGCGAGCGTATTTGGCGGGTCGCGCACGTTGAAACCGAGCACGGGTGCGCCGATGGCGGCACCCAAACTAATGTCACTCTCAGTGATTGCACCTACACCGATGTACACAACCTTCAAGCTCACGGCATCTGTGCTTAGTCCTAATAACGAATCACGCACAGCCTCTGCAGTGCCTTGCACATCAGCTTTGATGATCACATTCAAATGACCACGCTCTTCGACATCGGCGCCGGTTTGCTCCGTTTCGGGTATAACCTCCTGCGCATCGCGAATTATTCTTGCCTCGCGCTCAGCGCGCGCTTCACTAATTCGTTTGGCACGCGATTCTGAGTCCACGTTGATGATGGTATCTCCCGCTGAAGGCACACCCTTTAAACCTATGAGTTCAAAAGGTTCCGATGGACCGACGGTGTCGATAGTCTTCGCTGCAGCGTCGCGCAAGCTGCGTACTCTTCCGTATTGCGAACCAACAACGACGTGTGAACCAGTCTTTAATGTGCCTGACTCAAGTAAACCGGTGGCCGTTGGGCCTTGGCCTTTGTCCAAACGCGCCTCTAAGACAACTCCAGAAACTTTGCCGACTTCTGATGTCTTTAAATCGAGCGTATCCGCTTCAAGTACCAAGCACTCCTCGAGATCTGATAATCCCGCACCCGTGATCGCGGATACTGGCACGCACTGAACTTTACCCCCAAACTCCTCAAGTATGATGCCCATACTTGAAATTTCATTTTTCACTCGCACTGGGTCGGCATTCTCTCTGTCAATTTTCGTGAGCGCCACAACCATCGGCACGCCAGCAGCTTGAATGTGCGCTGCGGCTTCGCGAGTTTGAGGCATCACACCGTCATCCGCTGCGACAACGAGCACGGCAATATCAGTTGCCGTAGCTCCACGTTGTCGCATGGCGCTAAACGCTGCATGTCCTGGGGTGTCGAGAAACGTCAACGACCCATGTCCTCCCGGAAGCTCAACGACAAACGCGCCAATGTGTTGCGTGATACCACCAGCCTCACCAGCCGCGACTGAAGTCTTCCGTAACGAGTCTAACAGCGTCGTCTTACCGTGATCAACGTGTCCCATGACCGCCACGATCGCTCGTCGTCGCACGAGCTGCGCAGCATCTGCATTTGGGTCAGCCACAATGCGAATGTCGACATTCAACTCCAAACCGACGAGTTCCATGACATCCGTCGGTACCACATCCTCACTTGACGCTAAAGACTCCCCTAAATTCCCCAACACTGATTCTAAATCTATAACCTCCATTTCTAACTTTCTCGCAAACTCACTCAACGTCGAACCCTCGCTCACATCAATCGTTCCACCCGCTTTCGGCGACGTCAGCGACCGCGTCTCTTTTGCGTCTCCATCCGTCTTCTTCTTCGAACGCAATGTACCTTTTCCAGCGCGCTCAACCTTTCTATATCTTTGCACCTGAACTTCAGCACTCAACCCAGGTCGCTTCGATGCTTTCTTCGACCTATCGTCATCGCCAGAGCCGTCAGAGCCGTCAGAGTCATCGTCGCTCGACTTCCCCAATTTACGTCCTTTGTACCCAACCTCAGCTTTCCCCGACCCGCGACCCGCACCGCCTCGCCCACCACCGCCGCCGTATGCTTTCTTATCGCACCTCGCGCTCGTCCACATCGTTCGGCGTCGCCACGGTGCGTCATCCAGCGTCCACGAACGACGAACGGCGACGTAATCATCATGATGTCGCATTCCGCCGCCGCCGTCACCGCCGCCGTCGTCGTCGCAATCCCGCGCGCTCGTAGACGGCGCGAGCGAGCGCAACGCACGCGTTATCCCATCGACGCCCCCATCGTACCGCGCGCGCGATCGCGCGCGACCGATCGACGCACGCGCGAGGACGATGGTCGTCCACATTCGCGAGGCGAGACGTGACGACAAAGTAACGCGCCCCATGGGCGTCGTCGGCGTCGGGGGCGGCGGCGGCGCGGCGACGACGAGGACGAGGGTGGGGGTAAAGACGACGCGGGTCGATGCGATGCGGCGTTCGCGACGGCGCGTACCCGCGGTGGCGATGCGCATGCGCGGCAAAACGCTGATGATGATGATGATGAAGACGGAGCGGGCGCCATCGGTGTCGCTGTCGTGTCATCGTCGATGTCGACGCGAATGCCGCGCGCACGCGAGCCAGGACGAGGATGTGCGTACGCCATCGTTGCTCGATGCGGTCAAGGAGAATTTCTTTTTGATTGGCGTGCTCGGGGTGCTCGCGGTGGCGGGGGCGGATTCGCCGGTGCGAGACGCCGCGACTGGCGCGTTGAGCTCGGGCAATGGAAACGCCGAAAAGTACGCGATTAGCGCGTTATTTTTTATTGCAGGGTTGGGTTTAGATGTGAATGTGTTGAAAAGCGCCGCGCTGGATGTGAAACTTAATGCGTTTATTCATGGGATGATTTTTATTTTTCCTCCGGCGGTTATCGCCGCGTGCGCGCCGGCGTTGATTGCCAACGAAGTATTCGACGAGAGGATCGTTGACGGGCTATTCGTCATGTCGTGCTTACCAACGACGGTAGGAAGTGGTGTGGCATTTACACAAACCGCGGGGGGGAACTTTTCGGCGGCACTGTTGAACTCAATGTCGAGTAATCTGCTCGGCATTTTTCTCACGCCGTTTATGATTCACGCCTACTTGGGCGTGGATTCGTCGATAGATCCCGTGGTGAGCAGCTCAAAGCTTTTCGTCGGGGCATTTGTGCCAGTCATCGCTGGCATACTTATCCGTCAAAACGCGGGCGTGGCGAACGCAATGTCTGGTGCGATGAAGGCACCGAGCAAGTTGTTGAGCGACGTCATATTGCTCGGCATCATCGCCAAGACGTTTGTCGTCGCGGAGACGAGCGAGGCGGGTGTGTTAGATTTCGATTCCACCTTGCGTTTGGTGGTATTTTTGCTCGCATTTTTAGTGCTCCACAAAGGCGTGATCTACGCCTCGTCATCGGCGATTGATTCGTTCACGCGCCAAGACCGCGTCGCCGCCTTGTACATGGGTTCGCACAAGACGCTCGCGTTTGGTTTGCCCCTCATCGCGACAACTTTCCAAGGTAATCCCGACGTCGCTGCGTACTTGCTACCTCTCGTGGTGTACCATCCTATTCAAATTCTAGCGAGTTCTTTATTAGTCCCCATCTTCAAAGCGTACGTTTCAAAAGAAGAAGATGGGTTGTAAATTAACGCGTACGACGTCTGCGCCTCGCCGTGGGTAGGCCCCGCCCGGCGCGCGCGTTTGCACCTCTCTCTGTCATCATACGACATCATCACACGAAACGCGCGCTACAAAAGAGGAAAACACCTAAACAGAGATGATTGTTGTCATAAATGCGTCTCAAGTCACACTACAATCGCGCGTTACAGCCGTCCCGCGCGCGCGTTCGCAAACCCCAAAACCCTTAAAGAATCCTATACCACACCACGACCTAGCGCGTTCCGTGGTGGTGTTTAAATCTAAATCCTCGTCGTCATCGTCGAGCAATCTACTTGCTCAACACCGTCATCACCGCCGGCACGTCCGCCGGGTTCACTTCCGGGTACGACACCGGCGTGCGGTTGCGGTCCGACGGTCTGAGCTTTTTCGGCCGGTTCGCGGTGTGCCCCTTGGTGGCTTTCTTCCGCGGGTGTCTCGCCGCGCGCACGGTGAACGTCATCGGTGTGCCAATCGTGATCGCCATCGTGATCGTACGGGTGGGTGTGGTGGATGTGTGAGTGCAAGCGTCACGCAATGCCGTCACCGTCCACGGTCCTCGTCGTCGTCGTCGTCGTCGTCATCCATGGATGGGGATGGGATGGGCCATAGGCCGCGGTCCATCATCGGACATTCATCAGTGATACTCACATCCATAGTACATATAATCATCATCGCGATCCCCATCTGCGGTTTACCAATCTGTCCATATGGCGGCGCCGGCGGCGTGCGAGCGAGTGTGGATTTCACTTTATATAGACACATCAACATCCATACTATGCAAGCGCGAGCGCCCCGAATGCATTACACCCCCAAAAGGCCTCCACGCGCGTCACTACGACGACCTCGGCCCAAACCGCGACCTCGCGCGTGGCGTCGTCGTCTCTCTCGAGAGAGAGTTATCCGATATCCGTATCCAACGCTCGCGCGCCGTGCGCCGGCACACGACGCGCGTCACACGGGGGCACGCGTCACACACGCCGTAACGACGACGACGACGACGACGACGACGACGACGACGAGGATGATGTCCGCGACGACGAGCGCGGGCGCGCGCGCGAGAGGTCATCGCGCGGCGCACGGCCAGGGTCTGCGCGGATGCGCGCGTAGGTCAGGGGCGACGACGCGACGGGTGGTGCAACCGCGCGCGCAAGCGGTGAGCCAGGAGTACGCGATGAATGAAAACGGCGTGCTCATGCCTACTGGGAAGTATTGCGTGAATCACGCGGAGACGGTGCGACGTAAGACGCGCACGGTGAACGTGGGGAACGTGAAGATTGGCTCGGAGCATCCAATCGTGAAGCAAACGATGACGACGAGCGATACGCGGGACGTGGCGAAGACGGTGGCGGAAGTTATTCGATGCGCGGATGCTGGTGCGGAAATGGTACGCATTACTGTTCAAGGTATGCAAGAAGCCAAGGCGTGCGTGGAGATTAAGAACACGTTGGTGGCCAAGGGATACAACACGCCGCTCATCGCGGATATCCACTTTGCCCCGAAAGTCGCGCTTTTGGTCGCGGAATGCTTTGATAAGATTCGCGTGAATCCGGGTAACTTTGCCGATGGTCGTAAGAAGTTTGAAAACATCTTGTACGAAACGGATGAGGAATACGAAGCTGAATTGGCTGAAATTGAAGAGGTGTTCACGCCGCTCGTGTTGAAGTGCAAGGAGCGCGGCGTCGCGATGCGCATCGGTACCAACCATGGTTCTTTGTCCGCGCGTACGTTGTCCCGATTCGGTGACACCCCGATGGGTATGGTGGAATCTGCGTTCGAATTTGCGCGCATTTGCCGCAAGCACGATTACCACAACTTTGTGTTCTCCATGAAGGCGTCCAACCCTCTCGTCATGGTGCAAGCCTACCGCTTGTTGTCCCACGAAATGTACAAGATTGGTTGGGACTACCCTCTCCACCTTGGTGTCACCGAAGCCGGTGAAGGTGAAGATGGCCGCATGAAGTCTTCCATCGGTATCGGTGCGCTCTTGCTCGACGGTCTCGGAGATACCATTCGCGTGTCCCTCACTGAAGCGTCCGAGCTCGAAATTGAGCCGTGCACACGCTTAGCCAACCTCGGCATGAAGGCGTGCGCCGAAAACATTGGGGTCAAGGGCGGCTTCGAAGAAACTGTTCGTGATTTCAAGACGTTCACTCGCCGCACGGGCGATTTGCCTGTGCAAAAGGCTGACGATGCCATTGACTTCCGCAACATTCTCCACCGCGATGGCTCTGTGCTCACCGCGGTGAGCACGAAGGAACTCGCCTCGGAAGATCCTTTCTACCGCAGCTTGGGTGCGAAGCTCGCCGTTGGTATGCCGCTTCGCGACATCGCCACATCTGACTCCATCTTGTTGAGTGAAGTCCCGGCTGCGTCTGAAGAAAAGGCGTTGCGATCCATCCGCCGCTTGCAAGAAATCGGCGTCGGCATCGTTGTCCCGGCTGCCGTCCTCAAGTCGACTCCGTTGGCGAACTCCATCGCTCTCGTGACTGTTGATGAGATTGGTGCTCCGTTGCCGGGTGGTGCCGCCCGCATGGCGGTCACCTTGGACGGTACCGAAACTGCCGCGCAAATCAAGGCGGTTGCCGCGTCTGACGCCGTCATGGTGCTCATCAAGACTGCGTCCTCCGAGTCTCGACTTCACTCTTCCCGTCGTCTCGCCGAAGAGATGGCCAAGGCTGGTGCCAAGGTCCCGGTCATTCACCACATGTTCATGGCGGCCGGCGACAAGTCTGACATTGTCATTCAATCTGGTTCTCAAGTCGGCGGTTTGCTCGTTGACGGCTTTGGTGACGGTGTGTTGATTCAATACACTGGCTCTGACGCGGCTGTTACGACTGACTTCCTCAGAACCACGTCTTTCGGTTTGCTTCAAGGCTCCCGTATGCGTAACACGAAGACCGAATACGTCTCCTGCCCGTCGTGCGGCCGTACGCTCTTCGACTTGCAAGAAGTGACGGCGCAAATCCAAGAGAAGACTGGTCACTTGCCAGGCGTCGCTATCGCCGTCATGGGATGCATCGTGAACGGTCCGGGTGAAATGGCGGATGCTGACTTCGGTTATGTCGGTGGTGCTCCGGGTAAGATCGACTTATACGTTGGGAAAGAGGTTGTGAAGAAGGGTATTCCGTCCGAGGAGGCGACGGAAGCGCTCATCGAGCTCATCAAGGAGAACGATCGCTGGGTTGAGAAAGAGGTCGAAGAAGTTTCTGCGTAAAGAAAAGTTACGATGCAAACACATTAGCTCGCATGTTTAATATTATTCGGACATTCCTTCACGCACGTTTCCACACTATCATTCATCGACACGCGTCTATGATTGCCATTATTAATTCTAATTACAACTCACTCACTTCAGGTGGATATGTTCCATCAAATGCAGTCGAGAGCTTGAGCCATATCGGCTTCGATATCCGCATAATCCTCAATACCGGTGGAATAACGAACAAGGTTGTCCTTAATTCCAATTTCCGCACGCTTTTCCGGACCTTGATCCCAGTACGAGACCACAGTTGGTTGCTCGATAAGAGACTCGACGCCACCGAGCGACGGCGCAATGTACGGCAACTTGCACGAGTCAATAAACTTCGCCGTTTGCCAAAGGTCACCCTTGACCTCGAAAGAAACCACTCCACCGAAGCCCTTCATATACTTTTTCGCTATTTCATGATCAGGGTGGCTGGGCAAACCAGGATAGTGCACCCGCTCAATCTTCGGGTGCGCTTCAAGGAATTTTGCAATTTTCATGGCGCTGTCGTTGTGACGTTCAACGCGGAGAGCCAAGGTCTTCAAACCGCGAAGGACCAAGTACGCCGCATGCGGATCAATAACACCCCCGAGAATATTGTGGAACTGCTTGACCTTGTCGACGGCATCCTTTCTACCGACAATTACGCCAGCGAGGACATCGTTGTGACCACCAAAGAATTTAGATGCGCTGTGAATCACCAAATCTGCGCCAAAATCAAGCGCACGAGAGTTGCATGGCGTTGCGAACGTGCCATCAATGCACACAAGGCACCCGGTAGGCTTGCACAAGGACGCGATACGTTCAATGTCGACACATCGAAGGTATGGGTTCGTCGGCGACTCAGAAAAGTACAACGAGCATTCGTGTTCCTTCAACGCCTTTTCGAGACCATCGTAGTCAGACGGGTCGAGCACCGTGCACGAGATACCCATCTTCGGTAAAAATGTTTGAATGAATTGTCGCGTA
>Ga0222715_10005683_pt1 | contig 10595 bp, 7 predicted proteins | sample C33_9DmetaG_FD_165056 | JGI IMG/M metagenome (GOLD analysis project Ga0222715, IMG submission 165056) | Estuarine water microbial communities from San Francisco Bay, California, United States - C33_9D | ecosystem: Environmental > Aquatic > Marine > Unclassified | place: USA: California... | reverse complement strand
CGCCGACGAGAATCATCCCGCCCGGAACCACCCCCCCGCCCAACACTCGCTCGATCTCCTTCCCCAGCGCATCTCTCAACCGCATCCTCGGCATCGTTTGCCTCTCCCCGTTCGCTTTCGGCCGCAGCACGTCCCCGAGCGCTCGCGGCGCGCTCGTCTCCGCGACCCATCCGAGCGTTCGCGCGCCGTCGCTCGCGCCTCCGCGTCCGTTCGCGTTCCCGCGCGTCGTCGCGTTCTCCGCCATCCGCGCCACCGCTCGCGCGCCCGCCCCGCCGCCCGCGCTCGCCTTCCCCGCGCCGCCTCCCGAGGTCGGCGCCAGCGCGATCGCCTTCATCGTGTCCCAGCTCTTGCACGCCGGGCACTGCCCCAGCCACTGCCGCGAGTCCTCGCCGCAGTCGACGCACACGTACGCCGTCTTCGTCTGCGATCCCGTCGAGCGCGCGCTCGCGCGCGTTCGCGCGTGCGATCGATCGAGCGACGCGCGCGGGTTCGAGGGCGTCGAATCCGTCGCGAACGACGCGCCACGATCACGATGATGATGATGATTTCGATGATTTCGATGATTTCGACGTCCATCGAGCGTCGCGCGCGTCGTAATTCCGACGCGCGCGCGCGGCCGCATCGTCGGACGCGCCTCGAGCGCGACGCGCGCGAGCAGGGACGCCGCGGCGCGGGCGCGCATGCGACGCGGCGCGACGTGACGCGCGATCGAGCGAATGAATGAACGAATGAACGAACGATGCCGTGCACGCAAAGGTTTGAATGTCACAGGTTACAGGTTACACGCGCGCTCGCGTTCTCGCGTTCGCGACGCGCGCGTCACGCAATCATTACAGGGAACGACGCATTGAATCGAGAATCAGGAACGAAACATCGAGCGCGACAGGGCGCGCGCGCGGTCGCGGTCGCGGCGACGCGCGTCGCGAAGACGCGCGAGCTCGTCGTGGGGCTCGGCGTCGTACGGATCCAAGCGGAGACACGACGCGAAGTCGCGCTCGGCGGCGGCGAAATCGCCGCGACCGACGAAGGCGCGACCGCGACGACACAAGATGCGCGTGTCGTCGGGCGACGCGCGCAAGTACTCGGATAAGTGCTCGATCGCTTCGCCGTAGAGCTTGAGGGCCATGCACGCGGCGCCGAGGTTGCGGAGGCACGCCGCGCGGTTTTTGAAGCACTCGTCGGCGTCGAACGGGTTCTTGCCCTTGACGAGATTCATGATCCCGAGCGCGCGCGCGTAACACTCGCGCGCTTCCGCGAATTCTCGACGCTCGTAGTGCGCGTTGCCCTTGTATCGCAGTTCGCACTGCTCGTTCAGCGCGCCGACCAAGTCTTTGGTCTCTAGATTCGCCTCGCGCGTCGTGCGCCTCTTGAACGCGTCGTGCCCGTCGTTTTTGGAATCGCTCAGATAGTTCACCATGAAGCGCTCGATCTCTTCCTCCGACGCTCGTCCTTCGTCCAGCGCCGTCTGCATCTCCGACAGCATCCGCAGCACCAACGGATTCGTCGCCCACTTGCCGAAATCGCCGTTGGCGTCGTTGCGAAACGTCGAAATCACCGCGCGCAGCGCGCGCGTCCTCAAAAACGGCGCCACGTTCCGCTGCGCCTCCTCGTTCGATCGCAGCACGGCGTCGCGAAAATCCATCGCGTCCACCCTGTGCGCGATTCGATCGAGCTTCCGCAGTTCCTGTCGCTGATGCTCCGCCATGAGCGGCGCGTTTTCCTCCGATTTGCAAAACGCCTGAAACTCCCGCGCGAAGTCGTCGTCGTCCATGTTCGCGCCGCGCGCCGCGCCGCGCGCGCCGAACCGCGCGCCCGCGCCGTCGAAATCGCGCGCGTCCACGGAGGCGTCCATCCGCGCGCGCGCGTCGAGCGGGCGCCGTCCGTCGCCCTCTGACGACGCCCGTCGCGCGCGCGCGTCGCGAAAAAAAACGCTCGCGACTCGAACGCGCGAACGCCGAAACCGATCGATCGATCGACGCGTCGATCGCGCGATCGATCGCGCGCGCGATCGCGCGTCTCGCGTCGTTTTCGATCGCGCGCGAGCGATGACGGATTAGGTCAAACGCGCTCGAACGACGACTCGAGGGTCGACGCGTCTCGCGCGAACGACGATCGAGGTTCGAGCGCGTCGACGCGCGATCGATCGATCGACGCGTTATCGCGAGCGACGTCGACGCGACACGGCGACGCGCGATCGAGCGCGCGTCCATCGAACGCGCCGAATCGCGAGAAGCGCGCGCGCGGCGAACGAACGCTCGAGACGAACGCCCGCGCGATGCTCGCGCGCGCGACGGCGCCGGCGCCGACGCGCGCGGCGACGAGGCGCGCGACGACGCGACGAGGCGAGGGCGAGGGACGCGCGCGCGGCGCGGCGACGACGCGACGCGCGACGAACGACGCGCGCGCGGACGCGACGAAGACGACGAAGCGACGCGCGTTCGTGCTCGACGGCGCGCGCGCGGCGATCGCGATGGCGATGGTGACGGCGCGGGCGGAGGACGCGCGCGCGCTGCTGCAGCCGAACGACGAGGAGGACGAGGCGTTCTTGGCCAAGGCGCGCGAAAACCGAGCGCAGAGGATACAGAGCGAGGTGGCGAAGGAGAAAAAGTACGTCAACGATACGGGGTATAAGCAAGACGAACCGACCGCGAAGGTGCAGTTGGCGGTGTATAAATTGTCCAAGAGCGGCGCGCAAATCGCGAGCGGGAACCTGAGCGACGCGGCGAGCGAACTCGGAAAGGGGGATTGGGTGAACTACGCCGTCGACGGCGCCAAGGCGTTGAACGCGTCGAGCGATGGAAGCGATTTCGCGTCGAGCGTCAAGGCGCTCGAAAAGGCGTGCGAGAGCGGTGACGACGCCGCGGCGAAGTCGGCGTATCGCGCGAGCGCCGAGGCGTTGAAGGCGCTCGCCGCGAGCGCGGGCGTCGCCGACAAGCTGCGATTGTTGTGAGCGATCGATCGATCGATCGACCGCCGATGACGACGACGACGTCGACGTTCGTTCGCGACTTTGTTTTGTGATGAAAGTTTTCTAAACATATTATATGATACACGTCCGTCTCGCTCACGCGTCGAAGAGCGTCGATTCCGGGGCAAAGTACGCCTTGGCGTCCTTCGCCTTGACCTGCTTCACGAGTGCGGCGTACTTGCCCATCAAAGGCTTGACGATTTGCCACACCGGCGTGAACACCCACGGGGGCTCGATGAGCAGCACCTGAGAGATGCGCTTGGGAAAGTAGTCGAAGATGCACTTGATGAAAAACTTGACGAAATCGATGTCGGCGTTCTTCATCGTGAACCCGCGCAGGTCGAACACGCACATCAGCGTCTCCGGCGCGCCCGCGCCTTCACCGCGCAGCTGCTCCAGCGCTTCGTCGACGAGTTTCACGCACAATCGACACGTTCGCGAGAGTTCGCGCGTCTCCACGTCGTGCTTCGTCAGCGTGACGTACACCACCGGCCGATTCTGCGCGTCGCGCTCGCCGAGCAGCACCGCCTTGCCGCTCGCCGCTTCTTCCGCGACTTCGCTCGAGAGTTTCAGTTCGTGCTCTCCGTACCCCGAGCGTCGCCATTCGAGATATTTCAGCGTCTTCGCGCGCGCCTTATCCGCGTCCAATTTCCTGTCCCGCAGAAACCACGCGAGCAACCAATCGGGCGCCGACGCCAACAGCTCGGCGTCGTCCGACGCGTCGTCCGGAGCGTCGTCCCGAGACGCGCGCATGACGGCGACGCCTCGCTCGATCGCGTCGTCGTCGAAAACGTCGAGCGTCAAACCGGCATCCGTCGCGGCGACGCGCGGCGATCTTCGACACCGCGACGCGCGACGCGCGCGCGCGACGTCACGCCCGCATCGCGTCGCGCGCGCGCTCTGTCGAGTCTCTAACGCCGCACCGCGCTGGATCGTCATCGTCGACATCGGACGGCGCGCGCGAGTGCGGCGCGTCGTCGTCGACGGCGAGCGGCGACGCCGTCGTCGAGCGCTCGCATCGCGCGAACTCTCGCAAATCTCTCGCGCGCAGTTCGCCGCGATACACCTGCTCGCACACGTGTAAAACGCGTTTTAAATCCTGCTCGCACCGCTCGAGCTTGATTCGCATCGCCTCGCATCGCCTGTTCGCGTCGCTCTCGGCGTTTCGCGCGCGCTCGCGAATCGCGTACGCCTCGTCCCGCTCGCGATTGACGAGTTCGTACGCCGATTTCAGCGCGTCTCGCTCCTCTTGCAGCGACGACGCCGTCGACGACGCGCGTCGCGCGTCGTTCGAGCTCGCCCCATCGCCCCTCGTTCGCGTCTTCGTCTTCGTCGTCTTCGTCGTCGTCTTTGTCGTCGTCGTCGTCTTCGTCTTCGTCTTCGTCTTCGCGACTCTTCGTGTCGCCGCGTCGTCGTCCTCGGTCGAACCGCCGCGTCGCCGCCCGCCCCGCGCGACGGCGTCGTCGACTCGAGCGACGATCGTCGTGCTGACGCGAGCCTCCGAGAGGAGCGCGCGCCGTCGTCGCGGCGACGCGTTCGCGCGCGCGTCGTCGTCGTCGTCGTCGTCGTGTATTTTTATCGCCGCGCGATGCCGATCGATGCGCGACGCGCAGCGACTCACCGCGCGACGACGACGCGCGTCGACGTCGTCGCGATCGGATGCGATCGTGCGAACGACGACTCGATGGGCCAGGGACGTCGAGCGACCGCTCGCGCGCGCGCGGAGGCGCGCGCGGTCCATCGCGAGTCGCGTCGTGACGATTCGATTCGATTCGAGCGTGCGAGTGTTTTTGGTTTTCATCAAAACCGCGATCGTCTCGCGCGTCGCGTCGCGCGTGTCGAATCACGTCGTACGTCGTTCGAATCGCGTCTTTTGAATCGCGCGCTTCGTAGATTCGCGGTAAACGTCCCTGTGCTCTGCCCATGACGGCAGGAATTCGCGCGTGGGAATCACGGCGACGACGCGAAAAACGACCCGTAAGCCCCAAAACGCACCGTCGCGATCGCGATCGCGTCACCGAAATCGCGGATTCGAACGAAATGCAACTTTTCTCGAGCTTTCGCTCAGATCAAGTGTAGTGTAAGGGCTTTGGTTTCCATATTCTACGCCGATCTAACGCTGTGATGTTTTAGATCTGTTCTATTATGTTTAAACACATAATGAGGCTTTCTTAAGCCTTCATTAGTTTAACCGAATTTCTTCGGAGGGCGTCATTCAAACAGGCTTGTTTACAAGTCGAATGCGCGAGCATGTTCTTGGCCTTGCACTTTGCCTCGAACGTGCACCTCGATTATCCCTTTTTACCCCTAATTTTCAGACCCTAGTTGCTCTAGGACTGTTTGCCCATACGATTGCGCCGCACGCGAGTGTGATTTCGCGACCTGACCCGAACGCGCGCGCCGTCCGGGCGCGAAACGTCGCTCGCGACGTCGTCTCGCCGCATCGAACGCGCTCGCGCGTGCCGTTCGTTTTTTAAATAAATATTGCATCATCGTCTACGAGCCGTTTCGCGCGCGCGCGTCGAGTCAAAACACGCTTCGCCCGAGCGCGGCTTCGACAAGAGCCGTGCCGACGAAACCCACCATGGCTAACCGCCCGTGCACGCGCTCGACGTCGGCGTTTAAATTCAACGCCTCCATCGCCAAGAACCCGCTCATGCCTTTCTTTTCCTTCAACCCGTTCGGATCGGCGCCGTACTCTTGCGGATTAAACTCGAAAGGCGATATCGACGCCCACGCGATGAGACAACACAGCGCCACGGCGACGAAGCCGCCCGTCGCCGTCGACGCTTGACTCGCCAGCGTCGCCCCCGATTGCGCTTCGATCTGCGCGCCGATGGCGTACCCGGCCATCGCGCACCGTCCCGCGATCGTTTCGTACGCCCAATCAGAAGCGGCGGACGCGGCGTCTTTTTCCGCCACCGCGTCTTCTTTCACCGCGCGCGTTCGCGTCGCCGCGCGTCGTCGAGCGCGCGCCGTCGTCGTCGTCGTCGTCGTCGTCGTCGTCGTCACGCGCGCGCGCGTCAAAACGCGCGCCGCCGACATGATGACCGACGCGACGCGAGTCGATGTGTGGCGCGCACGACGTCGACGCATGCGATTGAATGAATGAGTGAATGAATGAATGCGTGACGACCGCACTCGCGCGCGCGCCGCGCCGCGCGATCGTCGTCGATGTCGACGACGCGCGCGATGCGCGTCGCGCTCGACGCTTCACGCGCGCGCGCATCGCGACGACGCGAGCGATTCGAGCGTAAACATCGCGCGCGCGCCATCGCGATGCGCGTCGCGGATAACGACGACGTCGATGGTCGTCGCGCGCGACGCGACGACGCGCGATCGGCGTCGCTCCGCGGCGCGCGCGTCGTGACGTCGGCGTCGCCGGGGAATCGATCGTCGACGTCGACGTCGGAATCGATCGATCGACTCGGGAGTGGATCGAATGAAACGAATGGAGCGTCTTCTTCGCCCGCGGCGCCGGCGCCGACGCCGCTGACGCCGCCGAACGCGTCGCAGCGGCGCGTGATCGATCAGATGATCACGCTGCGCACGCGATTGAACGAACGCGTGGCCAAGGCGAACGCGTTCGCGAAGTTTTTAGAGAAAACGCTCGTGGAGCGAGACGCGGATTTGGTAAACGCGAGACGCGCGTTGGCGCGCGCGGCGATGGAGGCGGAGACGCTGCGGGGAATGGCCGAGGACGCGCGACGCGGGAACGGCGCGCCCGACGCGTTGATCGCCAGACTCGATCGCATGGCGAAAGCTTTGAAGGAAGACGCCGACGACGCCGACGCGCACTGCCTGCGCCAAGTTCCCGTGGCGTGGCAAGGCAACGCCTCGGACGTTCGATTGATGGGCTCGTTCGACGACTGGACCAGAGGCTTTCATTTATCGCCCGAGTGGCACGGCCACGGCGACGGCATGAGCGATACGTTCGCGTGCACGTGTTTACTCCCGCCCGGGACGTACGAGGTTAAATTTTTAGTCGACGGCGAGTGGCGCACGACGGATGATTGGAAAACCGTCGGCGAAGGTTTCGAGCGCAACATGCTCCTCGAAGTTCGCTGACGAATGAATTCGGACGCCCGAATTCCTCGCGCGAGCCGTGTACGCATACGTCATGACAACATCACATTCTTACTCATCGAATCCCGACCGTATCGCGCGAGTCCGTCTCGTCCGCGCGACTCGACTCGACTCGACCTCGACCTCGACTTCGGCGCCCCGACGACCACGCCTCGGCCCGCGCGGAATCGCGCCGCCGCCGAATTGGCATTTCGCGTCGCCATCTCGCGTCGCGCGCGCGCATCGCGCATGGCGCGCGCGCACGAATCCGAGTCCGCGACGACGTCCGCGCTGTCGCCGACGCGATACGCGCACGAGGAGCGCGTGTTGCGCACGCCGCACGACGTCGAGGCGTGGTGCGACTACCTCGACGCGATCGCAGATGGCGACGAAAACGACGACGACGACGACGCGTCGCGCGCGATCGATCGGTACATGATATACGAACGGGCGATAAAACATAACGCGCACTCGTATAAACTGTGGTACCGGTACCTCACCGAGCGCGCGCGACGCGATCGAGGCGCGCGATTCGACGACGCCGCGCGAGCGAAGACGCGCGCGTGCTTCGAACGCGCGCTGACGACGATGCATAAAATGCCGAAGATATGGATAATGGCGATAGAATACGTGAGAGATGCGTGCGCGTTGATCACGGAGACGCGAAGGATGTGCGATCGCGCGCTGCGGGCGTTGCCGGTGACGCAACACGAACGCGTGTGGGCGCCGTACGTGGAGTTTATTCGGCGAGACTTTGTGCCGATTTCGACGGCGCGGCGAGTGTACAGGCGGTATTTGAAATTCGAGCCAGGGCACGCGGAGGAATACGTCGAGTTTTTGCGTAAAAAACAGTGCCACGGCGAGGTGGCGAGTAAACTAGCCGAACTCGTCAACGACGACGGCTTTCAGTCGCTCGCCGGTAAGTCCAAGCACGCGATGTGGCTGGAACTGTGCGACGTCGTCACCAAGCACCCGCCGTCGTCGGACGCCGCGGACGAGACCGATCGCGCGTTGGACGTCGACGCAATCTTGCGCGGGGGAATTCGAACGTTCACGAACGAGGTCGGGAGGTTGTGGACGGCGCTGGCGGATTATTACATTCGCCGCGGCTTGTTTGAAGCCGCGCGAGACGTATACGAGGAGGGCGTCGAGAGCGTCTCCACCGTGCGCGACTTTTCGTTGATTTTCGATGCGTACGCGCAGTTCGAAGAGTCCGTCATCAGCGCGAAGATGGAAGCCGGCGAGGACGAGGACGAGGACGAGGACGAGGACGACTCGTCGACCGCGGATCCGTCGATCGACTTCGTGTTGCGCGACGACTCGTACGCGAGCGTCGAACTTTTGCTGGCGCGATTAGAACACCTCATGGAACGGCGACCGGAATTGCTTTCGTCGGTGATGCTGAGACAGAACCCGCACAACGTGCACGAGTGGGAAAAGCGCGTGGCACTGTTCGAAGGGCAACCTACGAAGCAAATCTTGACGTACACGGAAGCCGTCAAAACGGTGAAACCGGAGCTCGCCAACGGACGCGTCGCGTCGCTTTGGGTCGGATTCGCAAAGTTTTACGAAGACCACGGAGACTTGGAGAGCGCGCAAACGGTGTTCGAGAAAGCCGTGGGCGCCGAACGCGCGGCGACGTTCAAGACGGCGGACGATTTAGCGACGTGTTGGTGCGAGTACGCGGAGATGCACTTGCGGCACAAAAATTACGACGAGGCGTTGGCGGTGATGCGTCGAGCGACGACACCGCGCGAAGGCTTCCGCGAGCCTCGCACGGCGGCGGAATACGACGCGCTGCCGGCGCGAGACAAGGTTTTCAAATCGCTCAAGATGTGGACGTTGCGCGTCGACTTGGAAGAATCCTTGGGCGACTTGAAGTCGACCAAGGCGGTGTACGACGAGATGATTTCGCTCAAGGTGGCGACGCCGCAGATACTGTTGAACTACACGCACTTGCTCCAAGAGCACAATTTCTTTGAAGACGCGTTTCAAGTCTTCGAGCGCGGGGTGAATAGCTTCAAATTTCCGTACTCACGCGAGCTGTGGGCGGCGTATCTCACGCTCTTCGTCACGCGTTTCAAGGGCTCGAAACTCGAGCGCGCGCGAGACTTGTTCGAGCAAGTGATTGAAGAAGCTCCGGCGAAGGAGTCGAAGCAATTTTTCTTGGCGTACGCCAAACTCGAAGAGGATTACGGCCTCGCCAAGCGGGCGATGGACGTGTACGAGCGCGCCGTCAAGCGCGTGCCCGTGGACGAGAGATTGGGGGTGTACGACGTCTACGTGGCCAAGGCGCTGGAATTTTTCGGCGTCGCCAAGGTGCGCGACGTCTTCACGCGCGCCGCGGACGACGACGAGCTGTCGAACGACGTGAGCAAGACGTTGACGACCAGGTTTGCGGAGTTTGAGCGCAAACTCGGCGAACTCGATCGCGCGCGCGCTCTGTACGCGCACGCGTCGCAGTTTAGCGATCCAACAAAGGATGCAGATTTCTGGTCGACGTGGCACGAATTTGAGGTTCGTCACGGCAACGAAGAGACGTTTCGAGAAATGCTTCGAATCAAGCGCGCCGTCGCCGCGAGCTTTTCCGACGCCCACTTCAACGTCTCCGTCGTCGCGCCGGACGTCGACGCGGCGAAGAAGACGACGGATTCGGGCGACGCCATGGCGCGACTCGACGCCGCTCACGAGGCGCACGCGGCGGAGAACGCGGCTTCCATGCCCGGTTTCGTGCGTTCGCACGTCGAAGGCGCGTCGGCGCCCGCCGCCGCCGTCGCCGTCGACGCGGGCGACGACGCCGAGATCGATTTGGACGCCCTCGACGCGCCCGCGGGCGTGTTCTCCGGCGTCAAGCGCGACGCCGCCACCGCCGGTCTCGGCGCCATGGCGCGATTTAAGAGCGCGCGCGCGAACGATGACGATTAGAGCGACGACTCCAGCGCGGCGCAGCGCGCGCGCGAAACGAAACGTCGATAACATTCTTGTAACCAAATTTGACCACTCCCATCACAGCGACGGTGAACAGCACCGCGGCGCAGAGGTGCTTCCCTCGAGCGTTGAGGACGGCCCGCCAAGGTCAAATCTTACCCGGATGAACATTGGATTCGGGTTGGAAGCCCGAGACGACGGCTACTGGGTGCCACCGCCGAACGCGATGTGCCTTTCGCGAGCGAACGGATGTGAAGAAGCGAATGTGTGAAACAGAAAGGGATCGAAAATAAACGAATTGATTCCAAAACATATAAGATATCAAATGAATAGCTATCTTCGCGTCGTCGTCGTCGCCGTCGTCGTCGTCCCCTTGTGTCTCCGCGCCGTCGTCGTCACCGCACTCGCCTCCCAAACTAGGGGTTCCCTCGCATTCCTAGGGTTTGGCGCACGAACCCTAATTTCGACCTTAGGGGACGCCGCCTGTCCCGTTGCGCGAGTAAAGGGGTCGTCAAAACCACTGCGCCGGGTGGCGACGGCGCTGGGATTTTGCGCACGCGTAGGGATAGTAATGATCCATCTTTCTGCGAAAGCGTTCGGTCGGCAACGACGCGCCGTCGGAGAACCCGGCGTC
>Ga0222715_10005680_pt1 | contig 10597 bp, 7 predicted proteins | sample C33_9DmetaG_FD_165056 | JGI IMG/M metagenome (GOLD analysis project Ga0222715, IMG submission 165056) | Estuarine water microbial communities from San Francisco Bay, California, United States - C33_9D | ecosystem: Environmental > Aquatic > Marine > Unclassified | place: USA: California... | reverse complement strand
AAAAAATTACCAAACTCAGCGACAAGAACGAGCAACGGCTCAACGAGTTAAAGCAGGAGGCGCAGGAGACCAATACCCAGCTCGAGGGGATGTCCTCTCAGTTGTCTAAATTCCTCTCGCCCCAGTTGTATAACTCTATTTTCTCAGGCTCCAGGGCAGGCACTCGGGTGACAAGGCGCAAGAAGCTTACGGTGTTTTTTTCCGATCTATGCGGCTTTACCAATTTCGTCGAAAGTATGGAGTCAGAGGACGTCACAAACCTGCTGAACCTGTATCTCGAGTCTATGACAACAATCGCGCTGGATTACGGCGCGACGATCGATAAGTACATCGGGGACGGCATCATGCTGTTCTTCGGAGATCCCGAAACGAAAGGGCTCAAAGAGGACGCCGCCTGTTGCGTCAAAATGGGGCTCGATATGCTTAAAGAGCTCGATAATTTATCGGATCAGTGGGTCAACTACGGTATGAAAGAGCCTTTGCAGATGCGCATTGGTATCGATACCGGTTTTGCGACGGTGGGTAATTTTGGGAGCGAATCCCGACTGGATTACACGGCGATCGGCTCCGCGGTAAATAGAGCCTCCCGACTCGAAACGGCTGCTGACCATGGATCCATCTTTATTTCTGAAGATACCTACAACCTTGTTAAGGAAGAGATCGAGGCAATAGAGTTGGAGCCTATTCACCTCAAAGGGATTGGCGAGTTCAAAGCGAGAAAGGTGATTGGAACCATAGATTCACAAATGATTTCGGTGAACCTTGGCAAGCGGAGTCTATCTTTGGTGCTGGACCGGCTCTCTCATGACGACATAGCGGAAACGAAGTCCAGTCTGCAGCAGGCGCTGAGTGATCTGGAGGCATATCAGGGAGGCACAGAGCGCTGACCTACGGTTTGTTACTGTACCCAGCCCCTATAAACAAATAGCGCGCCTTCTTCAGATTCGACAAAGTCGAATTCAAACTTCTTCACCCTGCGCGCCATCTCGATAAAACCCAGACCAGCGCCTGAGGAATCTTCGGGGGGACCATCTCTGAGCCTTTGTTTGTATAGGCCTCTCAATTCTTTTTGATCCTTGAGGCTGAGATCAACCAATGTCGCTTCGAGCACGTCTTTTTTATTGGGGTCTACAACATTTACCGCTTCGATAAGAAATCCATCGTCTGCCAAGCTGATGGCGATTGTGCCGATACTGTCACCCGTCGCTTTGGTTTTATGATGAGAATAGCGAATGATGTTTTGCGCCTGCTCAATAAAAACGCCAAACACGCGCGTGGCGACGATCTCTTGTGTGTCCTTGTCAGAAAGCTGATGCCTGACAGGATTAGAGATGGTGGTGAGCAGATCTTCCGTCAGCGGCCCCGAGTAACAGAATAAGGTTCGTCTGTCTTGCATAAACGTATGCAGCTCGACCGTATCTTTACTCTCGCTCATTTCGCCCATTTTCTTTTCCCTCGAACTTCACTCATTACTCAGGTATGCCTAATCGGCGTCTTCCACCACCACCATGTTGTAGATGCAGGCTTCCATGTCTTCTTGAAAATCCTCGCCCGCCTCCTGCATCGTGTCGTCTTCGGCTCGATAACGCCAATTAATGGTGATGGCTTTGCCGCCCTCGGCGCTTTCTTCCAGAAACTCGAAAAAATCGAACAGAAATTTGGCTGAGGAGCTGTTGAAATAATAGAGCTCGATATCCACTTTGAACTCGGTCTCATCATTGCCGAGACACTCCTCTAGCGCCTCTAATACAGGATCCGACCACTCCGATATATTCTCCGGATAGCACTCGCCGCGGATGAGGCAAGATGTCGGTGTGAGTTCTACCTGAGGTGTGCGCTGGCCAGCTTCAAAAATCATGGGTCTTCTCCAACAACTTCAGCTACCTTGGGCTCGTCATTTCCCTCGATGAGCGAGAACGCCAGTAGCGTCAGGTCATCCCTGAATGGGGCGTCGCCCCGGTACAAATTTACGCTGCTCATAATGTTATTCACGATATTGTCTGGCGTTTTATCGGTCGCCTCACGCAAGATTTTTAACACTCGACGCCTGCCAAACGCGATGGGCTTCTCAGCCGGACTCATAACGTCAGTAATACCATCGGTGAGCATGACGAACGCACCTTTCGGGGAATGAATTTCATGTGTGGTGTACACAAAATCCGAAGCCATTCTGGTTGATCCGACCGACTTGCGATCTCCACTGGTTTCCGTGGCATTAATACCGCTGACATTAAAAATAGAGGATTTGGCGCCGGCGAACTCCAGCTTGTGTTCCTTGCGATAGTAGATACATACACCGCCGTCAAAGCCCTCTTCGTTCGTGTTTTTCTGGTCGGTTCTCGACAGTGTTTCTTTCAGAAGCTCATTAACTGATGACAGATAAGCGCCCGCGCTTTGGTAGTTCTCCAGATCAATAGCTTTGTCCAGATGGCTTCTAGCGATGATTGAGAGGAAAGCCCCGGGCACGCCGTGACCGGTGCAATCCACTACCGCGATATAAACCCGGTCCGGCAGGTCTTTGATGAAGTAGATATCGCCGCCGACCATATCTCTGGGACGCCACTCGACCTTGATATCCAAGTCGCCAGGCATAGTCTTGGGTAACAGCGCATTTTGCAGTTTGGCTGCATAACGTATTGAACTGTTGATTTCGTCCTTTGCTGCCACCAGCTCGTGGGTTCGCGCGTCGATGAGTGTCGAAACCTCGTCTGACATTTTCGAGAAGGCGCGGGACATGATTTCAATCGAAGCGCGTTCCTTCTCCTCGTCGCTCCCCGAGGATACTGAGCTCTGCATGTCACTGATTTCTTGTTTCAGCATTGACCGCGCCTGTCCCTCTAACTGATCAGCGAGCAGAGACATTTTGTCAAACATAATTGTATCGCGCTCGTCTCGGCGCTTTGCGCGCTCTTTTCGATGTTCCTCGGCGTCCAGCCGATGATTTCTGTAGTCCTCGATGGTGCTTTGCAAGCGGCTCACTTCGTCATTTTTGGAGGATAAGACGCCCACCGCATGGACCGGCTCTATCGAGAGATCACCCTCTCCCATTCTCTCGAGCAGGTGAATTGCATCCAGAATGCGATTAAACGAGGAGGTGGTGACGAGGAACACCAATCCCAGAATGACGAGTGACACCACAACGAAAATGATAAAGGCCGTGGTCTCGGCTTCTTTCAGCGCCGCGAGAAGTTCGGCTTGATCATCGAATATCAAGATCCTCAGATCACTGGCTCTGATCTCCTTGCTAAAGGGGATCGATGAGATGCGGTTGCCATACTCCTCAGCAATGAAACTGTACGAAAAGGTTCCTTGGTCACGGGAGTAAGCCAGACCACTGCGAATGAGTGCGCTCAGCTCTTCGGGGCGCTCTTCTTCATAATAATCGTGAACGGTGAGCGCCTTTTCACCGAGCGCGATGGCGGTCTCGATTTCAAAGTTCTCAGAAAATTGCTCCAGGCTGTCGATCACGTTGCGACCCACAACCACCATTGCGATCACCTCCTCATTTTCGCCCGTCAACGGGAATGCGAGGGTGTCGTTGAGTGATACCGGCATGTCGCCAGTCAGATCATTGATTTGGGTGACTCTTCTGACCGAGCCATTTTCCAAAGAGCTGATAAAAGAGCCAAATTTGAGGAAATAATCTGGCTGCGCCGACTCCTCGCATGGGTCAATGCCAACGAGGTATAGGCTGGATTCGCAATAGAGTTGCAGGCCTCGCTTGTCGTAGGCAATGGCAAATGTAATTTGCTCCTCCATCACCGCATCGGAGAAGATTTGCTCAAAAAGTTCTGCCGCGGCCTCCGCGTCTTTTTCCGCTATTGCCGAGTAAAGAGGGTTTGCATCGTCTGACCCGTAAAACACGTCGGTGTCGGGATCCCAGTAGCCAGAATTACTCTCGGATCCATCTAAGGGGTCAAAGGTGAGCAGGTTGGACACAAATTGGGTGTCCATGTTGCTGAACCAGGCAGAGGTATGCGCGGTGATACTCTCTTCGGCGCTATAAAGCTTGTTGGCAACGTTCATCTGTTGCGAGGAATAGAAATTTGCCGCGAACAGGCTACCAATCCCGAGCAGGATAATCAGCAGTACTTTGCTTTTGATAGTCATTATCTAAATCTATCCTTCAACTGAAAGCCAACTTTAAACTGGATATCGCGCGCCATAGTCGGCGTGCCGTCCTCTTCAGGGATTTCGAACCTCATTCCTTTGACAAACTTCATGGCCGATTTGTCAAAGACCATCCTCGGTTCCGCCTCTACCACGCGAAGGTCGAGAATGTCCCCGCTTTCCGAGAGATCAAACGCCACCACCACGTAGCCCTCAACTCCAAGACGTTCAGCTCTCTTGGGGTACTTTAGCGCAGGCGTTTTTTTGATTTCGATATCAACTTCCGCGCCAGAGGGTGTGGTGCCTTTGACTGTTGCGGCGAGAGCAGGATCGTTCATTACGGCTAGCGCAAATAACAGGCATCCGCTCAGATAAGTTTTCACTGTTTTGGTTAGGTACATTGTCAGGTCCGATTCTTTGTTCAGTTCGACATGTAATGAAGGACATCTCCTTCCAGCCATTTTCGCCAGCCTTCGGGAACTGAGGTAGTCCGTTCTTGGGCTCAAAGCGTGCTCCTGACGCATCCCGCAAAGTCTGTGCACCCTCCATATTGGCGAGACGAACATCCCTCTCAATGCGAGATTAAATCAGGGGTCTTGCTTCCGTAACGGTATCTAGCCTAGTGAGACATTACAACCGTTTGTGCGCTCAGAAAGCAACGAAAATCACTGGCGATGCGCACCGAAATGGGGCGCCCAGATCACCTTCCCGCGCCGCGCTGGCGACGCGCAGACGCAGTTGATTGGCAAGAGCACTTGCCATTACGATGTGCTGATGCGGTGTGCTTTGACTTTCAGGTGGGCCCGGTGGGCGCTTTGTGCGGCGATGCTATTCGTCGCCAGCAATACCGTGCACGCGATTGAGCACGACCTCAGTGGCGATCTGGGTAAGAACCATGCCGAGTGTCACCACTGCTCGACTGAGCAGTCTACCGTGGTCTCTTCGGCAGTTGCCGATCTTCCCTCGTGTGAGGAACTCGCACCGGCGCAGGGTCTTCTTGCAGCTCGCTTCACTGCCTCTACCAATTCCTTCCAGGCTCGCGCTCCGCCACTCAGCTGAACGAAACACCCGTTTAGTTCACTGAAACCCTTTTAGGAGGCGAGCATGCGGCGCACAGCAGCACATGCTCTCGCGGCTGTTGCGGTCATATCGCAGACGGCACTCGGGAGCGAAGAAACTTTACTGGAAGAGATCGTTGTCACGGCGTCCTTTGTCGGCATTAACGAATCTTCCGCAACTAGACCGATCCACGTTCTTGATGGCGCCGCCGTCGCCGAAGCGGGGATTCAGTCATTGGGTGAGCACGTCGATGCGCTGCTTGGCGTATCCTCTGCCGATTTCGGCGGTGCGGTCGGGCAGCCCATTATCCGCGGTATGAGTGGCAACCGCGTCAAAGTGCTGAACAACGGTACGGTGATCCGCGATGTCTCGGCGCTAGGGCCGGACCATGCCGTTGATGTCAGCCTGAGCGATGTCAAGCAGATTGAGATCGTTCGCGGCCCCTCGGCTTTGATGTACTCCAACGGCTCGATCGGGGGCATCGTGAATGTGGTGGATAACAGTATCCCCACAACAGATCTTGAGGGTTTTAGCGGCACGGTGGGTGCCGAGGCCCAGTCGGTCAACGACGGCGAGGCGGTTGATTTCACGTTGCGTGGCAATGTGGGCGGCTTGAATCTGACCTACAGCTATCAGGACGTCGACATGGAGGATTATGAAATCCCCAAGGGCGCGGTACTCGATATGCATGAAGGCCATCATGACGAGGACCATGACGGCGATCACGAGGACGGACATGAGGAGGGTCATGAAGAAGGTCATGATGACATGGACAAACTGGCCAACTCCGATGTCTCGACCACCTCTCATCGACTGGGCCTGTCCACCACCGGCGACTGGGGATATGTGGGCCTCTCCTATAGCGATCTGAGCAGCACCTATGGCATCCCTTTCCACTCTGAAGCCGCCCATGAGGAGCATGGTGACGAGCACGAGGGTGAGCATGAGGAGGGTCACGAAGGGGATCACGAAGAAGGCGAGGAGCACCATGAGGAAGACGATCACGCGGGTCATGATGAGCACGGTGAGGAACGCATCTTTTCCAAGACCGAGTCAGAGATCATTGCGCTGAGCGGCTCATTCAAAACGTCTATCCCTTTCCTGAATGCCATCGACTTTGCCGTGAAGAACACGGATTACGAGCTCATGGAGCAACACGCAGAAGGTGAAGAGGAAGAAGGGCACGAGGGCCATGACGATGAGGAAGGTCCCACAGTGTTCAGTAATGAGGCCACGGAAATATCGGTCGCTTTTGATCTGAGTGCGGGCGAGCGTATCCGCAGAGTGGTGCTGAACTACGCCGAGGAAGAAATCTCCATCATTGGTGAAGAGGCGTTCATGGCCCCGGTGGACTCCACCGAGACCACGCTGGGCTTCTTTAGTTCGGATGATCTGGGTTTTGCCACATTGGATTTGGGGCTTCGCTTTGATCAGGTCGATCGCGATGGTTTCGCTGCCGAGATGCACCACGATGACGACCATGGTGAAGAGCACGAAGGTGATCATGACCAGGATCTTGAAGGCGAGCATGACGAGCACCATGAAGATGAGATGGTGTACGAGCCAGCCTCGTTTAGTGATGAAGTGTTCAGTGCCGCGGCAACTCTGCGCCGGGATCTCAATGAGCACAGCTCGCTGTCACTGAGCCTCGCGAGCGTGAGCAAAACACCGTCGGCGGTCGAGCTGTTTATGAACGGCGAACACCTCGCCAGCAGCCGTTACGAGGTGGGCGATATCACGCTCGATACAGAGCGGTCAGACAACATCGATCTCGCCTTCAATTTCGACTACCACAACTTTTTTGGTTCGGCTTCGATCTATTACAACCGGGTCGATAACTACATCCACCTCCGTGATGAGCTTGAAGAAGAGCATGAAGCGCACATGGAAGCGGAGCATGAAGGTGAACATCATGACGAAGAGCATGATGATGAACATTTTGATCATGGTGGTCTGATTCTGTCGGAGTACAGCCAGCAGGACGCTGAGTTCACCGGTTATGAGATCGAGATCGGAACGCGATTTGAGCTGCCCCGTGGTGAGCTGGAATTGACCTTTGGACGTGATGAGGTCGATGCCGAATTCACCAATGGTGGTGATGTGCCGAGGATCGTGCCGGCGAGAAACATGTTCACCGCCCGCTACACGCTGAGTGATTTCTCCGCGACATTACTGGTGAAGGATGTCGAGCGTCAGACCAACGTGGCGCCCGGTGAATCGGCGACCGACGGGTTTACCCTGATGAACGCAGATGCGTCGTGGTCATACGGGTTCAATGATGCGACGCGTCTGACCTTGACGGCGTTTGCTCGCAACCTCACCGATGAGGTGGCGCGTAATCACTCGTCCTTCGTCAAGGATCAGGTGCCGCTGCCAGGCAGAAATATCGGCGTGCGGGTCCGTCTGGATTTCTGAGCGGAAATGTAGAGAGCGACATGGTGGCGCCTCCGGGCGCCACTTTTTTATCTGACGTTGTCAGCTAGCGGATGGCGAGAGCGCCTGCCTCAACGGCGTCAATGTGGCCGGTCATTTCGTCGACCAGCAGCGGGATAATGTCCTCGGGCATGTCGTGCGCCATACCCTCGATTAGTAAAAAGTGGGAATCCGGGATTAGTGACGCGGTATGCCGTCCGTGCTCTGGCGGCACCAATCCGTCATCCGCCCCATGAAGCACCAACGTGGGCGCTCTGATCGTGGCGACCTCGGCAGTACGATCTCCGGTTTTGAAGATGGCCATCAGGTGGCGCTGCATAGACTCGGGGTAAAACCCGCGATCACGAATGGATTGCTCACGGTCCTTCTCTGCTTCACCGGTCGCCAAGTTGCGCAACCTCATCTCTGCCTCGTCTGTTGGCGGCGGCAGGTGCGGCGCGCTGGTGGTCGACATGATGGAGATCAAACTGCGGGTTTTTTGGGGGTATTGGGCCGCCACAATCTGGGCAATCATGCCGCCCATTGAGGCGCCGATAATGTGTGCTTCTTCATAGCCCACTGCGTCCATCAGTCCAGCGATATCCGCCCCCATATCGTTCAATGTGTAGGGCGCGTTCACTGAAAAACCCAGCCGGTATTTGAGGAGCTCCCACCATAAAATCGGCTGGCCCCACTCATCAAAGCGCGTGGAGGCGCCCGTGTCGCGGTTATCCAGCAATAGGATCTCATAGCCGCCGTTGGCCAGCCCGGATATCAGGGCGTCGCCCCATGCCACGTTGGACCCCCCCAAGCCCATGATGACCACGGCTTTGGGTTTGTTGGGCCCCGGTTCGACAATGCGATAGGCGATATCGAGCTCACCCAAGGCAGCCATGTGTAGAGGATGACTTTCAAGATAGGTGCGGGAGTACTCTGCATGGGCAAGTAGCGGCATGCAGAGGCCGATCAGACAGGTAATAAAGAGCCGCAAAACGAGTCCTCAGAGTGAAACGACGCGGATTATACGGCTCTGGGGCTCAAACCGGCTTAGTCTTCAACCAACAGGAAGGCTTGCGAGCCACTCACTTGCTTGCGGTCAGGCATTACAGGGAATGATTGGCCGTAAGCGACCCAAAACTGGCGTAATCGGACCTTGAGTCCCATGATCTGCGCGTAGATGATCCCCGTAGCCTTCAACGGCACAAGCTGACGTAGCACGTGAATCAGGAATCCAATGAATAGCGCAGAACCGATAACCCATCATCCAGCCGTGAGCGATGACATCTTGCTCGATACCGGCGCGCGCGACCCGGTCTTTGATGAGATCTATCCGCGTTTGCCCGGTTTCAAGCTGGGCGTGACCAACTCCTGGACACGCGGCCAGCCTTTCGATTATTACCGCCGCATGCGTGAGGAAGCGCCTGTAATGTGGTCGCAGGTCAAAAAACCTTCGTCGGGATTTTGGTCGGTAGTGCGCTACGAAGACGTCAAGCATGTCGAGCTCAATCCGCAAATCTTCTCGTCCCAGCGCGGCAGCATGAATATGAGTGTGTTGCGCAATGACAAGGGCAAGGCGGAGCGGCTCATTTACGCTGCTTATAACTCGCTCATTAATCTGGATGCCGATTTGCATCGGGATCTCCGCACCCAGCAGGCTGCATTTTTCTTCCCCGCGTATATCGAAACCCTGAAGGAGCGCGTGGGTCGCAAAATCGATGAGCTTCTCGATAACATGGAGCGTCAGGGTCCCGTTGTGGACTTTGCCAAGCTGTTTTCCATCGAGTTGCCCATGTTTACGCTCTGCGAAATGCTGGGAGTTGATGAAGAGGATCGCGCAGACATCATTAAATGGATGCACTATCTTGAGCTTGCCCCCCAGTTCATTACGCACCCGTTTCGGATGTTGCTTGCCGAACCTTCCTTTCCATTTCGCTTTGAGAAGATCCTCCACGACATGTTCAGCTACGGCGAGCGAGTTATGGCTGATCGTATCGCCAATCCTCGCGAGGATTTACTGACGACAATTGCCAACGCAACACTGGCTGACAAGCCGTTGTCACAGAGTTACCTGGATGGTTCATGGCTCTTAATTATCTTTGCTGGCAATGACACGACCCGAAACTCGCTGTCAGGCACGATTCGGTTATTGACCCAGTTCCCCGAGCAGCGACAGATGGTGCTGGATGACCCCTCGCTGATCGAGCGGATGTCTCATGAGGCCTTGCGCATGGTGTCGCCGGTAATGCATATGCGCCGAACCGCCATGGAGGACACCCACATTGGAGAGCAGCGTATCGCCAAGGATGAGAAGGTGATCATGTGGTACGGCGCCGCCAATAGAGACCCGTCCGTTTTTCCTGATCCCGATAACTTTGACATGATGCGCGACAACGTCGACAAGCATCTGGCCTTTGGTCATGGCGTGCATCGCTGTTTGGGCAATCGCGTGGCGCAGCTTCAGCTCAAGATGGCCTACGAACGTATTCTCGAGCGTTTCCCCAAGATCCACTGGACAGGCAAGCAGAAGATCGAGCCCATCATCCTCGTGCATGCGATCTCCAGCCTGCAGGTCAATCTGTATGGTAAGGATGGCAAGCGTCCGGTGCTGGTGGCCGCCTCCTGAGTCTCCGCTACAAAGACCATCCGTTTCCAGCCGCCACCCTGTTTTGTAAAGGGTTCTGTGATTAACTTGTCGGCAGAATCGGCACTACAACAGGACAGTATCCATGAGTTCACCTCCTGATCAGGCAATGCTGCGGGAAGGCCTGCGCGGAGTCACTGACGAGCACACCTACGGCGGGATTGTCAGTTTTATGCGCCGCCGCTACTCGCGTGATCTGGCAGAAGCAGACGTAGCAGTGTTGGGTATCCCCTTTGACCTGGCCACCACTAACCGCCCCGGTAGCCGATTTGGCCCTCGCTCGGTGCGAGAGGCTTCAGCCAGCTTGGCCTGGGAAGGTAAGGTGATGGGGTGGGGGTTCTCGCCCTTAGAGGAACTCGCGATCGTTGATTACGG
>Ga0222715_10005675_pt1 | contig 10602 bp, 7 predicted proteins | sample C33_9DmetaG_FD_165056 | JGI IMG/M metagenome (GOLD analysis project Ga0222715, IMG submission 165056) | Estuarine water microbial communities from San Francisco Bay, California, United States - C33_9D | ecosystem: Environmental > Aquatic > Marine > Unclassified | place: USA: California... | reverse complement strand
ATCCATTCGCAAGGTCCAGAGCGGCGTGGATTTCGCTCAAAGCGCGGTCGTTTGCGGCGTTTCGCGTGGCGTCGCCCAATGCCCGAAGCGGTTCAATCGGCCAGAGCAACGCGGGCGTTCGACCGATGCGTTCTTGCAACGCCAAACCGCGCGAGTACACGCTAGCACTGAATCTATTCGCCAAATGATGACAATCGTTGTGAAACACCAACGCTGAGGTGTGGATGGTTTGTAACTGCTCGGCTCGGTGGGCTGAGACGCACGCTCTAAATAAATCCAAACAATCGGCAGCGGCGGCGGCTAAATTCGCCGACGCGCGATGCGCGTTCGGATCCAGGTCTTCTATCGCTGCACGCAACACCTCGTCGACGTGCATGGCTAAGTCGTCTGCGCCCTTACTTATCGTACACGGTGCGCCGTCAAGTAATGGAACGCCGCTCGACACGCCCGTTTCGTCGCCGCAGCCTCGCCCGACGCCAAACGGCAAACGCGTCTTTGTCCGTGAATGGCCATCATTATCTTTTTCTTCTTCTTCTTCTACGTCTTCAGCGCGACTACGTAATAATATTTGCAAATTATCTTCGCCTAACGCCAAAGTGCGCGCTTTAGCGAGTACGGCCGTGCGTCTCGTCTCTGCTTCGTGCATCTCTGTCGCCAGCGCTTGGGCTTCAAGTGGGCCGACAGCTCCGCCTGCGTACGCCATCGCACCATCACTTGGCGGTGGTACAAACCCACAATTCGCGGCAACAACTTCCACGGCGCACGTGCGATCGATCGCACGCTCGCTCGGGTGATTGAGGAGCCAACTACTGACGCATGTTTTTGCCAGCCGCGCCCAGACGTTGGCGCCAAACGCCTCAGCGACGTCATCGCTCGGAAGTTTTGCGCGCAGCCACGTGAGCGCGCGCTCGAGCGATTCTTGAGCTATGAAATTATCACCATTCGCTGTTTCACCCGTCTCGGCTGTATTGTAGCGCAGGCAATCGCCATCATTGACGTCAACGACGCTCGCGGTGCCCGCTCGAATCATCGGCTCGAGAAACCGCTCCGCGATGACATTCGCGAACGCTGACGTGCGCAACCGTAGCTCATCGTCGCTAATGGTATGCACGTGTTCAAAAACACGCGCAATTCGTGCCGAATCAATCCGTAATGTCGTTGACGCGTTCGTACCGTCGTTGTCCACGACGCACGCCGCGAGCGTTTCGGCATCCGCGTCTGCGCGAAACTCGCGCGTCACTTCAGCCACTACTTCGCGCACCTTTGCGTCATCCTCGCTCGTTTCATCGGCGCACTCAATCGCAAGCGCCGCGCACACTCCATCCACGATCGCACGCGCGTAGTCTTTCGCACGTAATCCTTCTTTCACGTTGTGCGACGCCGTTTCAACCGCCGCGCGTTTCGCGTCCCTGACGCGCGCGCGCTCCGCCTCCACGTACGCCGCTCGCGCATCCGCCCACTCGCGCGCACGCGACGCACACGCGCGCACAACCTCATAGCACCCGTTCCCATCCTCATTCCCGTCATCCTCTCGCTCAGCGCGCGTGAACGACGCTAAAACATCCTCGGCGCGCGTCGCCGCGAGATTCGCCTCATCCTCATCATTCGCCTCCAATCCCCCTTGCATCGCCAGTGACCGCGCACGCAGCGCGTTCGCCTCATCGCGCACATCGCGTGCAAACCTCTCACACGTCTCCGCGAACGTTCGCACCGCACGCGCGTCGTCATCCTCGTCATCCTCGCGCCGTCTCGCGCGCGTCTGATGCGCATCCTCATCCTCCTCCCCAGTCGTCATCAACGCATCCTCGAACGTCGCCGACGACGCGGAGTGACTGCGAGAGATCGCACACGCGCTGTCGACGCCGTCGCTGGCGTCGTCGCCGTCGACGACGACGACGACGTCGAGCGCGCGCGCGAGGCGACGCATCGCCATCGCGCGTCGCGGAATGACGTTACCGTTCTGTGTCTCATAGAGGGTTATAGGTGTATACTATGTACTCGTGCGTGTTTATACCCTGGACAGGCGTGTGTTTTATAACGTATATCGGCTTACGATGCGTAGAATATATATGACGTCGGGTGTTCACGAGGCGTGGTCGGTGCGCCGTTGCGTCGCGTCGAGGCACTCTGCGCGGCACCACTCGACGGCACCACACGGCTCACGACGCACGGCTCGCGATGAAGATGCGGACGTCGAACGCGCGGGATGAGCGATCTCCTTTGATCGCGCACGGCGGCGTCGACGGCGGCGGCGATCGTCCGACGACGTTCGCCGCGTTCGGCCGACGCACGAAGATGGTGTTGGGCGCCACAGCGGTCGTATTGTGCGGTGGCGCCGCGCTCGCGTCCTCCGCGGACGCGCGCGCGCGCATCGGGGATTGGATTCCGAAGAATGGCGTGCTGTTAGCGCCGGTGCCGACGAACATGGCGCCGACGGTGACGTTTGACTTGCACACGCAATGCTTGCCGGGGGATTTGAAGGAGTCGCTCGCGGATTTCATGTTGTCTGGCGCGCCGATTGGGCACGTCGTGCGTCACAACTATGGATCGGGTTCGTTTTTTGAAGAGTCGGATGCGATCGAGATGGAGCGCGTGGTGCTTCCGAGTGAAGAGCGCATCTGGCGAGTGACGACAAACGGGGACGTCAATTTTGAGTACGGGTTTGCGTTGAAAAACGCCGAAACTGGCGAATGGAAATATGAAATCGGAAAAGATGCATCGACACCGCTGGCAAACGCCAAGGCGAATTGCGCGCAAAAGTACGGTGAATATTTCAACCGCGTGTTGACGCGAGAAGACAATCCGAATTCAGTCAGCTACGTGTACGGCACGTGCGACACTGAGTGTCCGTCAAACATGGTTGAGTCGACGTGGGACGACAAAATGCTTTTGGAAGACGTCCCAGAGCTACCCAACATGGCGGTATTGGGCGAAGGTAATGATGCACGTCTGGTGAACATCAGAAGCGGTATCACCATCAAGTATGGCGATATTAGAGGTCCTCCGGGGCGTGGTATGGCGGCCCGGGACAAGCAATTCGCCGAGACGCGCGAAAAGGCGCGCCACATCGTCGCCATCGTCGATCCATATCCTTCAAGTGACGTCAAACTGGTGCACGTTGAGGTTATTCTCGAAGGTACGACGCTCAAGGTGTACAAGATTGGTCAAAAGTTGCTGCCTTTCGGACACGACTGTTTCGGCACTGAGTGCGCCATCGCGTCGCACGACATCAGCGCTGATTGGCACAACCCACGAGCGACGACGAATGTGGGCTATAACATGGGTGCTTACGCACTTCAATATACTATTGGCATGCGCGGTGATACTAAACCGAAGCAAATGAGCCACACGTTTCCGAACAGCGCGTTTCTCACGACGTGGAAAATGTACGACGCGGGGACCTGGGGCATGGATCTCGATGTTCGTCGCGTGGTTTTCCAATCAGGCGGAATGTGTGGCAAGGACTGGTTCACTGGTAAGTGCATCCGCATGCTCGCTCCAGAGCGCTACACCTCTTTCACCGCTACGGCGCAAGAAGCGCAATGGGTATTTGTCATCGCCGGCGGTGGTAACTCTGAAATGATTCGCATTCGTGTGTATCAACAAAACGGCGCCATCATGGTTCAAGCCGCCGAAGCGCGCCGCACCGGGCAGTGCCCGAACCCGCCCATGTACTATTACAAAACCGAATTCCACCGCGAGTTTGACGTTTTACAGTGCTCCATATCCATCAAAGATCGTTGGGCCGCCGGCTCCGCGAAACCCATCGCCGCCACGTCCACGTCCAGCGGCTTTGGCATCGGCTCCGTGCAATGGATGCTCGCCGCAGAAATGTCCGCGTCGCTCGCGCGCGCATGGAAGCCTTAAAGTGTTGTCCTCTGTTGTCCTCTGTTGGTTCTCGCCATGCAACCGTTCATCCGTTCAACGCACGGTATATTTAGCATGACATTTGCCCTATATGTTCACATGTGCGCCTTTGTGCAACACCTTCGTGACATCTTTATCACATGTTTATCACATCTCAATAATCATATACAAGACTACAAATTGTCTCTCAGCATGCCAAATCTACGTGACGTGTATTATAATTTCCGAGATCTCTAAACCCCTCGTATTCGACGCACACAAAACCCCATGCACGTTCGCGCATTCTCAGCCAAGCCCCCCCCCCCCTTTTTGTCGTGTCGCCGGCGTGCTGACGCGGATTCGCCATTCCGGCACACGCCTCTCGCGTCCCGTCGTCGTCGTCGCCCATCGAGGTCGCCCGTCGTCGTCGTCGTCGCCGAGAACAGTTATTTAATTTTTACTCGACGCGTTCGTTCGCGCCGAGACAGTTTTGGATCGTCGTAAAAGGACGCGCTTGCGTTGATTCAGTCGCGAAGAAAAAGCGCATCTTGTTTTTGTGGATAAAGCGGCGGGGATTTTGTGACGAGACATGACGAGCGAGTGTGAGATTCGGTTACCGGCGACGTTGGATGACGAGCATGATGGCACGTTATGCTTTGCCGGTGGTGATGCGAACGGGATGGTGCATTCGGATTCGTATTATAAGAGCGCGTTTAATTGTCCCGAGCAGGCGCGCGAGGTTCGCGCGCGCGCGGAGGCGTCGGGCGAGCGTCCGTGGGGGTTGTGCGGGTTTAACCCGCCCAAACACCTGCGCGTACCGGGGTATGCGTATGATAAGGCGGAGGATTCATCGTCCGGCGCGTTCTTTGGTCAGCGCGCGGGCGTGGTGATTCCGCGAACGATTGACGAAGGCGAGGTGCTGTTCACGCCAGAGGCGGGCGACGACGCCGAGGACGCCGGCGCGGGGGCGTTCGCGCACGCGTTTGACGCCGAGGCGCGACGTCGGACGACGACGACGCCTGGTGGGATGTCATCGCGTCCGAGCTGGGGCGAGAATGCGTATTCTGCGTCGCAACAAGTGCGTGCGTGAGTGGGTCGGGGAAACCGTTGACCCGAGTCGACGCTTTTGTCTTTAATTCTTTCGACGCGCCCCTGTAACGGTTGCGTGTGCAACCGCGGTGGCGGCGTCTTCATGTTGTAATTTCATTCGTGATACATTTATTATTATTAAAGTTGTCTGTCTAGGCTACGTATCTATCTATCTATCGCACAAACACGGCTTTGGTTTCGCCGCACCGTAGCGCGCGAGCGTCTTCGTCAGCGACGACGTTTCGCGCCCACTCGGCGAATTTTACTTGCATCGCCGTGAGCGCATCAATCGACGACGACGACGACGACGATCCAGACTTTTTACCACCACCTTTCTTCGTAGTACCCGATCCACCACCATTGCCGCCGCCGCCAAACATTTGCGTCTCGGTCGCCATGTACGCCTGAAACTCATTCACCACGACTTCCTCATCCTCTGTCGCGTACCTCAATTCCCTTAAAAAATCCACCCAAATCGCCCTTTCGCGCGCATCGAGCGCATCACTCGCATAATATGCATAACACTGCTCCGCATACGCGCTTCTGGCGTACCATAACCCGTGCATGGCTTCATGAATCAACGCATCCTTGACTTCTCGCGCGTCGCCGCTCGCCTGCACGGCGACCACGCACGCCTCACCTTTATGCCTATACTTGCCCACATCACGCGCCGCCGCGCATGTTCCCGTGCGCACATCGTGCGTAATGATCCCATGCATCATCAGCGCTCGCATGAGCTCGCGTTCTTCCTCCCAACACGCGTCGACGCCGCCGCACGCGTCGATAAAGCGACACAGCGCCGACACGCGCATATTGTGCCCGCTGTAATTCGCCACCCCACCGCGCGCCCCGCTCGGCAGCGCGCTCGCGACCACACCCAGGGTCTCTGGATCTTCCAAATACATCGACGCCCGCCCGAGCGCGCGACGTTGGGCGTGCGCCGACGGGAATACGAGCAGAAACACGCGCGCATCGGCGCACCAGCTGCGCACGAGCACCAACGATTGCTCCGCGTTCTTTCCCGTCGCATCGCGCGCCGTCGTCGCCGACGCACACGCCGATGCGTGCGACATAATTTCGTGCGCGTATTCCTCTAGCGTGCGCGACGGAATCGTCGCGCGCGGGGCGTCGCGGCCCATGTGACACGCGTGCGGACGAATGACGCGTGAAAAAGCGCGCGCGCGCAGTCGTGCCGTCATTCGTTCGCACGCGTCGCCCGTCGTCGCGCCACCCGAACCGCGCGCGCGCGTTATATACGACACACACGATATTCATGGCATCTCTCTGTGCGACGATTGCGTCGACGCGCGCGTCGCCGGTGGTGACGCGACGCGACACGCGCGCGCGACGCGTCGTTGGTGCTGTCAACCGCGTGCGCGCGAACACGGTGCGTATGCGCGCGCGATCGGGCGCGACATCGATTCGCGCGCGCGCGCATCGCGTGGTCGGCGCGCGTACGCGATGTTTGGCGTCGGCGTCGGCGTCGGCGTCGCGTGCGCGCGCGCGAATGCGTGATTGATGTGCTCGCGTTGAGGGCAAAACGGAACAAACGTTTGAAAGGTTTCGTCGCGCGTCGTCGTCGTGTGCGCATCGTCGATCGCGTGGACTGACGCGACATCGACCTCGGTTCTGTATGGTTTGTTTCAGGTGCTCGTTCGTGCGGCGAACGCTGGGCAAGAGGCTGAAAATCAAATGCGCGTCAAGGTGCTCTCAGAGGCGTTGCCGTATTTGCAACGCTTTGCCGGTCAGACGGTTGTGGTGAAGTACGGCGGCGCTGCGATGAAATCTGAGGAATTAAAAGCCGCGGTGATTCGTGATGTGGTGTTGCTTAGCACGGTTGGCATTCGTCCCGTGCTCGTGCACGGTGGTGGGCCGGAAATTAACGCCATGTTGGAGAAGGTTGGCATCGAGGCTAAGTTTTTGAATGGGTTGCGCGTGACGGACGCGGCGACGATGGAAATTGTCGAGCAAGTGCTCACGGGCAAGGTGAACAAGTCGATTGTGAGTTTAATTTCTTGTGCTGGGGGTAAGGCTGTTGGGATTTGCGGCAAGGATGGGAATTTATTACGAGGGGAGATTAAGAGCGAAGAGTTGGGATTTGTTGGGCGCGTCACCAAGGTGGACACGACGGTGATTAAGAACTTGGTCAACGGAGGGTACATTCCCGTGGTTGCCACCGTGGCGATGGATAAGAATGGCCAAGCGTTGAATGTGAACGCTGATACCGCAGCGGGGGCGATTGCGGCTACGCTCGGGGCGGAGAAGTTGATTTTGATGACTGACGTTCCGGGAGTGTGCACGGATAAAGACGATCCTTCAACGTTGATTCGCGAGCTCACCATGGCGGAGACGGAGGCTTCCATCGCTGCGGGTACTATTGCGGGTGGTATGATCCCCAAGGTGCAGTGCTGCACCACGGCGGTGAACAATGGGGTGAAAAGCGCGCACATCATCGACGGACGCGCCAAGCACTCGTTGTTGCTTGAAATCTTAACCGACCAAGGCGTCGGCACGGTGATCACCAACTGATTTAATACCAATGATACGCTAATAATACAAATATGCTATCTATTTTACACTGGCGTTGGCGTTGGCGTTGGCGGCGGCGCGCATCGACGCTCGCGAGCCTCGAAACAGTCGCATTCGCACGGTCGTCTCTTGAATTTTTCCAATCCTTTTGCCTCCTCGGTTTGCTCGCGGCACGATGCGCAACAATACGTCGCATCGTCTGGGCATTGTTCGCACGTGATGATGACATAATGACACAAACGCCCAGCGCATTTACCCAAACGCGTCGATGGCTTTTGGCATCCATCGCACCAACTCGTCGCCGGCGTGTCGTCGGTTATTTTCACCGAACCGCGCGCATCGAATACGTAGTTTGATCCTTTAAATAAACTCTCCTCACTGCGAATGTGCTTGCTGTACGCCACAATACCACCATTAAGTTTGTGCACCGCTTTCGGGCGCTTTTCTGGCGGGAGCTGTCGAGTCAAGTAGGCGGCTACCTTTTCGCAGCGCACGCCGCCAGTACAAAAAATAAACATTTCTTTTCCCGTCACGTGCTGCTCGAGCACGCCGTCGCGCTGTAAATATTCCTTTATTTGCGAAAATCGACGAATTGGGGCCAATGTTGACCCTTCAAAGTGCCCTATCCGGCTTTCGTAAAAATTCCGCACGTCGAGCAACGACGTCCCGGAGTCGACGCCGAGCGTCTGCATCCGTTTCAACGCCGCATGCCATGCCTCAGGCGTCAGCGCATCCACACACTCTTCACTGACGGTATTCGGATCAAGCTCTCGCGCACCAAATGGCACGATCTCATCCACTACACGTACGGATAACGTCGCGAACGCGTGCGCGCAGCCGAGCTCGCGTTTCCAAAAGTCGTCGTCGCCGCACTTGTCCTCGAGCCCGAGCTCCTTGATCGATGTCATGTACGCCACAAAGGCATCGATGGTATCAACATCGCCCGCTGCGGTGCAATTGATTCCTTCCCGGGCAATTCTAATCTTCCCAGTGAGCGCCGTCTTTGAAAACGCTTTGAGAATGGCGTCGCCGAGCTCTTTTGGACGAGCGACTGGCACGTAGGCGTAGAACAACACGACGCGCCCGAGAGAAGGATCACACGAGCATGACGTGCGAATGGCATCCGATGTTCCGACGGGACAGCGTCGGGCGGTGCTCGCCATGTGATGTTGGCGTCACGCACACAGCGCGCGTGAGCGCGTACGCTTCGAGTTTTGACGACAACAAAGTCCTAGCGTTCCTATTTAGAGTTCTTCGACGACGGCTTGTGCACCGAGCGTCTTCGCGAGCGGTTCTACGACCACGCTAGTCGTGGAAATATCTATGACGCCGTCGTTCATGGCTTTTGCGGCGGCGATTCGCGCTGCGGTATGATCGACCGCGGGTTCGGCGAGCGTCGGTTGGAATTCTTCGCGCAGCGCCGCTCGAGTCCACATCGCGCCGAGTAACAAGCGCCATTTCAAGCACGCATCCTTGTATAATTTCGCCTCAAGCGCCACCGCACGAGCTTCTTCAGCGAGCTCGTGCTGTTTGAGTAATTCCTCCTTGAATTCTTCGCAGATGACGACGCCGTTGAACACCGGAAGCGTCTTGCCGCCCGCCTTGTACTCAAAGCCCACGAGCGCGGGCGCGTAATCAATATTCATCGCGCGTGCGGTTTTCGAAATGCGCGCGAGGGTGACGTGTACCGTGCCCGGAGGTGGCAACGCGTTGCCGTACAGGTCGACGTTCCCGCGATCGTTTTTGGGCACGATACCGCCCACGGCGGCGGGCGGCGTCCACGGTTCGGTTTGCCATTCGCCGTAAAGCGCGATGTCCCCGACGACGGCGGATGGATCCGCTGGGCAATCTTCTGCGGCGCTCATGGTGATGCGCCATTCTTCAGATTCTAGGCGCTCTTTGGAGCCTTCAGATTTAGCTGCGAACCACGCCTCGCGAGTGCGCGTGAGAGCTTTAACGCGCGCTTGTAACGCTCGACTGTGCACCTTGCGGATGGGCGCGTCGAGGCTTTCATCCGTGACGCGGCGTCTGCATTCACTCTTCCATCGCTCAGCACTCTTGAGTTCCTTGACGCAAGACCGCGGAAACACGGCTTCACCGGCGATGAATCCTTTGACAGGGTGGCGAGGGTGGATGATTTGTGAACGAGAAAGGAATCGATCGACGACCCAGAGCGGGTGGTTTTTGATTTCCGACATCGTCCCGGGCACACGCTCCTTGGCGCTTCTCGTATCCATCTCGAACAACTCCGCAGCGTTCGCGGCTTCTATGCACGCACGGACGTCGGGTGGATAGTCGAGCGCCATGGCATCGCGATTGATGCGCTCGACATATGATGTGATGCGTTCCCACCATTTCCAATCTGGCGTACGATGGTGCAACGCTTGCGAAAACGCCAGAGCGTACTTGCGCGTGACATCACGCGCGCCTAAATTACTATGAAACGCCATGACGTATGGCATAGACGAGGATGCGTCGGCAGTAGAACCGCGCTTACGGTTGCCTAAAATGATGTTGACATCATCGGTTGAACCTCGAACGCGCGGGGCGACGGAGACCCATCGAGTGTTGCCCTGTACGTCACCCTCCACGCCATGTCGCGCGCAAAGAACCTCGCACCAGTGACGAACGCATCCATCATCGTCGCTCCTCTTCCCTTTCACCTCGTGTGTGGACACAATCGGTTTAACCCTCGCATTCGCGAGTACGCCGAGAGATTCCAGACGCGCCGCGCTCGCGCGAATGGGCACTGGCTCGAGCGACGCGACGACGCGGCACGTCAATCCCAATCCCTGACACAACGCCGCAAACAATGCCGCACACGACTCTTCGTCAATTTCTAGTTGTCCGCGTCTAGACCACGCCAGTGAGAGTCGCGACGCTATACCATAAGCGCTTCCCCAAGATGTTTTCCCGGCGCGATGCGCCGCAACGCGAAACGCTCGCCGGCGTCGTTTTGCGTCATTAACCATCAATTTTTCACACACCACCCCTCGCGTCGTCTCATCATCATCATCACCATCATCGTCGTCTATTACTATAGGCATCGACACAGCGCCTGCAAACCAATCCACTAACGACGACAACGCATGAACTTCAATAGTCCTCGACGTTGTCGTCGTCTCAACCAACCGCTTG
>Ga0222715_10005674_pt1 | contig 10602 bp, 10 predicted proteins | sample C33_9DmetaG_FD_165056 | JGI IMG/M metagenome (GOLD analysis project Ga0222715, IMG submission 165056) | Estuarine water microbial communities from San Francisco Bay, California, United States - C33_9D | ecosystem: Environmental > Aquatic > Marine > Unclassified | place: USA: California... | reverse complement strand
GAGCCAGGTATCAGGTCGGTGAAAATGAACATTCATCAACCCTGTTTCAGACACCGGCTCTTGAAAGACAAATATTCCTGTCTTTGAGGTCAAGCCGCCACGCCCTGAGCCTCTGAAACACCTAGGTGTTCGGCCAGAAGTTCATAGCTTCGCCGACGAATTGACTCCTCATGGGCCCAGGTGACAATGGCAATTTCTTGCACACCAAGCTCGGCACCGAGCGCTTGTATTCGCTCAGCAACGTCAGCCCCCTCACCGACAAAACCATCACGCAGCATCGCCTGAATGCGAATGTTTTCGGCCTCTGTAAAACCTTCAGCCAAAACATCATCTGGCGTCTGCATCGAAATGAATTGTCCCCTATCCCGAGCAAGTCGCCATTTCGCTCTCGGCATGAAGTTTCGTTCCGCTTCCGCCTTGTCATCTCCAGCAAGTGCCCAGACGCAAATTGCTGCGTTTGGCTCTGGCCAGAGTGCAGAGGGTCGATAGTACTGCTTATACATTTGAAGTGCCTGCTCAGCTCCGCGTCCATCAGTAAAGAACCAGGCAAACGCATATGGCAAACCAAAGTGTGCAGCCACCTGGGCTCCATAGTCGGATGACCCTAGCATCCACATTTGAGGTGTTGTGTCACCGGCTGGATAAGCCCTTACTTCACGGAATGGGTGGCCTTCGAGCAGAGGCTCCCCAGATAACCAAGCCATTAAATCTCGAACGTCTGCAGGAAATTGGTTGGGTCGTTCATTAGCATTAGGGTTCAAAGCAAAGGCCGTACGACCATCGGAACCAGGCGCTCGACCCAGACCAAGGTCAATTCGCCCAGGTGCGAGTGCATCTAGCACGCGGAATTGCTCCGCAACTTTGTATGGCGAATAATGGGGCAACATCACCCCAGCAGACCCAATACGAATGCTGCTTGTTTTCATAGCAATAGCAGCAAGCAGCACCTCTGGAGCTGAGCCTAAAATGCTTGGATGATTATGGTGCTCAGACACCCAGAAGCGCTTATAACCAAGGCCCTCACAGAAGCTTGCTAGCTCGACAGTATTGCGAATAGCCTGTCCCTGAGGCTCCCCTGCAACGGCGATTGATTGATCCAGGATAGAATATTGAATAGTCACGGGCTGTCTCAGGCCTCACGATAACGATAGCCAAAGGCATCACCGTTTCGAATGAAGTGGCCTAAAGACGGCGATGGAAAATGAGTGGCTGCGATAAGCGTGTTCGTATCCGCATATTTTTCCATGAACGCATTTCGGGTCTTTAGCCCCTGAACAGGATCAACATCGGGGCGCGCGTGCAGGTGAGTACAAGCACATTGCAGAGGTGAGTGGATGAGGTCACCAGTTACGACCGCTTCAGAACCAGATGACTTAAGAAGTACAGAATAATGATCTGGCGTATGCCCTGGTGTTGGTAACAGCTGAACCCCGTGTGTTAACTCATGATCACTCGTAACAAGCTCGGTTTTTCCAGCCTCCACAATGGGAAGAACTGAGTCTACGAAATGACCTATGGGTTTCTTCTCATTCTGAGCCGTCCAATAGTCTAACTCGGCCTTCGAAAACACATACTTAGCATTTGGGAAAGTCGGCACCCAGCGACCATTCTCAAGCTTGGTGTTCCAACCAACATGATCAGGGTGCAAATGAGTACACATCACCATGTCTATGTCGTTAACAGTCAGGCCCGCTTTTGCAAGAGCATCCATGTAAGTGGTGTCGGTTTTCATATGCCAGAGCGGACGAGTAGGCCTGTCCTTGTCGTTTCCGATACAGCTATCGATCAAGATAGTCAGCCCACCAACCCGAACCACATAGGATTGCATGGTAAACACCATCAAGCCGCTCACAGGATCAAGTGCGTTTGGCTCAAGCATTGAACGGTGTTCCTCTAGTTCCTCCTTTGTTAGGTTTGGGAAGAACTCAAACGGATCAAAACCGGGCAACTCTTGCTCGATCACACGATCAACACGCATATCACCAACATTGAAGGTTAAAGCCATTTTGGTCTCCTGTTTGCCGACATATTAATCCATCACCACGCCGCCGGCGACATTAATTGCCTGCCCAGTAATTTCTCTCGCATCTTTCGAGGCAAGAAACAGAGCTGCATTAGCTACGTCCTCCGGGCTCTGAAGTCGCGCAAGGGGCCAATGTTTAGCAGCAAAATCAGCACCCCGCTCCTCAGCTGAGGCACTACCACCATCCCCCTGGCTCCAGTTCCGCCAGAACATTCCTGCCGATCGAATATAACCCGGGCAAATTGAATTGACGCGCACGTCTGGACCCAATTCCACGGCGAGCCCGCGAGAAAAACCCAGCACCGCGGCCTTTGAGGCAGAATAAACCGTTAGCTCTGGCCAACCCTTTTTACCTGCCTGGCTCGACATATTAACTATCGAAGCATCTCTTCCGCTCTTTCCAACTTTGACAAGATATGGAGCAAAAGCTTTGGCAGCTAAGATTACACCTTTCACATTTACACTAATCACGCGATCTATCAGCGCCTCGTCTATGTCAACGAGGAGTCCTCTTCCAGGTATTCCAGCGTTGTTGACCAGCGTATCCACCTCACCTAGCACCGCGGCCGCCTTCGCAGACATTTCTTCAACGGCGACCATTTTTGTTACATCGCAGGCAAATGCAGCAACCGCACCCACTTCTTGAGCAGCTTCATCGGCTAGACGCTGGTCAATATCAACAATAGCCACCTTGGCGCCCTCACGTGCGTAAAGCGCAGCTATAGCCTTACCAATTCCACCTGCAGCGCCAGTTACAACCGCTTTGCGACCCTCCATCCGGCCCATGAATCTCTCCTAATCTTTGCAAGGGCGACATCCTGCCTGTCGCCGGCCCCTTAAAGCAATGGTAGAGCGGATCATGGCACGCGGTTCAATCCCATCTATAGAAGCCCTTGCGGCAGGTCATCCACATCGCTGGATGATGCTCGCTGGCGTTTGGTTGCTTTATGCATGCTTTGGTCTGACTTCCGCATCCCTTGCGCCTCTAGTTGGACCCATCACAAAAGACCTTGGCGTTGGGCACGCCGCAATGGGTGTCGTCTTTGGAGCGTGGCAGCTAGTTTACATTATATCGGCCGCGCCCGGCGGCGCTGCCATGGATCGTATAGGACCCCGACGCACTCTTTGTTTTGCTGGTTTGATGATCGCCATATCGGGGATGTTCCGAGCTTCCGCTGATGCTTATGGAATGTTCTTAATTGCAGTCGCAATTTTTGGGTTAGGGGGACCTTTAGTTTCAGTTGGCGCGCCTAAAGTCATTGCACTCTGGTTTGACGGAAAAGATCGTGCTCTCGCAATGGGTATATACATCACCGGACCAAGTCTCGGTGCCATCACATCACTGGCAATTACTAACCCAGTGTTAATGCCCCTATTCGATTATAACTGGCGAACCGTCCTGATAGTTTACGCTGGCATTACTGCCATAGCGACAGTCATTTGGTTAATCATCTCCTCCCATCCGGAAGCTCGTCGCGTCGAAGCAAGTCTTCGGGCTGCGCCCCGCGAACCGCAGCTACTTGTGTGGAAGGAACTCCTTAAGCTCCGAACAGTTCAGATTATGTTGCTGATGAGCGTTGGCGTATTTTTCATAAATCATGGCCTTAACAATTGGCTTCCAACCCTTCTCCGGGCAAAGGGCCTCACGCCCACGTCCGCTGACCTTTGGGCAATGATACCTACCACTGTGGGGGTGGCTGGTTCTCTCCTAATCCCACGACTTGCCACACGTGAAAGACGATTTTCTATCCTAATAGCGCTTATAATTGCTGCTCTATCGGCTACTATTTTGATGCATCTTTCACCTGGCCTCGGCCTCGGCACTGGATTGACGTTGCAAGGAATTGCAAGGTCTTCTCTTATGACAGTATCGATTTTAATCCTCGTTGAAATGCCAGAAATTGGCGCGCGCCGCGCTGGAGCGGCTTCTGGATTGTTTTTCTCTGCTGCCGAAATCGGCGGTGTTACAGGACCTCTTGCGCTGGGCGCAATTTCTGAAGCCACGGGAGGATTCAGTTCGGCGTTATGGTTACTCTCGAGCATAACCATCATCCTGCTGTTCCTCGCAATAAAATTGAAACGCTAATTCAATGACTAATTTCGACCTTCGAGACGCTTGCTCTGATGATGCACTAGATATTCAAGCTATCTACGCACCCATCGTAGAAGAAACAGCAATTTCGTTTGAAATAGTGGCGCCATCTGTCGAAGAGATATCTGATCGAATTCAAGCTTACAGCCTCAGTCATGCCTACCGGGTAGCTGTGCGTGAAAAACGAGTCATCGGCTATGCCTACGGCTCTATTCACAGAACACGAGAGGCCTATCGTCCTTCAACAGAGGTTACCGTTTACGTCGCAAAGACTGAGCAAGGCAAAGGCGTAGGAAGCGCTCTTTACAGGGATCTCTTTCCACGCCTGAAAAATAAGGGTTTTCATGCGGCGTTTGCTGCGATCACGCTTCCTAATTTAAAAAGTGTAACCCTCCACGAGGCGGTGGGCTTTACACATGTTGGCATCTTCAAAGAAGTCGGCAGAAAATTTGATACTTGGCACGATGTTGGCTGGTGGCAAAAGATCCTTTAGTAGCCTCGTTCACGGTTTATCAGGTTCTCCAGCTGATCCCCTTTCAAAACTCGAACGATATTGCCAGCAACTTGATCGGCGGCAGTAGAAGGATTAGTGGGGCCAGAACAATGAGGCGTGATGCGCACATTATTCATTCCCCAGAGTGGAGAATCTGCAGGGAGTGGTTCCGGCTCTGATACATCCAAAAACGCCCCAGAAAGCCGACCATTTTTTAAAGCAGCGACAACGTCTTCAGTGACAGCGATCCGCCCTCTTGCAAGATTGATTAGATAGGCGGGATTAGGAAGTAACGCGAGACGTTCTTCATTCAAAAAACCCTCGGTTTCGCGAGTTAGAGGCATCAGGCAAACAAGGAAATTTGCTCGAGCCATGAATGCTGGTAGAGCGTTAATGCCATGAAAATGGGTAACCCCCGAGAGGTTACGATGGCTACGCGTCCATGCTGAAATTTCGAAGCCAAAATTACTTAGTGCTTTACCGACAGTCGCTCCAATCGCACCATATCCTAGGAATCCCACACGAGCTGGCGCTGCCTGCCATGGCTCAAGTTCAAGCCACTCAGCCTTCGTTTGCTGAGTATGGTAGTCTCCAAATCGACGAAAAAAATGCAGGACAGCATAGGTCGTCCAAGCAGCCATTTGGTCTGCCATCCAAGGATCAACTATTCGTGCTATTGGAACGTCTGGGAGATCTGGATCGAGAAATAGGCCGTCTACCCCCGCACCGGTTGCCAATATTGCTTTAAGATTTTTCATACCAGCAAAAAGACCTGGCTGCGCTCTAAAGCAGAGAACGAATTCGACTTCTTCCTTGTTATACGTCTCTGTTGATAGCTTAAATGGGATATCTGGCAGGCGTTCGGACATCGCCGCTCGCCAAGCCTCTTCCCCACCGACTACTGGATCCGAAACAAATAAAATTGTCATATCGTGACTCTTCGAAGTGATTTGCAAGGACGCTCACAAACCCTAAGCTATTATTAAGTTAATAAAAAATTCTTTCGGAAATTTACGATGAATATCGACGAATGCATAAATCTCGACGATCTCCGCAAAATAGCTAAACGTCGGGTGCCTAAGCTGATTTACGACTTCATAGAGGGGGGCGTGGATGACGAAAGCGGGCTAGTCCGAAACGAAGGAGCTTTCGCTAGGCGCGGTTTAATGCCGAAGTATATGGCTGGTTCAGCACCTATTGACCGCTCCACAACGATATTTGGCAAAACTTATTCGAGCCCCTTTGGGATTTCCCCCATGGGCGGGATTGGCAACTATCGGCGCGGTGGAGATTTAATGCTTGCCCGTGCTGCAAGAAACGCAAACATCCCCTTCATCTTGTCTGGTGCAGCAACAGCAGCCATGGAGGACGTTGCTCGCGAGGCTCCCGATCACGGTTGGTACCAGCTTTACACGGCTAAGGACCGAAATATCGCGGATGATCAAGTAAAGCGGGCAGCTGATTTAGGAATGCCTGTCCTAGTTATTACGGTAGACGTTCCTGTATCCCCTAACCGGGAACGAAACCGTCGCAATGGTTTTGGGCGCCCATTAAAGCTGACTCTAGCCACAAAGCTTAATGCGTTAACTAAGCCTGCTTGGATGCTCGACTATCTGCGACATGGCATTTCTATGCTGCCAAACTGGCAGGCTTACGCTCCCCCAGGGACAGATGCTCCGGGCGTAGCAGAATTTGTTGCCAACCAACTGCCAACCAGCATCGAGTGGAAAGACGTGGAACGCATTCGCAAAATATGGCCGCGTGCCTTAGTTCTGAAGGGAGTAATGCGAACGGATGAAGCAGAGCGAGCGGCAGCTCTTGGCGTTGACGGTTTAATTGTTTCAAACCATGGCGCACGGCAACTGGATCGCGCACCCGCCTCACTAGATGCTCTAGGCCCAATAGATGCCGCAGTCGGTGACAAGATGACTCTGATGTTGGACGGTGGCTTGCGCAGAGGATCTGATGTCGTAACAGCTTTAGCATCGGGCGCTAAATTCATCTTTATGGGAAGGCCAATGCTCTACGGCGCAGTTGCCGGTGGAGACAAAGGCGCATCAAAGGCGGTTTCCATAGTTGAAGACGAGATGAATAAAATAATGGCACAGATAGGCTGTCGGAATATTTCCGATATTGGACCGGATTTGATTTGGGATCCCGACGAACAGTATCGAAATCGGCGTTAGACATTCAGATCAAAAGCCGAAGAAATGCAGGTTTATCAATTCAAAGTTTTTAGGTTATCGGGCGATTACAAGAGACACTTGCGTCCTGGCGCTTTTTCATGCGTTAAAAGAATTTGTTTATTAAAAACTCAATTTTTTTGATGGGGATACGTAATGCGGCTTGTTACCTTTCTGGAAGGTGGCGTCGAAAAGATCGGCGTGCGCAATGGCGAAAATATCGTTGATGTAACAGAGGCTGCGAAAGCCTTTGGTGGAGACATGATCGGTGTAATTAAGGGCGGCACAGCTGCAAAGGATGCTCTCAAGGCTGCCGCTGCAAATGGTCAACCTCGCCCTCTGTCTTCGATTAAGCTCTTACCCCCTATCCCCCGACCAGGCAAAATTCTGTGCATTGGCCGGAACTATGCTGCCCATGCAGCGGAAGGCGGAGCAGCCCCGCCTACGTATCCAGAAGTCTTTGTCCGGTTCCCCGCCTCTCTTATAGCTCATGGGGACCCACTCATTCTCCCAAAAGCATCTGACAAATTCGATTTTGAAGGCGAATTAGTCATGGTCATCGCAAAAACGGGCCGGCATGTCTCAGAAGCTAACGCACTCGACATGATCTATGGTTGGTCTCTCTTTAACGATGGCAGCGTGCGCGATTATCAGCGTAAAGCCAGTCAGTGGACGATGGGGAAAAATTTCGACGGGACTGGAGCTTTTGGACCAGATATCGTTACAGCAGACGAAGTGACACCAGGAGGCGTTGGCTTGCAACTGCAAACACGCGTCTCAGGCGAAACCATGCAAAACGCAAATACACGTGACCTTATTTTCCCAATCGCAAAGCTCATTTGGCATCTAACCGAGGTGATGACTCTAGAAGCAGGCGACATAGTAGTCACTGGAACACCTGAGGGTGTTGGTTACGCTCGAAATCCACCGCGGTTTATGGTGCCTGGTGACACGGTAGATATCGAGGTTGAGCAGGTCGGTATTCTAAGCAATCCCGTGGTAGCAGAGTAATCAAAAAAAAGTCCGAAGCGGCTTTTTACAGTTTAAAGGGACTGAAGCTTTGCCTTAAGCTTCAGTCCCTTTATTTCGTCGCAAAAGAAATACTAAAGGGATGCCAATAGCAGCTATACCGACCAGGAATACGAAATCATTCAAAAAACCAATCATCATAGCTTGCTTTGAAATTAACTTGGACAAAGCAGCCACTCCACCGGCAGTATCCAAATTTAATAATCCCCCATTACTTAAATTGATCAACGCTTCGTTCGCAAAGCCAACGCGGTCGCGCAATTCAGAGTAATTCACCTGGGTCGATCTGACCAAAATCATAATAATTATTGACGTTCCAACGCTCGCGCCAATTGCCCTGATAAGGGAAAAGAGAGACGCGCCTTCAACTCTTAACTCCGGCGCTAAAGTGGAGAAAGTGGCAGCGGAAAGTGTCACCCACATCACGCCCATACCAAAGCCATTAACCAGAGTTACCCAGATAATCTCGTCAAGGCCAACATCAGCTGACCATCCCGTCATCCACCAGTTAGAGAAGGCACAGCAAAGAAGTCCAGCAATAAGAAGATGTCGAGGCTGAAAACGGTCTGCAAGAAAACCACCGCAAAGCATAGCAATCATAGTCCCCACTCCACGCGCGGAAACCACCCATCCTGCCGAAATAACCGGATAACCCTGAATATTCTGTAAAAAGAGGGGCAAAATGAATAAGCTGGAGAATACAGCAACACCAAAGACGAAGATGAGGCAGCAGCCGACGACATAATTTCTGTCTTGGAAAATAGCGAGATTGATATAAGGCTTTGAAGCAGTTACCGAATGGACAATGAATATATAAAAAGAAAGTGCTGCCACGAATGCTGATATGACTATTTCTGTCGACTCAAACCAATCTTGACGTTCCCCTCTATCAAGCATGAGCTGGAACGCCGACACAGCTATTATTAGAGATGTTACTCCAATCCAGTCTAGACCAGACGGTTTGTTAGGAGCCTTTGGCAAGGTAGGGAAGACTGCTAAAAATGCAACTATCCCTAGAGGAATATTGATCAGAAAAAGAGATCGCCAGCCATAAAATTCAGTGACGATGGCACCGACAGTTGGTCCTATAACTGGCCCAAGAATCATACCCATAGACCAAATTGACATAGCAAAGCCATGTTTTTCCCGCGGATAGGTATCCAGCATAATTGACTGGGAAACCGGCAATAGTGGAGCAGAAACAAAACCCTGAAGAACTCGGAAAAGGACGAGTTGTGGCAAATCGGCTGCGCCGGCGCAAAGCACGCTGGTGATTGTAAAACCGACGATAGAGCCGAGGAAAACAGCGCGCCTCCCTACCTGCTGAGAGAGCCAGCCAGTCAGCACCGTCCCAACAGCGCTGGCGACCACAAAAGCCGTTATGACCCATCCCACCTGGTCAGGAGTTGCAGAGAGATTCCCTTGGATATTGGGAAGGGCGACATATGCTGTGCTCATATTAATGGCGTGCAAAAGGGACGCCATTAAAACGGGCACAGTTATAAGAATTCGTTGGCCACGGGTATAAGGGCCTGATGGAGGTAGAAGCACCATGGTTCGAATCATAGACCTGGTTGGCCCGCAATGGCAGTCTTCCCTGACCTCTTGTAGGTAGGGTGCAAATCACAATTTGAATTTGGATAATTTCTAATGCCTAAACCGACACTCGTCGTCACTATCGAAGCGAATTAAGAACGCCGTCAGATTATAGCTGAGGTAGTGAGAGATGAAGCCGATGTCGTCTTTCTTCAAGATATAGATACCGCTGACAAACTGGATGTACTAAAGGCTGCAACAGCAATTTTTTCTAGTCGCCTGTCTGAACTTCCGGAAGGAGGGGAGGAAATTACTGAGAATTGCCGGCTACTTCAGTTTTACTCAGCTGGCGTAGATTTTTTACCCCTTAAAAGACTGCCGGATGATCTACCAATTGCAGGAAATGGCGGCGCTTTTGCTGAACCAATGGCAGAGCACGGCCTCGCAATGGCTTTAGCTGCTGGCAAACGACTGTCAGTTGAAGCCGATAAAATGAGGGAGGGTGAGTTCAATCAATTTACAAGAAACAAAATGTTTCTTGGAGGAACAGCTGGCATCGTTGGATACGGTGGAATTGGAGTAGCCATGGCACGGCTTTTTAATGCCATCGGAATGCGAAGCATTGCCATAAACCGTCGTGGATCATCTGATCAAACGGAAAACCTGGACTGGATAGGTAAGATCAATCGTCTGGACGAGCTCCTCCAGGAAGCTGACGTTGTGGTTCTCAGTCTTCCTCTATCTAAAGAAACAGAAAATTTAATTGATGCATCCCGTCTCGCTAAAATGAAAACCGATGCCATTCTGATCAATTTAGCCCGAGGCGAAATTATCAATGAGACTGCACTTTATGAACACCTAAGGTCTAATCCTGAATTTACCGCTTGCATCGACGCATGGTGGGTTGAACCAGTGCGTCATGGTAAATTCACTATGAAACACCCTTTTTTAGATCTCCCAAACGTAGTCCCGTCGCCGCATAATTCAGCGTCTGTAGGGGTCTGGCGAAAGAATGTTGTTCAGCGCGCAGTCGAGAATTGTCTTCGTGCCATCAGGTCCGAAAAACCCTTGCACCTTGTTCAACCGGAAGAGCGGATGTTTTGAGAAAATGTTCGAAAGCCTGCTTATAACAGTCAATGATGACGCCTACATCCAGAGTCTCGGGCGCAATTGTACGACAGAATTTGCGCTGGGGGTCGACGACGCCAGATATCATATAAAGGTAGAAAATGGTCGGAGTATAAGT
>Ga0222715_10005667_pt1 | contig 10608 bp, 6 predicted proteins | sample C33_9DmetaG_FD_165056 | JGI IMG/M metagenome (GOLD analysis project Ga0222715, IMG submission 165056) | Estuarine water microbial communities from San Francisco Bay, California, United States - C33_9D | ecosystem: Environmental > Aquatic > Marine > Unclassified | place: USA: California... | reverse complement strand
TTCACAAACCGTCACGTTCACCGTTTTTTGCGAATTCATGAAACCGCTCGATGCAGGTATGAAGACGCCCACTACGACGAAACGCGCCCGCGTCGGCGGCGTCAGTCGCGCGCGAAAATCAATATCACACACAATCGTTCTCAAACGCACCGAGCACTTTGTCGCGCGAGAACGTCGGCGCAACGATGGCTCCCGCGCCCTCTATCGGCTCGCCCGTGGTCGCGTTCGTCATCGTGTACTCAAACGCCGCGAGTTCGTCCCGCCAAAAATCGCGCAGCATGTCTTCTCTCGTGTCGTCATCGTCCGCCTCAGCCGCGCGCGCGCCGGACGCGAGGACGAGAAGCGCGCACAGCGTCGTCGCGAAAATTTTCATCGCTCGATCGCGATCGTCGTTCGGTCGAAAGCTCGCGCCGACGCGCGTCTGAGCGTCAAATTATGCCGACACATGGTCCGATGTGCGTCCCACATTGTTCGCCTCGCGCGCGCGCGCCGAACGTCGTTCGCCTCGCATGGCTTCGACCGCGCGATCGCTCGCGCGTCGCGCGCCGCCGACCGCGCGCGCGCGTCGAAGCGATACCACCGCGTGTCGCGCGAGCGAACGCGATCGCGATCGCGCCCGTCAGTGCTGGTTACAGACGTCAAACGCGCGGTGCGTGCAGACGGCTGCTGAATTAGCGCTCACCACCACGGTGGTTTGCGCGGCGCGCGACGCCGAGACGTTCGCAAAGTCGGTGAATTGCGAATTGCTCGTCGTGGAAGACGATGGCTCGATCGTGGATCGCGTCCAAGGCGCGCGCAGAGGCGCGCTCGCGGTGATAAGGTCGCCAGAGGAGTGCGCTCGCGCGGCGGCTTCGGCGGCTTCGGGACGGGACGGCGGCGTCTTGGTCGTGGATTGCGTCGACGGGTGGTCCATCATACCCGCAGAAAATTTAGTCGCGGCGTTTGCGGGAACGCCCATAGACAGAGCGCTGTTCGCCTGCGTGCGCGACGCCGCGGAGGCTCGGGTGATGCTCGAGGCGTTGGAGACGGGCGTCGACGGCGTGTGCCTGCGGACGAACGACCCGGCGGAGGTCCGCGCGTTGGCAGATGCGATGCGCTCGTTCGGTGGAAATTCGCGGGAAAAAGTAGAGTTAGTGCCCGCGCGAGTGACTGCGGTGAAACGCGTGGGCGCGGGTGATCGATGCGCCGTGGACGCGGCGACGAATTTCGAGCTCGGCGAGGGCATGCTGGTGGGATCGTTCGCGAGCGGTTTGTTCTTGATTCACGCGGAAAACATCGAGTGCGGCTACGTCAACACGCGTCCATTTAGGGTGAATGCGGGCCCGACCGCATCGTACGTGCGCGCACCGAACGGTAAAACGTCGTACTTGAGCGAGCTGCGATGCGGAAGCGAAATCCTCGTCTGCGCCGCCGACGGCCGAACGCGCGTCGCCAACGTCGCTCGCGTCAAAATGGAGCGTCGTTCGATGCTGATGATCGAAGCCGACCACCCCGACGCCGGCACGCTCGCCGTATTGCTTCAAAACGCCGAGACGTGTCGTCTCGTCCGTCCCGGCGGCGCGCACGTCTCCGTCGCCGAGCTCGTCCCGGGCGACGAGGTCCTCGTTCTTTGCGATCGCCGCGCGCGTCACACCGGCGTCGCCGTGGAAGAAGCCGCCTGGCTCGAGCGTTAGCCGCGCGCGCGCATCCTCGGCCCGCGTTCATTATTTCACGAGCGAACCCATCCAAAGAATCCGCGCCTCGAGCCTCGTCGCGCGCGCGACGCCGCCGATCGAATCCATCGAGCGTCGAGTCGAAGCCGTCGCGCCGCCGCGGACGGTTGAGGGGAAAGTAAATGCCGCGGCCCCATCGCGTCACTTTACATCGCGCGCGCCGCCCCGAGCGCGCGTCCGCGACGCCCGCGAGAGAAACGCGCGTCGCGGGCGCCCCGACGCGCGACGCGCGCATGCCGTCGATCGTCGGCGACGCGTAGAGACGAAACCGTCGACGCGTCGCGCCATGCCGAAAGAGCCGCGGCATCGTTCCGCGCTCGCGCGGCGCGCGCTGACGCTCGCGACGCTCCTCGCGCTGGCGGCGACGGCGTCGATAACGCCCGCGTCCGCGCAGACGTGCGCGGGGGGACAATTCATCGATGGCGTCGCGTGCGCGGACTGCGCGGCGGGGACGAGCGGCGACGGGACGGCGACGTCGTGCGGCGACTGCGGCGTCGGAAATTACGCCACGGGCGCGAACGCGGTGTGCGAGTGGAACGTCGGCACGGATTGCGCGGGGAACGCGATAGATGAGGCGAATTGGGTGACGGCGCTGCGGGGGGCGTATCAGGCGAGTCACGGGCTGGACGGGTCGAAAATCGCGGCGACGTGCGCGTACGCGGAGGGCGGGTTGAGCTTTTTTAAACAGCAAGCGGCGACGTGCGTGATCCCGCTGCCGGATTCGGGGACGATGACGTTGACGTGTGTGCCGTCGGTGAACTCGGCGGGCACGATCGGGATGGTGTGCGAGACGGCTGGGCAAGCCGACGGATTCGTGTCGGGGTGCGGTGAGGTGGCGAATAACGGCGCGGGATTGGATAACGCGGGAACGGCTGTGGCGTGCGTTTTCGAGGGAAAGCAGTCGTCGTGCTCGCAGTGTCCGGCGGGTACGGAGTGTGAATTGTTAAAGACGTCGATCGCGGTGCCGTGTCCGGCGGGAGAGTACAACGGCGCCGCGGGAGGATCGTGCACAGACTGTCCGGCGGGCTACATCTGTGCGAGCGAGGCGACAATCACGCCGCAGTCCTGTGTCGCGGGTACGTCGGCCGTGCTGGGATCGACCGAGTGTTCGACGTGTTCACCTGGGACGTTCGCGGGGTCGGCGGCGTCAGCGACTTGCACACCCTGTACGGCGGGCTACAAGTGCGAATCGCAGGGCACGGTGACGCCGGAGATTTGCGCCGCGGGGTCGGCGGCAGCCGAGGGAAGTTCGACGTGTACGGTTTGTTTGGCCGGGACGTATGCGGCTACCGTGGGAAGTGCGTCGTGCTTGCCGTGTCCGGCTGGCTACAAGTGCGAATCGAGTGCGGAAAGAATTACGCCATCGGCGTGTCCCGCTGGATCGTACGCGGCGGCAGGATCGATATCTTGCACACTGTGTGATGTCGGCACGTACCAGCCCAGCTCTGCGTCAGAAAGCTGTCTAGCGTGCCCCGCGGGTAAGTCGTGCCCGATCCAAGGGCTCAGTGCATACCAGGAGTGCGGCGCGGGCACCTACAGCGGCTGGGCTCTCAAGGATGTCACCGTTGCGTTTGCGTTGCCTTACAACGATACCGACCCAGATCGGCAGCCGACCGCGGCGGCGTCCGGCATAGGATGTTCAACGTGCCCTGAAGGCTACTCGTGCGCCGACGGTTCGTCCGCTCCGGCTTTGTGTCCGATCGGCACGCAGTCTTACGCGGGCGCGCAGGCGTGCGCAGATTGTGCCGCGGGATTCGCGTGTCCCACGCCGCTTCCAGATTCGCAGACGCAGTGCGAGGTGGGGACGTTCAGTTTAGGGAGAGCTACATCGTGCACTGGGTGTGATCCAGGGCGCTACTGCACGGATAGAACGCAGAACATACAGTTGAACTGTGCGTTAGGATTTTATAGTTACGGAGGCGCCGTGAGCGCGTGCACGAGGTGCGAAGTAGGCAAACAATGCCCCCAGACGGACGGTAGTGGTAATACCGATTGTTTGCCCGGGACGTTTAGTGAAGGTGGTCAGACACTTTGCTCGTTCTGCCCACCAGGGCGGTATTGCAACGACACGAGTTCAGCGTCGGCGCAGTACGACTGCGCGAAGGGGACGTACAGCTCGGGTGGTGTCAGTGCTTGCAGCTCGTGTCCTGCTGGAACGTATGGGCTCACGACCGCCGCGGTCTCGGACGAGGACTGTACGAAATGTCCTGCCGGAATGTACAGCACGGCGACTGCGGCGGGCGATTCGAGTACGTGCGTGTTGTGCCCGGTGGATACGAGCTGTCCCGACGCGGGCACCGTCACGCCGACGCCGTGCGCGAGCGGTCGCGGAACTTTCGGTGACGTCGGACAGACGTCTTGTGGACTCGCGCCACCGCCACCGAACGCACCGCCATCACCTCCACCATCACCACCGCCACCGTCACCGCCGGCGCCGCCGCCGCTCAACGCGACGATCAACGTACCTGAGATTTCTTTGCGGTTACAAGGAAACGTCGAAGATTGGACAGAGAGCAACGCGACCGCGTTTAAAACTGGTATAGCGAGCGCACTGGGAGACGGAACAACCGCAAACGATGTTGAAATCCTGGGAATCAAACAAGGCTCGGTGATCGTCGTGTTTACGATCAATTCACTCGCGATGTTACCAACGAGTTACGGCGGCGACTGGAATCAAACGTACCTCTCGCAAGCGGTGACGAGGATTTCGAATGCCGTGACGGCGAGCACGTTGAACGTAGGCGGAATGCCTTTGTCATTACCGTCAGTTGATTGCGCGGCGGGCTCATACGTGAGTTCATCAGCGAGCGCCGCAGTGCGACAGTGTTCTTTGTGCGATCCGGGCTCGTATTCCGCGACGACGAACGCTGCACAGTGTTTGACGTGTGGTGTCGGCACGGCGACTGGCGTTCGCGGATCGACGGGTTGTCCCACGTGCGTGCCCGGCACAGTGGCACCACTAACAGGAGCGTCGGAGTGTGCTCTGTGCCCGCGCGGCACGATTCAACCCGCGAGTGGCATGACGTCTTGCGTGCAATGTCAAGACAATTTCTTCGCGGGGTCGTTTGGATCTGTCGCGTGCGTGGCGTGTCCATCGGGATTCGTTAGTGGCGCTCCTGCGTGGGTCGGGGAAACGCCGCGCATGCGCGCTGACGGTGTTTTGAGCGTAGAGGTGCAGGAAGCGATCGATGGCGTGCGGTGCATCCCGGACGGCACGTACGAGCTTCCTCCACTGCCACCGCCACCGCTCGGAGTGCGCGAAGCCGATAAGACGTCATGGACCGTGGGCGGCATCGCTCTCTGCGTGTACGGCATAATTCTTTGGATCATTTCTAGACGGATATGGGCTCGAGAAAAGCTCACACTTCGGTACGCCGAAAACGAATCTTTCGTGGAGGCCATCACGCCGTTGATGGAAAACACGGCGGCGTCTCGCGGCACCATAAAGGAATTTGAAGACGAAGACTTGCGCTATGCTATCGATTGCTTTCGCAAAGGTGGTATCGAAGAAGCCGAAGAAATTTACGCGCGAATGGCAGAGAGGAATCCGGAGAACGCCGATATCATGCAAGGCTTGGCCATCTGTCGCGCGTTTGCCGGTGATACCGAGTATGCGCACGCGTTTGCGCAACGGAGTGCCAGTCTCGCCCTGACGGCGCAGCGACAGATTACGCTCGGCAACATTTTCCTCGCTCAAGGCAAGCTCGCGAAGGCGAGCACGGTGTACGCGATGGCAATTCGTCGCGATCCAGTGAGCGCGATTGCGCACTTCAACATCGGCAACGCGCACTTCTTGGCGGGCGATGCGGCGAGCGCACGCGTGAGCTATCTCGCCGCGCTCGATCGTGAACCGAATTACTTCAAAGCGTTGTACAATCTCGCAATCGTAATTGATTCCATTGGTTCTGTCGGTGAGGCAAAAGAATGGATGAAACGCGCCGTCGACTGCCGTCCGAATGATTCACGCGCGACGTACGCCCTCGCGCTGTTGTACGTCAAGCTTGGACAATGGAAGAAAGCCGAATATCACTTTGAACAGACGTTGAACCTCGACGCCAAGCACACTCCGTCGCAAGTTAAGCTCGGGAACTTGGCCTTCAGGCGAGGCGACTTCCAGCGCGCCGGGGCGAATTACCTCAATGCGTTGGAAGTTGATCCGGGCCACGTCGAGGCGTTGACGAACTTGGCAATGCTCGATTGGTGCAAGGGATTATTGAGCGCGTGCAACGAGCAACTCAGGCTGGCGTTAACGATTAATCCGAGTTACTATCCGGCGCTGTATAATCTCACGCTCACTCGACTCTCTCAAGGTCGAATCGAGGATTGCATGAAATATTATCAGCGCACACGCGCGTGCGCGGACAGTTCGGCTTTGTCCAAAACGCAAATGTTCAATCTGAGTATGGCACTGGCGGAACTTGATGAGTTGGACGACGCAGACGTGCCAGAGGAATTCACGCCAAACACCGTCGAGCATCAGCTCATGAAGATTGCTTTGGCAAAGATACAACCGGCGGCGACAACGGACGATGGCAAGAGTTCAAAACCCGCGACGACGAAACAGACGTCAAACCCGATCGTCGTGACCGCAGACGTCGAGCCCCAGCCGCCAAAGCTGAAGCGTTCGAACACCGCACGCGTGTACGAATCTCTTGTGTTTATCTCAGACGCTATGAAGTTTCCCGAACGCCTGGAAGCATGTGCGCTCGACCACACATGCGTTATCTTGTACGAGCACGACGTGAACAGTGTGATGCTTTGTAGAAAGCTCATCGCGAAGGCAAAGGAGCGACTATCGACAGCCAGTGGCTTGCAACCTGTAGAGCGCGTCGCCGTCATCGCGCCAACATTCCCGGGTGGTGTACGCTTGGGTGACGACGTGATCATAGACAAGAGAACAGTGAAGCAGACTGGTGACATTGCGTTATTCCTCAAAGGTCTCAACGAGATTCTCGGCTTGCAGCAATGGCGAGGAAAACATCTCGACTTCTTGACTCTCGACCACTCCCTCGAAGAAAACGTGAGCTTGTTGCGCATGATCAAGTACGAGCATCAATTTGAGTGCGAAGTTTCATGCAGTGACAAGATGGAATCACCCGAAACGTATGATTTGACGGCGGAGCAACTCAAAGCGATGCAAGGCGCCGCTGGCGGCGCGCGGGCGTGCTTAAGTTACTTCGTCGCGGGCGCGCTCAGGGATTGGGCCGCGTTGCCGCAAGCGCCGCGGCGACACAAGGTGATAGAAGCATCTGGTGGCGGTTTACTCGCGCTCAAGGAAAGCGAAGAAGAAAAAGTGAAAGTTTCATGGCGCACGGCGGCGAAAATGGCCGTGGCGATAGCGCCCAAGGCACAGATCGTCGTCCCGATGGCTAAGGCTAACATTCAGCCGCCGCCCGCGGTACTAGCTCCACCTGAAGTCGACGTGTTCGCCAAGCGCCGTACAAAAAAGCAGCAGCTTACATCGCGCGCGAAGTCGCACATAACCCACGTAGACATCGAGGTCATGACTCACATGCCCGTGGTCAAGTTCAAATCTCACGCGACGCAAGTCTTCTTCTGCAAAGAAATCGCCGTCGAGCTCGGCGTCGACGCCAACAGAGTGCGCGTGGCGCGCACGGATGACATCGCAGATACCGTAACTGTCCGCATCACAGAACGACGTGACGGTGGTGATGAAGGTGATTCTTTGGAAATACTCGTAAAGAAACTTCAAAACGCCATCAAGGATGGATATTTCATCATCGACGAAGCCTTTGGCGAAGTCGACGTCATGGGTGTGTTTTGGCCTCCGGCTGACATTCCCGAAGACGACGACGGCGAAGAAGCAGTGAGTGTGGTCAGCGAAGTTTCCAGCGGTGGCGAAACGCGTGCATCGCACGACGAAAATGCGACACCGCACCTAAGCGAGTTCGCCGACTTTGACGTCTCGGACACGGTCGGACGCAAGACCGCGTTCACCGTCGCCTCTGCGTCGTCGGAACCGACGCTGAGCGCGAGGTCGCTCGAGCCGACGAGCGTACGACAAACACCGCTCACGTCGACAGTTCCCGCGCAAGATTTCGTAGAGATCGAGTATAACGACGCCGATGGTGCGCGGGAATCACGCGCGCGATGGGATTTCGATCGAAACATTGCAAATTTACGCAACGAGCGCACGGGGATTTGGGACACGGGCGACCTTCGGTAATACCGGATACTGTAATACTACCTAGATTCTAGCTAATCTCTCTTCGTTCCTCCTAGCTCTTCGCCTTTTTCTTCGCGCGTTCGGCGTCTAAATCAAACCCACCGCTCGTTTCTTTCAACTCGGCTTTGAGCTCTTCGGCGTCTGGCGCCGACGCCAAAGCCTCGTCCAACGTCTGCAACGCGAGTTTATACCCCAAACTCACCTGCATCGGCGTCCCCGTGACCTCGATCGCGCGCACCACCGAGTGTTCGTTCCCTTCGTGCACCTTGTCCTCGTCAGATATCACGATTTTACACTTCGAAACGCCCTCAATCTTGTGCACGTGTCCGTACCCGCGTCCGATGAACGCTCCCAAATACGCCTTTGGACAAAAGAACCGCTTCGACGTTCGACGCTCCGTCTCGCGCACGAGCGACTCGATCAACCGCACGCACTTTTCCACCCCATCCGGCGGTCCCGCGATCGCGATCCCGCGCGTCTCCCGCTCGTCCGAACCCTCCTCCGCCGCGTCGTCCGCGTACGTCGCCCTCGCCCCCGTCGCCTTCACCGCGTCCAGCACCCCGTTCGACGCCCTCGTCATCAACCGCGTCGCGACGCGCTGTTCCACGCGCATCACCCTGCGCGCGTCGACGCGTATCGTCGCCGCGTCCTTCGTCTCGCCGTCCCGCGTCGCGTCCGCGTAGTACGCGTCCCGGCGCGTCTCCCGCAGCGCGTCCGACACCGCGCGCTCCATCCCGCGCGCCGTCGCGCCGCGCGTCAGCGTCGACCGCGCGCGCGCGTCGTCGTCGTCGTCCAGCGCCGCCACGACGTCCGCCGCGCGCGGCAGCGTCGTCGCCGTCGTCGTCGTCGTCGTCGTCGTCTTCGCGTCGTCGTCGTCGTCGTCTCGCGTCGTCGCGTCCGCGCCGTCGCTCGACGCGTCCGCGCCGTCGCTCGACGACGACGACGCGACGTCCGCGGCGCCGTAGAAGAGGCTCATGCGCCGTCGGTCGCGCGGTCGCGTCGTCGCGTCGTCGCGTGACGCATCGCGTCGCGTCGCGTCGCGTCGCATCGCGTCGCGTCGCCGCGCATGCTTCGCGACGCGCTGCTCGACGACGACGACGACGCGGACGCGGACGCGCGCGCGTCGACGCGCGTCTCGCGCGCCGGCGCGGCGGCGACGGTCGCGCGCCTCGGCGCGCCGCTGATGTTCCAGTACGTCTCGACGTCGGTGTCGACGGCGTTTCAACTCTCGCTCGTGTCGCGCGTCGCCGGCGCGCGCGCGCTCGCCGCGTTCGGGCTCGGCGGCGTCGTGACGTCGGTGACGGGCCACGCCGCGGTCTGGGGGCTCGGGTCGGGCGTGGACACGATCGGCGCGCAGGCGAACGGGCGGGGGCGGGACGACGTCGTCGGCGGCGCGTTCGTCAGAGCGGTCGCGGTGCTGTGGACGCTCGCGTGGGCGCCGGGAAGCGCGGCGTGGTGGTGGAGCGGGACGATACTGCGCGCGTGCGGCGTGGACGGGGGGACGGCGGCGGCGGTGGAGCGGTTCGCGAGGCTGCGGGTGCCGGGATTGTTTTTGCAGTGCGCGACGTGCGCGACGCTGAAGACGATGATGGCGATGAAACTGTCGTCGCGGGTGGCGACGCTGAGCGTGTGCACGACGCCGTTGAAGTTTATCGCGCCGTGGTGGGCGATTCGGAGGTTCAGAAATCTCGAGGGCGCGGCGATCGGGTTGACGCTCGTCGACGCGGGGACGTTTAGCATGTACGCCGCGGGGTTCGCGACGTCGGAGACGCTGCGACGCACGCTGCGGGACGTGCGCGTGTTTCGGGACGCGTTTCGAGACTGGTGGGGGTATTTGCGCCTGGCGATTCCGGGAATGGCGATGCAGTGCATCGAGTGGTGGAGCTGGGATTTCAACACCGCGCTCGCGGGGCTGTGCGCCGATCCCACGATTGAGCTCGACGCGCAGGCGTTCTTGTCCAACACGTACTTTTTCTTTTACTCTTGGGCGTGCGTGTGGTCTCGTGGAGCGTCCACGAGCGTCGGGAACGCCGTCGGCGCGGGGAAAACGCGAGAGGCGGCGACGCTGGCGACGAGCACGGCGGCGTTGTCGTTTTCGTTCGCCCTCGTGTGCGCGATGGTGTTTTACGCGAACGCGGACGCGGTGTTCGCGGCGTACACGAACGACAAAGCCGTCGTCGAAAGGCTCGACGCGTTGGTGCCGATGCTGACGTGGTTCATAGTCATCGACGCCGTACAAGTCGCCACCGCGGGCGTAATCGTCGGCGCCGGGTATCAAGCAGTAACCACGCCGGTTTTGATCGTGTCGTACTGGGTCATCGGCTTACCCCTCGCCGCGTATCTCGCCATCGGTCGCCCCAAGCTCGGTTTGGTCGGGATTTGGACCGGCATAATCGTGAGCAGCGTGCTCCATTTGACGTGGAACTTGGTGATCTGTTTTACGGGGGCGTGGGGCGTGCCGTTCGCCATTCGTTGGCGCGAAGCCGCGGACAGGGCGTCGCGGCGTCTCGGCGAAGAAGAGGCAGAGGCAGGCGCAGAGGCAGAGGCGGAGGCAGAGGAAGAAGCAGAGGAAGAGAAAGAGAAAGAGGAAGAGGAAGAGGAAGAGAAAGCGTAGATAGCTCGTAGAAGTTGAGAATTCAATGTGTCGTTGATAGTTTTACACGTACTAGGAGATGGATCAGCGCGCCTTCTTTTTGCGCGAAGACTTGG
>Ga0222715_10005666_pt1 | contig 10609 bp, 14 predicted proteins | sample C33_9DmetaG_FD_165056 | JGI IMG/M metagenome (GOLD analysis project Ga0222715, IMG submission 165056) | Estuarine water microbial communities from San Francisco Bay, California, United States - C33_9D | ecosystem: Environmental > Aquatic > Marine > Unclassified | place: USA: California... | reverse complement strand
ACGTGTGATAAACGAGGCGATATACATATTGTATAATTCTCAAGAGCGGGGCTTAATTGCCTCGCTCTTTTTTTGTTTACTCATCGCAGCGCGGGCAAATCCAACCGTGGGTAAAGTTGTGATAAAGATGCGCTCCGCATTTGCAGACCTTAGCATCCGGCTCAATAAAATGTGTCAGCCTAGCAACCTGACCGTGATCATATGAATGCACAAACGCCTCGACCGCTTTAGGGCTCCGATAGCCAGACTTGGCGTGCCATGCGTCACTCGCTGACGGGCTGCGCAAGTATTCGCAAGTGACCCCGATAAAGTCTTTTCCAGAAATCATGAACTTCGCCGTTTGTTTGTGATGAATGTGATGCAAATAAATGTATCGGTGAACGCTATTGCTCCACATCTCAGGCCGTTCCGTAGCCATCAGAAGCGGCGTGTTTTCCATGCGCGCTCCATCGCCGTGGCTAAATGATAAAAGGTTCTTGCCGTAGGCCGTGTATTTGCGATGAGCGATTGAAACGTCAAACGTGATATTTTTGCTTTTGCGGAAATATGCCTTGATGGTGTGGGCGAGCATAAAACCACTCATGAAATCGTGATTTGATGGGCAAAAAATAATTTCTACATCAGCCAAAGGCAGGCACTTCTCAATTGCGCGCACATACATATCCTTAGCGGCCAAGAAAGCCTCGTGCCAGCTTCCACTGACATCGACTCCTGTGCCTGCCGTAGTGGTGTTTCTAGGGCTATCTATGTGCAAGCAATCATTGCCGATCACAAAGATAATCTTATCCAATGGGAACCCGCTTGCTTTCTGAATTAGCGAGTCAATTCCGGTGTCTACGATTGAGACCGCTTTCTTGATGTCGTAAGATTCCCCGGCCTCGGAGTTGGTCGCATACTTACCGACATGAATGTCAGCCGGGTCTAAAATCAAACAGTGCGGGTTTTTAACCTTTGCGCGCTTAATCTTCCGCATCTTCGGCGAATACCTTTGAACGTCCTTGATGATGGGATCAAAGACGTCTTCTAGCTGTAACCCGTCTGTCTTACTGAAGATCGAAAACTTCTCTGACTTATACCAAAAATGCTTTACGTTAGAGAGCGGCAACCCAGCTTCGTCGCATTGGTTTACAAGCTCGCTCGCCACGCCCTTCTTGCGGAGCTGCTTTATAAGGGCATACTCGTCTTCACTGAGTCTTAATCTTGGAACCTTCATATTTTTAGTTTTTTGCGCGTCCTTTCCCAAGCCGGGAAAAATACCTCGTCCATACACCGCACAACGGCCTCTTGTTCATACCTGTCACACCAGCCAACCCCAGACAATAGCAGTGAGGCTTCAACCATTTCGTGGCGCAAGGTTAAAGCTAACTCTTTCCCGGCAATAATAGAGTTGAGCAAAATGATGCGCTCGTCGTGCCGATACTGGCCATAACAGTCATCCAGCGCCTGCCTTTTAATAGCAATGCGATGCCCTGCAATTGTTACTGATTTAGGAATGGCCATGATAAGAGGCACTCATCAAGTAGTTAACAAAAACCCCCGACCAATTAAGGCCGAGGGCTTCCGTTATTACTACACACTACTATGAACACAGATCCAGAGAAGACAGAAGAGATTAAACATGATTTTCATTGTGTGGCAATCAAAAAAAACCCCCTCCCTGCACACAACACACAGGAAGAGGGTAGAGAATCAAAACAATGTTAAGAAACAGTAACGGCGATACGGGTAGCAGCGGCGGCATTATTGACAAATGCGGCTTCGGTCCACTCGGTGATCACTTTCTCACCAAAATCTTTCTGGACAACGCGAACACCTCCAAATGGGTTATTGCGAACCCGGAAGGTCTTAAATGCAGAAGGGTCGAACATATCGACCGAATCGCTTGAGTAGTAGATCCAAACGTCAGAAGTGAGAGCGTTAGCTTTTGCACTGGCTTGGCGAATCTTAGAGTCAAACACAGATGTGGAAACCATACATTGAGTGTCTGGGTTCAAGAAGAGAGATCCGATTCCACCGATCTGAGGAGCAGCGGTTACAGAGCCGGGATAGCGATCAATTACAGTTGAGTTGTTTTTGAATGCTTCCCATGCGCCAAGGTTGAAGACAACACGGTTAGGAAGGAGGCCAATTGAGTCGGCGATCTCTTTCATTTTCTCATCGATTGCGCTAATCACATCAGTCGAAGTTGCCCAAGTCTGACCACCCGGTGAGCCGAGGCCAGTCCGTAGAGCATTAAGGGTTTCGTTGAGGCGAGAGTTGCCAGCTTGAGACACAAGGTTGCGGACGCGAGCCTCACGAAGAATACGAGAACCTTCGCCAGTGGTGGCGCGGTCAAGCTCGTGATTGTCAATCATGTCATGCAGAGCGTAAGGCTGAAGGCTCACGTTGATGCGCTCACCGTCAGTTACAACTGCGGAAGAGTCGCCACCGATTGCGCGGCGTGCATCTGGAGTCTGGAAGCCGGAGCGTTGTCCGTAATCGATGATTGAAAACTCAGCGGCTCCTGTTGGAACGACTGGGGCGAGGAAATCAGCGACTGGGCTGGAGGTGTCTTGGAAGAGTCCTTTAGCGAACTGATTTAAGACTGAGATATTTGCGGAAGTAGCCATTTTTTTATTTAGTCAGATTTTAGCTTTAAGGATTAGATGACGCGAGCACTTGGTGCGAGAACAACTTTAATCAAAGCGCCGTCTGCCGATGCTGATTCAAGAGCAACTCCGAAAGAGGCTTTGCCGCTTGTTGCTGTAACAGCGCGACCGTTAGTTGCAGGAGACACAACCGCTCCAAGTGCGATAGCGGCGCTAGCTTCTACTAACACAATAGCGCCAGATCCGGCAACAGCAACGTGTGCTTGACCGTCTGCGGAAGAGTCTTCTGTGATTACTCCGAAGGCCACGTCAGCAGTCGCAGAGGTTACAACAGTTTTACCAGCGGCGAGCTTCACGACCTTGCCTTGGGCAATTGCAGAAGCTCCGTTATCAAAGGCCAAAATGGGGCCGTCATTTGCAAGGGGCATAATATTTTTTTAGTTTTAGTTCTTAAATAGAGTTTAGAGGCCAAAGGCTTCGGGGTCGATTTGAGCAGCAAGCTCCCATTTGACATCAAAAGAAGCGTTTTCGCCACATTGGTCAGAAGCTTTTGCCATAGCGGCTTCAATTCTGACTTCAGAGCTGCCAGTCTTTTCTCCGCTTGCTTTGACAATCGACTCTTCAAGTCCGGCGTGAATTTTTGGTAGCTTGGAAAGGATCTCTTCAGCAAAGTCATCCCCTGCTTCGATCTTTTCGATAAACTTGGTTTTAGTGTCCTCGTCTTTTGGAGCAATGCGGCCTTCAGAGACGGCAGCTTTGACAAGTGACTCAGCGCGGGACTTGTTAGCCTCGGCAGCTTTAGCTTGAAGCTCGTCGCGCTCTTCTGTGATTTCTGCAAGAGAAGCCTTAGCGGTCTCGGCGTCACTCTTGAGGGCTTCAATGGCGGCAACAGCGGCGGCCTCGGCGGTTTCGGTTTCCGGCTCAATTGAAAGAGCGGCAAGAATAAGATCAGACATTTTTTTACTTGTATCAGTGATTTCCGCTTCCTGTTCGGACGCAGCTATACGAGGAATCTCTCGGAAGGCTGGTTCGTTGACCAGCGCCCCTAGTGGTCCCCGTTTTGGTAACCCGGCAGGCACTCCATCCTTGCCAAGCAAGAAGGTAGGGGAGAAATACGAATAGTCTTTTGATTCGATTGCTTTACGGCCTGCGCCAGTCCATTCAATCTCTGCCATTAGACCCTCACCTTGAACGTAATAGAAGCGTTTTGGTAGCGCAGAAGCTGGTCCTTTGTCGTTGTGATCAAAATCAAACACCGGGCGCACGTTAGCCGCAAGCCTTTGCTCTAGGTCTTTCTGGAACGTTGCGGCAACTTCTTCGCCGTAATAGGCTTCCATTTTAATCTCAACGTTTTTGGGCTTCCCGTTAACGCTTGGCGTGATTGTGTGAGATCCCTCTGGAATGTAAACGATTGAGGCAACTTGCCCTTCTTCGGGCAAAGAGTAATCAAGAGCGCAAATCAGCATTTCATTAGACAATGGCTAAAAGCTCTTTACTGGCGACCTTCTTATCTGGTCCCCGATTCTAAATCATCAATGATTGTAAAGTTGATCGTCATCATAGAAGCTAAACCAGATCTAGCATCTTCCTCAGATACGCCTAAATCGACAAGCTTATCAACAGCGGCCTCAAAATCGATGACCTTAGCAAAAAAGTCATCATAGATTTCAGTCATTGCTTTATCTAACTCTTCCTCATCCATCCTCGTTTAGTAAATATGTTTGTGATTGCCTTTGATATGGGCGCAAAATCCTCATCGCTCCAGTGACCAAGCTCTTCATCGTTTCTCCTTCTGGCTTCCGCAATCATTACTTCGTCGCCGCTTTGTTCCGCAATCCATTGAGAATAAGCCCTAGCCCAACCTTCATGCGTAGACAATAAGTATTTTTTGTAACTTCTCGGCGTTTGAGCTTGTTCAATCTTAGAATACCCTTCGGATTCTACATAAGCTTTTCTAAATTCAGCAAATTCAGGCCCATATGATCCCCATGAGCTTCTTAATTTGTAATCTTTAATATCACCAAATAACTTAAAAAATTCTTTTGCGTTATATTTGTGATCTTTTGGGTTAAACGCTTGATGATCAATCCAATGCCCTATTTCATGGGCTGTAATAATTTCAGTTCCAGAAATACCACTCAACTCAATTTCTAAAGCTTTTCCAGACTTTCTGTAAACGTATTTACCTCTATATCTTCTTGATCTTGTTTGTTTAAAACCTATTTCCTCTAAAGGGCCATCACCATGAACTTTCTCGATTGCCTTTAACGTTCTTTGTTTAATAGCCTCAACCCTTTTAGTAACTCCTTTTTGGGTCACTACTTTATCAGCAAAGTTAGTGCCTCCAGAAGCTGGTGAGTCTTCTGTAATCAGTTGGATAGTGTCGCCTTTATCCTCAACCTGTAGACCTTGCGCAGCTCTGCGACCTCTTTCGGCTGCGTCTGGCGCTTCATATCCTCGCAGCTTGAGCAATAGCTTGCGTTTTAGGTCAGGATCGACGTTTTTCATTGCTGCCCCAAGTTTTGAGTTGAGACCTCTTTTCGTGTCTGGCTTGATCTTTTCGACTGGTAGACCGAGGGCAATAGCCTCTTCCCGGTCAACGTCTTGTAAGCCCATACCGCTGTTAAATCCAAATGGAGCCCAAGGGACGCCAAAGCCTCCAATTTTAGGATCGTTCTGGTAGTTGCCCCAATACTCAATGTCTGATTTTAGCCTGACTTCTCCCTCACTTAGAGCATGGCGCGGCCTTTTGACTCTGACAATCCGATCGCGAACAAATCTTTGAGCGGGAACTCTTCTTAAAATAGTCGGAGTTTGCCCCTGCTTCCATTGTCCAAAGCCGAAAGCTTGTCTTAGGTTTGTGTCATAGATGAGCCTTAAACGGTTCTCAGATCGTAAATCAGTAAGGTCTTTTTGATCTACATCAAAGAATTCTTCTTCGCCGGAAACCATTGACTCTTGAATCATAAACTCGCGCATTGTTCGCACAAACGTAGCCCGGTCGCCTCCGCTCAACATCCGCACAGTTTTACCGTCTGGGTCAATGACCTCCTTGGTTGCTAGTTCCAAAGTGTCCGAAATGAATTTCTTTGCACGGTTAAGAAACCGCATATTTTCGACGTTAGCCGAAAAGAATGACCTTTGCGCAACCTCTTCCCTTTTACTTCTCCAAAGCGCAGAATTCCACTCAGACGCCGGAACAATAGCCCGTTGCTCAAGCATCGTCACAGCTTGTTCAAATGGAAGTGGTCTAGTGATCATAGTGACTCAAGAGTGTCAGAAAATGCTCCTAGCCATCCTTTAGTGAATGACTCTTCTAGCAAGTCTTTATCCGGCAATGCTCCGGGCCAAGGTTTTTGAGTCACTTGTTTTACTAGCGCATAAACGGCGCGAATGCCACCGCCTTCTGTTTTCTCAAACAGTGCCTTTTTACCCATTACCCGAAAAAGCAGATTCCCGGTGATTGTTTGATATTCGCCCGCTTTTCTTCCAGCAGCGTCAGGAATCATTGGGATTGTCAAAGCCTTTGCTGTTCTTGGCCTAATAGTCCCGCCCGTAACTTTGTGAGCGTAAAATGGCGCACTGTTGCGAATCAATGCGCCTTGTTTGCTCGCGCTTACAAAATTCCATCCTAAAGTTATATTTTGCGCAAAGTTTCCTGATTGACGCCCCGGCCCTGCTAAATACCTGTCGCCCCTCCAACCGTTTTTGTTATTGTAATCACGATGATAATCAATTGAAGCACTAGTTGCTATTTTCGCCCCAGCTTCGTTGAAATTGGAAATATCTTGACCATCCAGCAGCTTAATCAATTTTGCCAAGGCCGGGCCTGCTGCGTCAGTTATGTTGATTCCAACATCAATCATTTTTCTCGTAGCGTTCGACGCTCCCGGCAAGCATTGCTGTGCCGATTGCTGCATCAAGAGAATCCTGCAACACCTCAACGTTCAACGAATCAAACAACTCAGGAAGCTGGTTTTGCGCTTCAATAAGTGCCTTAGTAAAGTCCTCATCAGTCACATTCTTGGACATAGCTAAGGCTGCAAGGCGATCAAAAAACGGTTTGACAGGCTTAACCCATTCTTGAGTTACACCAGTCAAATCCTCAAGCACGTTCGCGCTTAGTTTGTCAATAGTTGTCGAAAAGTCCTCTTCGCTGGCTTTCACTTGCACAGGAAGAGTTTCCAGCCGTCCCTCTGTTTCATGGGAAGCCAACGAAGCTTCTGTCTCAAGTTCTCCTTGAGCACCATCCGGGCTCGGCTGAAATAGATCGTCAGACTCTGGGTCTGGTGCTGGGACTCTATGGCGCTCGTGCAACCATGATTTCTCGACTGGCAAGCCCATGTCTTGAAACAAGACGCGATCACGCTCGGCCATTTCTTTCTCGTTTCGTGAACGCTCAAAGTCTGCTCTGATCGTAGGAATCTCGCTTGCATCGCCATAGTTAAGCTGAATTAAAGACGGCAACATCTGCTCGTTCAGGATGTCTGCAACGAAATCAGCCACTCCCTCAATCACGCCAGATCTAACCCCTTCGTGAACTTCACCGAGTGCTCTGCTTCCGCTGCTACCTACGTCAGTCGTTAACGTTTGACCTAGAATGAAGGTATCACACTGGCGATCTGCCATCTCAATCAATTCCTTTTGTGGAAGTGACGAGGCTGATTTGCTTGCGTCTACAAAATTGAGCTTGGTGTTTTCTGGGAACGCTCCCCATCCTGACGATCCAATAGTCTCAAGCATTGAGCAGACTTTAGCTTTGTCATTAGGGTCAGAGTAGTTTGCCCAACGGAATGGAACGCCGTAAAGCTGAGAGAACTGCAACAACCACTTTAAGCCAAAGGTTGCGGCAAGCCAGTAGCCAGTGAGAGCCCTGAGAGGCGCGGCGATTGATTGATGTCCGGGATGGCCTGAGTTGATTGCTAAGAGAAAGCGATGCTCAGGAAAATCAACGTAGTTTGTGCCGTAATACTGACCATCAGGAGAGAACATTAAACGATCCTCTCCTTCAGTCTCAATTGGGTAGCCGTAAAACCTTGGAGGGCAGACCTTTGCGGCTCTTGGGCAAATAGAATCATATTTTTGGCTCCAACGCAGCTCGACCACTTGATGACCTGAGAAATAGCCAAACGCCAGATCTTCAATCAACCCTTTGTTGCCTCGCTCACCGTATGCTGGCCTCGGCGTCATGTCTTGCAGCGATTTCTCTGCCAATGCTGCTTTTTCAATTGCAGAGTCTTTTGGCTCTTCGCCTCGCTCAGTATATGGATCAAACGACCAAGGCGCTTTTTTGACCTCCCGAAATACCTCAGACAGATTCTTCTGCAAGCGCGGCCATGTGTCGATCATGGCTTGAAATAAAAGCTGTTGACGCTGCAAATCACCTGTCAGAGCGCCTGCTAGGGTGTCTCTAACGTCCCCGGGTAGCTGTTCCCGCTCAATCAGCTCAAGCAATCTGTCTTGCGCTTTAGGTGCAACGATAGGATCAAAATCACCACTTTCGAGAGTATTTTCTTTCGCTTCAACAACTTTGCTTTTATCACGTCGAGAAGGAAATGCGGCCCTAATGAGCGATCCATAGTTCATCGAAAAACGATGTCAGACAGAGCCCAAGCGGTCGCGTCTGGGATGTGGTCCCCGTTTCTTATTACTACAACACAATGAAACACTTTAAACATAACGATGGAGGAAGGAAAGCCGCCGGGTTTTTTAATACAAATGATGCTTGTATAAGAGCCATGGCAATCGCTTGCCAAATAAGTTATGTGAAGGCTAGGAAGATATGCAAAGAGGCGTCAGCATTTGGAGAAATGCAAAGCCGCGCAATTGCTAAGGGAGTTTACAAGCAAGACTTTGAGAGTGCTTTGAGAAGTTTGGGCTGGCAATATGTCAAGATCCCAAGACTTAAGGGGAAAAGCACAAAAGTCGCTGATTTGCCAAAAGGGCATTGTATTGCGGAAATGACTAACCAGTTTGTAGCAGTTATCAACAACGTTGCCAACGACACGGCTGATTGCTCTCATCGCGTTATCAAGGGTTATTGGAAGCCATCAAAGTAATCAACAATAGCGCGCGCATAAACGTCAGCCAATAAACTGTGTTTGTTCTCCATTAGTATCCATTCTTTTGGAGAACTGCCAAAGAAAGGTTCGCAGATTACAGCGGGAGGCGCAACAGATCGCAGAAATCCAGCTCCTCGGCCATCAGCCTCAATTGGCTTGATCCCCCGGTCTTTCTGCACCTTAAAGGTTTCAGATTGTGCTTTGCGGAAACACTCAGCTAACCTTCTGCCGTTATTACTAGCGTGATAGTATAAGTATTCGTATCCCTCTGCTTTAGTGCTTGAGTAGCTATTGAAATGCAGCTCTATCGCAATGTCGCACTTCTCCTTTGCAACGCTCTGGCCTAACCAGTCCATGGCTCGGCTGTAGCTCTCTGACGGGTAGTCGTCAAAGACTACCGATTGAACGCCTTGGTGGCGTAGGTGGTTCTGTAACAGGTCTGCGACCTTCTTGTTGTAAGTCCACTCGTCCACACCGCCGACAGAGCTTGCGCCTTTGTCACCTATCCGGCTGTGGCCAACACAAATAGCAACACGCTTTAACTTCTTGGCTTTCTTGCGCTTTGCCGCAATAGCTACCTTATAGGCAGTAATTAACTCAAGGATCTTATCAAGTATTTGGCTCGGTTTCATTTACCTATGATGATAGCGCGTCGATAGCTGTAATCATTATGAAACTTCTGCCCCCGACCCGGCAAAATCCCCTCTTTAAACTGGTAAAATTGCCCTTTAATTAACGTGATCGTTGGAGGATCGTAAAGGGCGCTCTCGTTCAGCTTTGAGCCTCCTACCAAGGCGCTCGATCCGCAACTTTGCAGCAGGAGAGCCATCAGCGGCAAGCCGATCAATTTCGTCTTCAATATCATAAGCAAGCTTTCTTTCTTTCAGCTTAACAAGGCAGATCCAGCTTTGTAAAGCAACAGTAAGCAGCTTGATCACTTCTTGGCGTTAAAGACATTGAGAGCTAGAAAATCTATCACTTTATAGATCTTCTTGATTAGCCCGTCATCTTTAGGGGTAGGCGTCAAAGCGGCGATTGCTGAAGCTGCTGCGATCACTGCTGTAACGATGCCGAAAAGCTGCTCTTTGTTTTCTGTTATATATTCAATCATTTCTTTTTCCTTCGTTGTTTAAAGTTGTCCCAAGTGTTGAGGAGGGACAAAACCCCAATAACCAAGCCGATAACTGCCGAAATAAATCCGGTTGCAGTTTCAAAGTGATTAAAATATGCGCTTAAAGCCGACCAACAAGAGGCAATCATTCCGGTTACAGGATGCGTGAGGTGTTGTTGCATGTTAAAGGTCGTTTTGTGGCTCGGGCTTAATTGCCAAGAATTCCAACTGCGTCAACTCCTGCACTCCATCAACGCCGTCGAGAAGCGCGTCATCGTTTGCAGTGAATCGCCAGCAATCAATTGCAATTAATCGCCCGCTGCCGTCAGTGGCTTCTGCAAGGCTTTCAACAGGCGGTAATGATGTAAGAGTTGTCTTGGCCTTGTTGGGGAATTGGCGGTCAGCGTCCACGCTTGCGACCAATTGCGTATACAATTCGTCAGGTTTTACGACATAGAAACGAAAGCCACAATCAGAGCGACTTTGCTCAATCTCGGTCAAAGGTTCTTGGTCTTCCATTAGTCTAAAATTTCTAGTTCGTCGAGCATCTCCAAGTCTTCCTCAATAGGTGGCTCCCACTGCAAACGCTTAAGGTAGGTTTCAAGGTTAATTTCCTCAATGCCATCTAGGTCAAATCGGTCAGTCGGCAATATACCTGAGCGTTTCACACAATATAACTTATCTGTGCCAGTTTCGGGGTCTAAAAATAGCTTTTTCCACGGCGCAAGCCACCTTTCTGTTCCTTCGCCATCAGGTAAATTTCTAGCTTGGTTGCCTTTTTCTGTAAGCTCGTCATAGCTGGCTTGATGATGGCCAGAGAAGCGGAAGAAGAGATGGGTTTCGTTTGT
>Ga0222715_10005664_pt1 | contig 10612 bp, 8 predicted proteins | sample C33_9DmetaG_FD_165056 | JGI IMG/M metagenome (GOLD analysis project Ga0222715, IMG submission 165056) | Estuarine water microbial communities from San Francisco Bay, California, United States - C33_9D | ecosystem: Environmental > Aquatic > Marine > Unclassified | place: USA: California... | reverse complement strand
CGGTGCACCAACAAAGTCACTATCATTTGCATCTTCCTCACACTTCATAAGCGCCTGTTGCCCAAAAACATTCAGAGCACTAAATTCATCAACTAGCCCCTCTCTTTATATGAAAAGCTTGTACTCCGAACTTAACTAGAAAATTACTATTCTGTTACATAATGAACAAAAGATGACTTGCTCACACACTTCATCTAAACTGAAATGGCAGGTATAAAAGTACCTGAATACGCTGTACAACGAGCGAAACGGGTATACGTTTATGCGAATAATAATGTGCATAATACTGCTGACAATCACCTTGGCGATATTTGCGAGCAATGCAAAGAGTAGAGTTACTATGCTTACTGATAACTGCGTCGCGTGTCATGGCGAGAATGGTCAAAGTCTAGGGCCGGCAATACCAAATCTAGGTGGCATGTCTCAAACTTATTTGCTCGGGGCTATGCTAGCCTTTAAATATGAAGATAGTAATAAACTTATGGCAGCTATTAAATCCGATAGTGACTTCAAAGATGTCAATCCGTTAATTAGAAATTCCACAGTTATGACCACAATTGCGAAAGGCTATACTGTTAGTGAAATAAAGGCGATTGCCAACTATTTCAGTGACCAAAAATTATTTACAGCCCCGCAGGATGTAAACTTATCACTGGCAAGCGATGGTAGAAAATTACACGAAAAATACTGCGTGAGCTGTCACAAAAATAATGGAAAATCATCTAATGTTGATGCCGGAGTGTTGGTGGGTCAGTGGAAGCCCTACTTTCTCTGGACAATGTCTGACTATCTTGATGGCTCTAGAGAAATGCCTAGGGCGATGGAGGTATTAGTGAACGATATGATCGCGACCTCTGGTGTCGAAAGTTTGCAGCAGCTCGCAAATTATTACGCAAGCGCGACTCCGTAATCCTAGGCTGAGCAAACTGTATGATAAAGAATCTACAACGACGAAACTTTATAAGATTAGGCAGCGCTTCATTGCTTATCGGTGCGGCCAGCGTAAGTTTACCCAATATTGTGCGAGGAGCCCAAAAAAAAGTTGTTGTTATAGGCGGTGGTGCGGGTGGCGCGATTGCTGCGAAATATATAAAAAAATCAGATTCGTCGATTGATGTCACGTTAATTGAAAGCAATAAAACCTATCATACCTGCTTTATGAGTAATGAAGTAATTGGGGGTGGCCGAGAAATCGGAAGTTTAAACCACGACTATCGTGGTTTAAAAAAACGAGGTATAAATATTATATATGGGAAAGCTACCGCAGTTGATGTTGAAAAAAATACTGTCGTGACAGGCATGGGAGATAAATTCGAATATGATCGGCTAGTAGTATCCCCAGGAATCTCTCTTAAAACAGAGGATATTGAGGGGTATGACGATACTGCAGCTTCCGTCATGCCTCATGCATGGAAAGCCGGTGTACAAACTGGTCTCCTACGTAGACAACTACTGGAAATGGACGATGGCGGTCTAGTAATCGTGGCCCCGCCAGCGAACCCATTTCGATGTCCTCCTGGACCGTACGAAAGAGTCTGCCAAATTGCGCATTATTTGAAGAACCATAAGCCTAAATCAAAAATTCTAGTGATAGATTCTAATGATGAATTTTCTAAGCAAGCGTTGTTCATGCAAGGCTGGGAAGCGCGTTATAAGGGAATGATAGATTGGGTACCCGGTACCGACACCGGTGGAGGAGTGACATCAGTTGACTCAGCTAAAATGACCGTATCGACTGACTTTGATGACTTTAATGCCGATGTCGCTAATGTGATCCCTCCGCAACAAGCTGGAGAGATAGCACAACAGGCGGGATTGGCCGATAAATCAGGTTGGTGTCCAGTGGATCTTGGTACTTTTGAGTCTAAAATACACGCGGGGATACATGTTATTGGTGACGCTAGTATAGCCACTGGAATGCCTAAATCAGCCTACGCAGCCAATTCTCAGGCCAAAGTATGTGCGGCAGCTATAGTAGCCTCTCTAAACAACACCGAAATATTAGAGCCTTCCTATGTAAGCACTTGTTACAGCCTGGTAGCGCCTGATTATGGTATTTCCATCGCCGCCGTATACCGATTATCAAAAGATAGGTCTGAAATCAAAAGCGTATCTGGCGGTTTAACTGCAAGTGATGCAAGTCCGGAAACTCTTCGGCGAGAAGTTCAGTATGCCTATAGTTGGTATAACAATATTGTCGCTGATATGTTTACCTAGTAGATGATATATTTGTCTTGCAGACAACGAACTACTCTGCAGGCAAGAAATAACTTTTTTATAGGGGAGAAAAATCATGGCACTTCTAAATGGTGTTCACCATGTGGCCTTCATGACAGCTGACGTAAAAAAGCAAATAGATTTTTTCTCAAAGGTGCTAGGACTTAAGTTAAAAGCACTATATTGGATGCATAATGTAGATGGTTATTTTCACGCATTTATGGAGCTTAATGATAACTCCTCGGTGGCTTTCGTTTTCGCACCTATGGTAAAGGACATACCAATAGAAAAAGGGGTTTCTCACGCGGGGAATCCTGTGAAGCCTTGTGCAGCAGGGGTAATGCAACACATAGCTTTTAGTGTAAATACTGAATCCGAATTATTAGCGATGAGAGACAGAATCAGGTCAAACGGGGTCAGAGTACTAGGCCCGCTCGATCATGGGTTTTGTCAGTCTATCTATTTTGCTGGACCTGAGAATCTCGCGCTTGAAATATCAACCTCACCCACCAGCATAGATGGAAACGCTTGGATAGATCCCGAAGTCGTCGCACTGAACAATATTTCAGAGAGTGAGCTTGCCCAATATAGGGAACCTGCACCCTACGAACGGAACGAAGAGGCAGCCTTCATCACCCAGCCTCCCAGCAATAACGGTATGCCGGAATACTCTGAAATGGATCCGGCTTTTGCGGCGGCATTTGACTTGCCAGACGACGTTGTAACTAAAGAGCTAAGCGAATCCACTCCTCCTGTAACCCGAACTCACATTTGAGGCAAATATATTATTAACCTGTGTCAATACCTGTATCTATTAGTCGGGAGCATTCGCGAGATCATTAGCGAGAGTCCTGCCGCCAAAATAGAAATGTAATGCAGACCAGCACATCACGGGCGGAATCAAAAATACCATTGCGTATCGGAGAGATTCAATTCCAAAACTAGGCGCCAGAGTATCACTCAAAATCCCAACGAGCCATGGGCCTAAACCAAGACCAATAATATTAAGGATAAAAAATAAAACTGCAGAGGATAGTGCGCGCATCCTTAATCCAACCAAGCCATGAGTCATGGCTAAAGCATTTCCAAGGTACACATTAAAAAGTATACCTGGAACAATTTGTAGGAAGAACGAATGATACGGATCGTTAACTAAATATGTCGCTACTAAGAAAGGAATACATATAAACCCTGCCAAACTAGGCAACCACACGTACCAACGGATATCTTTCAATGCAAGTCGTTCTGCAATATAGCTACCAAAAAAAACACCAACCGCGCCCCCCAAACCCAAGATAGCTGCGAGCCAAGTACCTATCTCTCCAGTACTTAAACCATGACTTCTAATCATAAATGAAGCGATCCAACTGCTAGTGGAATATGTTGCAAATGCATTAAGTGCGGCACCAACGGCGATATGTCTGAAAGATCTACAACTCCATAATGTCCTAAACACTATCCCATAGGACGACTCCGATGCCTCATTGACAGACTTGTTTTCAGAAAAACCGCGAATGGGTTCACGCAACGTAAACCCCACGATTAGCGCTATAAGTATGCCAGGTGCACCGACCACAAAAAATGCGACTCTCCAACTAAAAACTTCGTTCAGCCAACCGCCAAATAAGAAGCCCAAAAGTACACCTATATTGATACCTGTACAATAAAATGCCAGTGCGCTCGCCCTATTCTCCGGGGGGAAAATATCAGAAATAATTGAATGAGCAGGCGGACTGCCGCCGGCCTCGCCCACTCCGACACCTATTCGAGCCAATAGTAGCTGAGTATAATTTTGAACTAGTCCGCTGATAGCGGTCATAAAGCTCCAGCACCCGATGGCCAGCGCTACTATATTTTTTCGGTTTGATTTATCCGCCCAGCGAGCGATAGGAATACCGGCCAGAACATAAAAAACAGCGAAAGCAAACCCGGTGAGCAACCCAAGCTGAGAGTCCGATAGTAGAAGATCGGCTTTAATCGATTCCTGAAGAATAGCCAATAACTGGCGGTCAACAAAATTAAAAGTATACACTACTGTTAATAGACCAAGAGCGTAATATCGTGCTGATGGACGCGAGTAAATATTTGATGTGAGAGACATAAAAAGCCTTAATGTTTAATTTAAATCCTGATGTATTTCTCTATTGCGACAAATTAATCCCGTCGGGAAGTTCCTCCATTCTTAGCGCGGTGAATTTACGTAACTGGAATTTCCATTCGGAGTCTATTCTCACGTACTCATCCTCGTAGAAACCAGCGCCTAGCCAGTCCATATTATGCCGACCACTCCGGAGGTCGAGGTAACAACGACCTGTCGCAAATTCTTTGGAAATGATTTTTACTACATGATTATGGATGTAAGGGCGCGGCATAAATCCGACCGCAGCCTCATAAAATTCTGTAAGCGCTTTACGTCCGCTGACTACTGTTTCAATTCCGTCAAAAATAGCGACGAATGTCCCAGACGGCGCAAATAAAGCCACCAAGCCCTCAATATCATCTCGCCAGACACAATCACAGTAACGAGCCGGCAGATCGCTAATAGACTCACGGCTAATCAACCAATCAAGATCTTTATCAATCACTCCCCCTCTCCTTATCTAAGCCCAACTTGTCAACTGTCTAGCTAAGAGATCTTTTTAACACCTTACCCGTGGCATTTCTAGGTAAAGCATCAATGAATTCTACTGACTGCGGTACTTTGAACTTCGCTAAATTTTTAAGACAATGAGAAATCACGCTACCCTCATCAATCGTAGCGCCAGCCTTTACCACCAGAAATGCTTTCCCCGTTTCCCCCCAACGCTCGTCTGGTACTCCAATTATGGCCACCTCAGCAACTTCAGGAAGTTGATATATCACATTCTCTACTTCGGCTGGATACACGTTTTCACCGCCAGATATATACATATCTTTCCAGCGATCAACAATGTAAATAAATCCCTCGTCATCAAAACGAGCAGCATCCCCAGTTTTAAGCCAGCCATCGTCAAATGAATCTGCAGTCGCTTTGGGATTATCCCAATACCCTGGAGTAATGTTCGGACCTTTAATATATAGCTCTCCAACCTCGCCCCAAGGCAGATCCTGTCCTCGATCGTCCACTACTTTTACTTCCGTATGCAGTAGCGGCTTGCCCGCAGATCCAAGTTTTCTCTCAGCATCACCTGGATCGAGACCTATACCACCTGGACTTGTTTCAGTCATTCCCCACCCCTGAACCATAGCAACACCACGATCTGCCCAAGTGCGCAAAATCGACTCGGCGCAGGGTGCTCCTCCTATACCTGCTATTTTTAAATTTGACAGATCTGTAGCGGCAAAACTTGGATGATTCATCATAAATTGATAGGGCGCTGGTACGCCGAAAAAATGGCTAACTTGATAATTAGTATCACCAATTATTGATAGTGCTAATCCTGGCTCAAATTCCCTAATTAGAATTATTTGACCTCCTGCATGTAAAACTGGATTCGCGTAACAATTCATACCACCGGTATGAAATAGAGGAAGCACAACCAACTGCACAGTTTCAGTCGTCACCAATGCTGGAGCCGCTAAATTTATCGCATTATATAACTGCATTTGATGAGTGATCATAGCGCCTTTAGGGTGACCAGTAGTTCCCGAGGTGTACATGATCATTATCAAATCTTCTTGATAGCACTCAACGATAGTAGGCGCATCATGTGCACTACTCAGAGCCATTTCATACTGATTACTAATATCGTTTTGATTGATCTCAAGCGATGACTGTATGCCGCAGTCAATCAGTAGCGCTGTAGACACGTCCGAAAATGTCTCATCATAAATTAGAACAGAAGGTTCACTATCACACAAAATATATTCAAGCTCAGGTTTAGTTAGCCGCCAATTAAGGGGGAGTTCCACCGCCCCAATTTTTGCGCAGGCAAATTCAAGCTCGAAAAACTCTGGGCAGTTTTGAGATAAGATCGCCACACGATCACCTTTGGCGACCCCTTGCCCTTGTAACCAGGCTGCTAACTTATTCGCCCTCCGATCTAAATCTAGAAAAGTAAGTTCTTTTTTCGCACTTAAATCTTTGATAGCCACTTTATGCGGTCGCACATTCGCATGATATGCAGACCAGTCATAATGTTTAATAGGCATGAATTATCCTCCTCTAGATACTACTCTATGCTTCTTCACCGAGTTGTCCCAATAAAACAAATAAGAATACACCCTCGATATAATAAATCGACTATCCAGCCCACTGTAAGGGTCATATTAGCAAATACTTTAATAATTTTTTCAATAGATTACCCACCTATTTAATATCGGGAACAATTGCGGTTGCTCTAACCTTTAGGCCGTCTATAATAGCCGTGAGATTAGTCAAGAAAGATTTTTACCAGAGCAGATAAACGAAAGGGAAGGCACCTAAATGTGGCAATATTTAAGATTCGGATATATCTATTCTATCTGGAGCCTCTTGCTGAACACATGACAATTGCTTGGGGATGTCTGAATCTGCGATTGTGTGCGATGTAAGCCACTTTATTCAGGAATGAGTTGAAGAGTTACGAAAAAGGCTCTAATGTATTTTGGTGGTAACAAACTAGATTAGCGTCGCTCCGTTTAAACCTGCCTTCCTTGATATTGGTAAATACCCAAATTTCCCCGCATCCCGCTAATAGTTGGGTGATTTATCTCACCCACCGAAAATACATCATCACTATTTTTAGTCTGTATTATGTATTCCCGCACGATATCCCAAATGAGTCTTCCGGAAGGAAAATCTCCAACTACCGCCCAACCACTCACATTATAATTCTCAACCGGTAAAAGAGGTTGGCCCGTTTTAAGAACTTTCACATCACTTATCCTATTACCAAGACGATTTTTCGGAGAAATCATATAAGATAGGCCACCCACTCGAACCATGTCGCCACCCGACTGTAAGTACGGATCAGACTCAAATAAATTATCGGCCACCTGTTCCAAGACTTGAATTATTTGACTACCATTCATTTTTTGTGTGTACGTTTCGCCATAAGTAGTGGCACATTGGTTCATCACATCGCGCATGGTAATCCACTCGCCCGCTAACAAAGTAGTGCCCCAACGAAAACCTGGGGATAGAGATACATCACTGGCATATTCATGCTCAAGCGCGTTGCAAATTAATTGATCCCAAGAACCCATAAAATTACCTCGTCGATAAAGCAGGTCAGAAGTTCTAGCCAATTTTTCATTTAATATCGACTCGAACGACTTCCCAACTCTATCTTGATTATAAGAGTAAGTTGCTGAACGGCTTTCAATAATATTGTGATCATAGACTCGATTATTTAATCCTTCGATAAACTTTTCGACAGTGGGGTCAGGAGCTATCAATCTGTCAAAAACTGGTGCCATTTGATACCTAATACCATTCACCTTGTTGTTTTTGATATCGAGGTCCATAACTCCTATAAATTTTCCATTCGATCCGGCATTAGTTACAAGACATGTTTTACCATTGGGACTTTCGACCTTTACAGGTAGTGGAATACCGTCATGAGTGTGCCCTCCTAATATAGCGTCAATATCTGAGACACGGCTGGCCAACTTAAGATCAACATCCATCCCGTTGTGCGAGAGGAGAAATATTCCAGCGGGCGCATACTGCCGTTTGATATCTTGTACTAATATATTTAAATCATCCTCTCTAATACCAAACGACCAGTCGGGAAAAAACTCGGGAGGATTTGCATTTGCAGTTCTAGGAAAGGCTTGCCCGATCACTGCTATTTTCTCTCCAGCTATTTCTCTAATGGAAAACGGTTTAAATGGGTACCCGAAATCTTCATCAAAAAGACCTATCCCACTTTGCCTGTGCACCAAATCAAAATAATCATCTTCAAATAAGCTATCTTCTTTAATCCTCAAATTTTGGCTCAAAAACTCACCTGCGAACAAATTTAAATTCGACAAAACCTCTTCTTGGCTGTAAGTGAATTCCCAGTGACCAGTCATCAACTGTATCCCTAAAATATTAGATACCTCCACCATATCTTGTCCGCGCGTCCAAAGCGACGTTGCAGAACCTTGCCATAAATCACCACCATCAAGTGTAAGCGTGTTCGCCACGCCACCTGCCTGTGATCGGAATCTATCAAAAAGTGTTTTTATATTGGAAAGACCACCCATTTTCCCAAATCTATGAGCATTTTGTTGAAATTCGTGACACGTGTATGCATAAGCTTCCAACGTACCTGGTTGAATAGACAATTTATCGATAAGGGTAGTGCCGACTATATGAGGAAGCATATTACGCGAGCTACTAACTCCAAGGTTAACATTAGGCTCCCTAAAGTAAATTGGATTGAGCTGGGCATGAATATCCGTCGTGTGCAACAACCGAACTTGTCCCACCATGGGAAAATCATAAATGTCTTCATTCAGAAAATCTTGTGGCTCTGAAGCCATTAAAGAATAAATAGAACCAGATAAACTCCCTGTCGCAGCCAACCCGAGAGACTTAATGAGTGTTCGACGAGAAAGTTTATTATCCATAAATTGCCACCACAAAAATTTCACTCCCCAAAAACGTCTTCATCACTCGAATTCCATCTCTCTGAAGATACGCCCAGAGTTCTGCCTCGCCAATTCAAAGTATGTGTCTAAATATGAATACTTTGTTTGATCGATACTATAAGCATCTTGCAGTTCTCCTCCATTATCTATTATTTGACCTATTTCACTGCGCATATACTGCAAATAATCGCGCGTATACTTGGTGACTTTAGCATAATCCGTGGGTCCGCCGTGTCCGGGGATCACTATATCTGCTCCTAAGTCCAGGAAGGCTGCCCAGGTATCAATCCACCCGTCTGTATCGGTATATTCGAATATCGGTAACATTCTCTGATGGAATGCCACATCACCGCTAATCACCAACTTTTTAGCAGGTAACCACACTACAATGTCTCCTGGACTATGAGTTGGCCCAAGGTGAAGTGCCTCTATCCTGACTCCGCCCAGCGTCACAACAAATTCAGACTTGAAAGTGATGTCTGGCGCAGAAAGTTTTGTTCCAGAAAGTTTGTCTCTTCGGCTATCGAGGAGACTATTTAAAATTTGAGCTCCCTTTTTTTGAATCTCGCCAGCCGCATCAATATGCGCAACTACTTGAGCCCCCTGCTCTTGCCAGTAGCTTGAACCCAGCATTGCATGTCCCTGACCATTTTCGAGTATCACGTATTTCACTGGCTGATTGGTCAAATCCTTAATCTCGTCATGCAGTGCTTTTGCTAAAAGATAATTCTCACCCGCGTTAACTACTACAACCCCCTCATCTGTAATAATAAATGTAAGATTATTGTTATGTCCTGAATTAAAATAATCTCCTGGGCCAGTAAACCCAATTGCAGACCAGACCTGTGGAACAACTTTTTGCGGGAGCCTATAGAGCATTGATCTCGGCGCATTATCTCCCTCCAGAGGGAGGCCCTTACTCTTCCAGTCTAGAAAACCATCGGAATAGTTTTTGACATTTGTGTAACCCATTTTCATTAATGCCACGGCGGCAAATGGACTCCTCTGGTTGGTGTCACAAAAAACTACTATCGGATGATCTCTATCAGGAACTCGCTCTGGGACCTTATACTCAAGCCAACCGCGTTCGACATTGTGTAATCGCGGCAAATCAATAGTTCCACCTTGCTCATCTATTTCAGATGGCGTCCTTACGTCAATATAAATTGGTGGGTTAATACTCATAGAGATCCGTAATAACTCTTCGGTATTTATGTTTATTATTTCGGACGATGTCTTGCCTACTAAAGCGTGTCCATCCATTATTTGATCTGACTTCACACCGAAGGAAAAAAACAATACGAATAAAAAACTTAAAACTAAAATTCTTTGCTTAACCACCATGCACAACCTCAATACAAAAACTGGCGATACCAAATAATTTTTAGCCATATAACGCTGCACTAAAAATATAAAAGGCTTGAATTAGTATCTCTAATCGTACTTTAATGAACCGCTAAATAAAATAACCACTTAACCTCGGATCGCGCAACTGATGAAAAGAAAAAAGTTTCAGAATAAACAATTTTCTTCATGGGTTTTTTTAACAGTAATCCTATTCACATCGATGGTTGTCGAATCATTTGACGCGGATAGAGAACAGAGAATAGCCTCGCAAACTCTGCAAACCCTCTTTCTGGGAGAACCAATCTGGCTAAAACAAGATAAGTCAGCGCAGTCTTTTTTGGGGTTAGTGACATTAAGCGACAAAAATAATTATAGTATCCTAATGATCCATGGCACGGGGCAAGGTCCTGACACCCCTTACGTGATTGGTCCCATGCGCGAATTCCTGTATGAAAGTGGTTTTGAAACACTCTCAATCCAGATGCCTGTTTTATCCGATGATGAAAAT
>Ga0222715_10005662_pt1 | contig 10613 bp, 7 predicted proteins | sample C33_9DmetaG_FD_165056 | JGI IMG/M metagenome (GOLD analysis project Ga0222715, IMG submission 165056) | Estuarine water microbial communities from San Francisco Bay, California, United States - C33_9D | ecosystem: Environmental > Aquatic > Marine > Unclassified | place: USA: California... | reverse complement strand
GACCGAGGACATCACCCCTCAAACCATTCAGAACTTGGACGGCGACGACCTTGAAGTCTGGAGCCGAACCAGCGACGTGACCTTGCGTCACGGCATTCTCTCCAACTTTGTGCTGCTTACCGATTGGTCAGAAGGCGCCTCTTTCGGCGGCGACCCGACTTCCTTTGACATTGACGTGATCGCTGAAGCCGAAAACGTGCTTACGGTTGACATCCTCTACACCGAGTACCTCAACGATGCTTACGAACTGGTCGGTGCCGACATCGGCGTTGACATGACGGTGGGCAACGACATGAACCTCGGCGTTGACATCGCCCTTGAAGGCGGTGGCGAGGAGATGACCGTTGACTTTGACACGGGAATCAACTTCGAGTATTCCATCTCTTCAGACGCCGTTTGGCGCCTCGGATCCGCCAGCCCCATCTACATCGAAGCGGCCGAAAACGACTACACCTCCTGGGACTGTGTTGAGGACGAGATGGATATCGGCGTCTACGAAGAAGATTGGGGCGAGACTTATGTCTACGACGACTGCGGTCTCGTTGACGGCTCGTACACCGGTTCGGCCGACTATGAAGTCTATCTTACCGGCCTTCCAACCGAAGACTTTGGTTTCGATGCTGGTCAGTTTGACCTCACCATATCGGATGCGTTCCAAAACTCCGGCGACTACGAAGAAGATGCAGAGATGGGATGGGTTGTGTTCTCGATGATGGAGGAAGCCCTCGAAGTTGACCTCGGTGACGGCACTCCGGTGGCCGCACAAGGCTGCGACTCCTGCCCACCCGGAAACCCCGTGATGTTCAGCCTGCTCGGAAACGTGCTCGCTTATTCCAGCAGCGCCTTCGGGGAAGCCGTCGCTGAAGACGTTGAAGCGCAACTTGACGAATCCGTCGGAGACTTGCTCGAGGAGTGGTTCGGTTCTGCCGAAGGCGATGACCACGAGTATGACAACAGCGAATACGAGTGGACCTGCGACAACGGCGAAGTCATCAACATCTGGTCGGTCAACGATGGATGGGAAGACTGTGCAGACGGCTCGGACGAGATGGATTTCTACTTGCAATCGTCCGACGCCTCTGACGATCAAGGAAACCCTGTCTACGCCTTCTGGGGCTCCGTTGAACCAAGCGCACTTGGCATGGACGACGAGACCGAAGAAGTGTGGTTCATGTGCGCTGACGGCCAGTACGACATTCCCTGGGACTACGTGAACGACGGCGGCGAGGACTGCGCTGACGGCTCGGATGAAGCTCAATACGAGTACGGTGACGAAACCACCATGTTCACCTGTGCAGACGGCTCGGACACCTTCGAACTCTCCTGGGTCAACGATGGCGAAGAGGACTGCGCTGACGGCTCGGATGAATCCCAATACGACCAAAGCACGGGCGAGGAGACCACCATGTTCACCTGTGCAGACGGCTCGGACACCTTCGAACTCTCTTGGGTTAACGACGGCTGGGAGGACTGTGCTGACGGCTCGGACGAGTCCCAGTTTGAGAGTGAGACCGAAACGACAACCTACCTTTGCGAAGACGGCACGGAAACCATTCCTTTCTCCTACGTGAACGATGGCGAGACAGACTGTACCGACGGCTCCGATGAAGTTGCGAGCAACGAGGTGGCCGATGACTGGTTTTACTGCAGCGACTGGAGCACCTCAGTGCCCTTCCAGTGGGTCAACGACGGTGAGGCCGATTGCGCAGACGGTTCGGACGAGTACGACGCCACCAACCCCACCGATTTCTACTGCGACGCTGACGACGCCACGATTTCGTTCGAGGCCGTGAACGACGGCATGGACGACTGCAGCGACGGTGCAGACGAGGGCAGCGCTTTCTACATGATGTTGGACATTTGGATGGATGACGGCGAAGGCAACATGATCATGAATGCGAACGAACTCTTGGTGTGTTCCGATTATTCCGCCTGTGACGTTTACTTCTCGCCCGGTGACAGCATGTACATCACGACCGACACGCCCGTGTCAACCTCCGGAGGCTACGGCGACTTCGAGCAGTGCATCGGCGCCGAACTTTACGATTCATTGGGGAACTTCCTCCTCGAAACAGACACCTACTGTGAGTCGGGCTGGAACGGCCCTTCCATCGATTATGTTGACGTTGAGAGCAACGGGTACGAGCTTGACTTGTGGGTTGAGTCGTCTGATTGGAACGGACAATACAACGACGTAACCCTTGTGGTGACGCTCTTTGACGAATCCGAATCCGCTTTGAATTCATGGTCGGTCCCATACGGCGGCTCTTCAGCAGCCGACCTCGTGGAAACGTACGACGTTTCCTCAACCGGCGAATATTGCCTTGTTGCTGAATTGTTTGTCGACGGTGAGACGACACCCTTTGATGAGCAATTCACATGCGGCGATGTCACCGAAGAACCCGAGCCAAGCGACCGCTTGATGGCCATTGTCGAAGCCTTTGCCGACTCCGGCCTTGAAGAGGTGCTGACGGCCTTTGGCGAGAACCTGGAACAGACCTTCACCGAAGTGGCCGAAAACCAAGAGACCCCCGAATTCCCCTACGTTGACGGCATGTGGGCTCCGCTCTGGAGCACCGAACACGCCACCATCGTTGGCGTGGGCGTTTACGCTTGGGACGAGGACGACAACGGGTACGTGCTCGCAGGTCCCGAAACGACCGGCTACAGCACCGACCTCCCCATGGTCTTCGCCAGCATCAACTACATCACCGGTGTTTCCGCCCAAGAAGCCCAGACCGCTATGGCCGACATCGACACTCTTGAGGATATCGTTGATGTTGAAAACCACGATCTTGACTCGCTTGCTGAAGCCCTCGAAGAAGCCGGCGTTGACACCTCCACGTTGGATATCACCGATTCAACCGACGACAACGGCGAGGACGGCGAAGGAACCCCCTCCGCCGAAGACATCGCTGAAGACGCTGGCCTCCTGCCCTTCATGTCGCCGTTCGCTCTGGTTGCCATGATCGGTCTCGCTGTGGCCTTCGCCCAAAGCGGACGAGAAGAAGACGAGTGATGAAGTACTCCAACAGGGAGGCAAGGTCGTGTTGAAGCGACCGAAGCCTCATCCAGTGTTGAGCTTGCTTCGCCTGTCCTTCACTGGCCTGTTGTTGCTTCATGTCTTCATTTCGGCTTGGTTGGTTGCTACGGTTGACGCAGCCTACACCGAAGGCCGTCCTGCGCCCACCGAAATTCACTCAATCGTTGCCGTTGATAAAGACCAAACGGCCATTGATGTGAAGATGGAAAAGGCAACTTCGTTCGTTTTGTACTCGCTTCAGCGAGACCGCCAAGTCGAAACCAACGCCAGCGATGAAAATACGGAAGGCGATAGCGAGGTCACCGCATCATCGGACACGGATTGGCTCGGCTTGGGCCGACTGTTCGTCACGACCAGTTTCCTGTTGTTACTGGTCGCCGAATTTGCCGTTTGGAAGGGATTCAAGTGGGCCCGAGCTTGGCGTGTCGGGGCGTTCTCTCTTGCCTTGTTGGCGATTTTCATCCTCTTCCCCACCGCCTATGTGGCGGATTTAGGGGGGCAGTCAACGGCTCAAAACTCACCCGGTTTTGATCTCGAAAACAGCGCGTTTGCCCACCCCGAGGCCAACTCTGACCTCAACCTCAAATGGCTTGGTATGGAGCTTGACGCCTCGTTTTCAGGATACGATTTGGGCTTGGTTCAACCCGAGAATCGGACCAACGTCTCTCTGGCTGTCCCTCTCAACGGTACACCGGATGCAAAATCGTTCATCGCCTTTGAGTCAACGTTTGCCATCGAATACGGAAAAAACCTCGATGCGTTGTTCGTTGTGCCGTTCCTTTGGTTGGTGTTCCCGGCCTCAAAGCCAACATCAACCAATCTCGAGGAAGAGTGATGGCGCCCACTCCGGGAATTGAACCCGGGTCGCAGGAATGACAATCCTGCATGATAACCTCTACACCAAGCGGGCAGTTTCAGCCCTTCGGGGACGCAACCGCTATTTAAGCCGCGCCATGTGGGTGAATTGGGTGCTACCGTGGTCAAACCGAAAACTTCTGCTGAAAAAGCCCGAGAAGAAGAAGAGAGTTCCCAACTTGAGAGCATGCTGGGCGGTGCTTTTGGCGACATCGAGGCCCTTGAATCCCAGGTCGCGGAGGCACAAACGGAAGAAAACATGACCGAGGATGAGGCCAACGAAGCGACCTTGACCTCGAGCGAGGAAACAACCGAAACACCCGTTTCTCCGCCCACAGGCCCACCCTCGGGGCCCCCCTCCGGCCCTCCTTCAGGTCCTCCAAGTGGCCCACCCTCGGGGCCTCCAAGTGGGCCGCCGTCGGGACCACCGCCAGGTCCTCCAAGCGGACCCCCCTCGGGCCCTCCCGGTGGACCGCCTTCTGGTCCACCCTCCGAGACACCGAGCGAACCCGACTTGCAGGAATCCGAAGCGACATCGCCCGTCGAAGGACCCGCAGCCCTTGCCTCACCTTCTGAACCCGAATCCGTTGAAACCCCTTCCGAAGAACCAGCGGCAGAACCAGCGGCAGAACCTGCACCGGAACCCGTTCCTGAACCTCCATCGGAACCGCCGGTCACGGAAACGGCCGAACCCGTTCCTGCCGAGAGTGAATCAACTCAACCCGTCGCCGATTCGCCCACCGCCGATGTTCTCGCCGAAAAAGAGGCGGAACTCGAACGCCTTCACATGGAAAACGCTCGTCTTCGCCAGTCGATGGCGGGAGCGACCGAGGTCATCGAGCAATTGGAAGAGCCGGCGATGCCCCCGCACGTCGATGAGAACATCGTGATTCCCTCGCATGTGGTTTCGGATTTCGTCCGCATCGGGAGGCAGTTGGACAGGGAGCACCTCGTACGGGCGACCATGGGTTCGGTGGCCATGATTCACCCTGAGCAGCCCAACCTCATGATCTCAAGTCGCAACATGGTGACCTTGCCCCGAATGAACGAGCGCAGTTTGTGCGCTGCTCCTCTGGGGAGCATGTCGCCCCGTGGAGCACCCGGGGACTGGCACGTCATGGAGGTCGTGTTGGCTTCGGTTTCCGTGGTTACCGGAGGTCCTGCGGCCGTGATCCATATGCATGGCCCGCACACAACAGCCGCCAGTTGCGAGCAGGACTTGGTCCTCTTGACGCCGTTGGACGCCGTAGGAAAACAACACATTGGGAAGATCATCATCGTCGACCCCGACCCTGACCATCCCGAAGAATTCCTTCGTCAAGTGGCTGAAGCACTTCAGCAAGGCGGCATGCGATGCGTTGTGGTCCGCGGCAACGGCGCATACGCTGTGGGAGCGGATTTTGACCAGGCATGGGCAAACGCTGCAATGTTGGAACACAGCATGCACATTCACCTGCTTGCCCGCCAAGCCAACCTCAAGATTTGATGATTCTTCATATACGCTTGAGCGGCCTTTACCGGCGAGGTGAATGGCTTGGACGACCGGAACGTTTTGAGGTTGAACGAACCCAACGGGTTCGTGAATTTCGGGACTTTATATGTAGTCAAGGAGTCAACACTTCGGAAGGGAACGACCATGAAAGAAAAGACCGTGTTTGACGTAGAAATAGCAGACGCATCTGGGCACTCCGTTGTGCAGATGTCACAGAACGAAATCGCCGAGAAGGCCACCCAATCCCAGGGCACCTGGGTGTTTGTGAACGACCAGTTGGTCAGCGCCGCCGACGTCGCCTCCATGAACTTGGACGCCGGCAGCCGCATTCGCTTGATGCCCGGCCTCGTTGGTGGCGCCGATGCGCCCACCTTCGAAGTTGAAATCGCCGACAGCACCGGTCACAGCGCCGCCGTGATGACCCAAGCTGAGATTGCAGAAACCGCCAACCGCTCCGCAGGCACCTGGGTGTTTGTGAACGACCAGTTGGTCAGCGCCGCCGACGTCGCCTCCATGAACTTGGACGCCGGCAGCCGCATTCGCTTGATGCCCGGCCTCGTTGGTGGCCTCACCGCTTGACATGAGCCCTCAATCTTGGACGTCCACCGACGTGGACTTGCTCGTTGAAAACCTCGAACTCGGCATCGAGTTGGAGATCATCGCCTCCCTGCTGCAGCGAACGCCGTTTTCGGTGGCGACGAAAGTCGTCCATTTGGCTTCCACCGGTCGTTTGGTGATCATGGCTCCTGAAACCTTTGACGCCTTGGTGAAGGGTTCGTGGTAAGGAACAGATTCAAAACAGGAAGAACGGTGGCCCACCTCGGAGAGAGTGATATGGTTGAACTCGTTGACTACAAATGCGCCTCCTGCGGAAGCCTCGAATCGTTTCACCGAGAGCGGAACGGCATCAGCTGCAAAGGCTGCGGCTCCCGTATTTTCATGAAACTCCGCCGTCATGGCACCAAGCGTCTCTCGGCCGAGTGAAACTCGCCTCGCAGAGTTCAAAGACCTTGGACTCAGCAAGTCCACCATGTCGGTATGGCTTGAAACCCACAAGCCACAATACTTTGACGAATTGTTGACCTCCGCTTCCGTGGTGGACGCCTTCACGCACCTTTCGTTGCAAGCCAACCCCCCTCACCTGCTGCTCTCCGGAGCGTCCGGTTGCGGGAAAACCACCGCTTACCAGCTCATCTGCCGTCAAGTTCTCGGCCCTTCTTGGCGCTCAACCACGCACGTCTTGCAAGCGCGCGACCTCGCTGGCTCCGCGGGCGCCATGGCCAAATTCGAATCTTTTTTGCGACCTGCCGGCTCAAGTTCCGAGGATACGCTTGCCGGCCGAACGAGCCTTGACGCCTTCGACCACACCCTCAGCACAACGGGCGATGCAACCCCCTCGCCGGCACGAAACGCTTCAGAAGCGATCGTCGTCGGTCAGCGTGCCCCCGTATCCCGGATCATTGTCATCGAAGACGCCGATTACCTCGGCCGTGCTCGCCAATCCTACCTTCGTCGCATGATGGAGGAAAGCAGCCGGAGTGCGAGATTTATTTTCACGACCCAAACGCCCTCTCGGGTCATCGAAGCATTGCGCAGCCGAACCCAACATATTCGCATGCCCAACCTCACCCGGTTGATGATCGAACAACGTCTTGAGGCCATCAGCGCCGCTGAGGGACAAACGCCCTCCTCTGGAGTGCTTGGTGATTTGGCCCACGTTGCAGGGGGCAACCTTCGAAAAGCGATTTTTATGCTTCAACTTCTCGCTGAACGCTCGCTGCTTAACGATCGGAAAAACGTCCAACTCCTCGTTACAAACAGCACGCGAAGAGAGGTTCAATTCGTGTTGGAAGAAGCCTTGCGGGGCCGCGTTCACCAATGGGAATGGGACCGACAAGGCGAGAAGAACATGCGCGTGCTGAAAGGAGCCATGGGCGCCTTGGATGCCACCATGGCTGCGCATGACCTTGACGGAAGGGGCGTCGTCGATCGCATCCATGCGTTTCTTGTCGCCGGCAGGAGCCATTATCCAGAACCGATGTTGGCTGCCCTTCTCGACGCGGTTTCTCGGTGCGACATGCGCCTCCAGCACTCAACCCAACCCCGCATCCAGTTGGAAGAACTCTTGCATCAGGTGGCGGAAATCGGTAAATCTCAACCTCTTGGAACGGCGTAAGCGTCATCTAAGGTCGCCGGTCAGCCGGGTTTGGGCGTGTAGCACAGCTGGATAATGCACCGGCCTCCTAAGCCGGAGATCGCGGGTTCGAATCCTGCCGCGCCCGCTTTTCCATGGACAAGAGCCATATTTGGGCAACACCACGGTTCACTCGGGGAACGCATGGCGAGCGACGACGAGGATGCCTCCAACAGCCTACCCGACCCGTACGGTCATGGCTTTGTTCGGGCGGAAAACCCCGTTGAACGAACCATGGAAAAATGGGAGAACCAAGAACGACTCAGGATGCGGTTCGGCGTGCTCGCGCGGCGCCCAACCATGATCTTCATCCGACTATTCTTTGGCATCTCCGTTGCATTGACCGCCCTGATTTCGGTTTTGTTCTCCGATCTCGCCCCTCCAAACCCCGGTTACGTGGTTTTGGTCGGTACCGTTCCCTTTGTCCTCGCCACGGTTCCTTCGTTGCTGGCTGGCGAATCGATGTGGCAAGCGATGCAAGCACGAATCTCGTTGCGTGAAATTGACGACAAGAGTTCGACGGGAAAACTTTCCTTGCGCTCGCAGCCCGGAATGGACCGAATTCTCGAAGCTCTCAACGACGTACGTCGGGCCAACATCATCAACACCTTGTTGGCTCTTGGGGGCTTGTTTTTACTCGGCATGGGGACGGTCATCAACGAAGGTTCTTTGGTTTGGAACCTCGCTTTCTTGGTCTCGATGACGATGGGCTTTGCCCACTCGTTTCATTCGTTCTTCACATCGGATTTGGTCCGGCAACAAGGCGACAAAATGGCCTGCCTCGTCCACCACGCCCCCACTCACCACCCCACGCAACTGGGGTCCATTTTGGGCGAACTCATCGTTCTTCACCTTGACCCCGATCTGTATTTGGATTGGCTTGATTGGCTCACCCTCTTCCGAAAGAGCATCCTTCCCGGATACGACAAAGACCAGGCTTGGGAACGGGTGTTGTACATCCTCCACCTCCACGCTAAGAACGATTTGTCCGACGAAATGGCGGTACGGGAACTGAGCGAGTTTATCCGCCCGGACGCCATCAACGAGGTCTTGCTCAACGAGGAAGCGAAATTCAACTGGCGTTCCCTCCAGCGCCTTCTCGCGCACGCCCGCGTTTGGCAACCCAGCGCCTTCCGCCTGCTCGAGCGCCTGCAAAACGACCTCTTGGCCGGGACGCCGATCATGTTGCGCGCACCTTGGCGAATGGACGTATCCCTCGACGCCGAGTGCGACGAAGGCACGGGTCATTTGTTCATCGCTCTGAACAATCAAACCTTCAAACAGGCCGTGGCGCGTATCGAAGTCATCTGTCCCGGCGGGGAACCGTTTGCCCGAGACCATCGCTTTGAGCTCCAAGCCTGCCCTCCGCCCCGGCAATCCATTCGCCTCAATGCGGAAGGCGAAGACGACGCCTTGGACTGGGTTCCCCGTTACCTCCAGCAAGGCGTTGTTTTGTGGTTGGGCGTGGCTTGGCCCGAACGGGTGGACGGCGACCGCTACGTCCAAGTGATCCTCAGGGACGAAGAAGGGGTCGTCCTCGAATCGAGGGTTCTCAGAACGGTTGTTTCACGGAGGACGAGCACCCACACGCTCAAGAAAAACAAGAACCTTGAACGCGCCAGGGCATGGGCTTCAAGGCCGATGCCCAAGGTCACGATGCCCTGAGGGTCGCCGATTCGCCCCCTCGCTTGTCGAACGATGCAAGCGCGCACCTTATGGCGGTCCTCCGTCTCGCCGAGGTGAGGGGCGTATCAACATGGAAGCATGGGATATCATCGTTCTTGGCGACGGACCGGCGGCACTCTATGCTGCAGCAGAGGCTGCAAAGGGCGGTGCGAGCACGTTGATGATGTCGGCAACGGGACTGGGCAACCCCGGAAATGCGGCGCTGGAAGGCCTTTCAGCACCGATTCAAGAAGCCAACAACCGGAGCCACCGAGAAGACACCATTCGGGCCGGAGGCTTCCTCTGCGACCAAGACATCGTCTCCGAGACCACGGCAGGAGCCGTCAAGCAGGTCGACTTGCTTGAACGGCGAGGCCTGAATTTCCGTCGCGACCAACAAGGCCTCCCCATGGTGCGCAAGGCGCCCGGTCACGCCCAACAGCGGACAACGGACGCCGGAAGCAACACCTCCAACGGTCTCCAACAAGTTGCCGAAGAACAATGCATGCGGCACGGCGTGATTCGCCGAGGCGACCAACTCCCGCTGACGCTCGTTCACACCGACCAATCGGTGGAAGGCATCGTGGCGCTTGACATGATCAACGGTCGCATCATCGGCCTTCAGTGCAAAGCCCTCATCATCGCCGACGAGGGCTTCGAAGGGGCCTTTTCAAGCGGCGTTGTCGGTTTGGGCATGGACATGGCGTTCCGTGCCGGCGTCCCCCTCCGAGACATGGAGTTCATGACGCACCACACCCTCGCCATCAAAGACACCAACATCGTTCTTCCCGCCGGCCTGCTCAACGACGGAGCGGCTTTGCACGAAGGCTCGGGCGCCCCCATTGAAACCGCTGGAAAATCCTCGTTGGAAATCGCTCAGGCCGTCCAAGCAGCCGTTCAACCCGTTCTCGATGCTCGGAACATGGGCGAGTCTGCGGCATGGTGGGGGTCCGTTTTCCGACTTGTCAAACAAAGGACGGGCATCGACATGAACCGACAAACCGTTCCCCTGTCATCAACGGTTGGCCACACCATCGGCGGCTTGCCGGTGGACGGGATGGGTCGTTGTGTGGTGGGAACGTGGTCCCGATGGTTCACGGGCCTCTACGCAGCGGGCGATGCTTCCTGTACGGGCCTTCACGGTGCAGCCACCCTCCCCGGAAATCGCTTGTTGGACGCCTTGACTTCAGGCGCCTCAGCCGGCCATTCGGCAGCCCAATGGGTCGCCGAACGAAAATTCAGCACCTCTGCACGGCTGGAAGGGGCGTTGGCTGAAGCCAAGGCCGACCTCTCCGCCATGATGGAAAGCGAAACCGAGGGGCATGTCGTTCGCAGCGGCTCGGTGATGGCCTCCCTACACGCTG
>Ga0222715_10005660_pt1 | contig 10615 bp, 8 predicted proteins | sample C33_9DmetaG_FD_165056 | JGI IMG/M metagenome (GOLD analysis project Ga0222715, IMG submission 165056) | Estuarine water microbial communities from San Francisco Bay, California, United States - C33_9D | ecosystem: Environmental > Aquatic > Marine > Unclassified | place: USA: California... | reverse complement strand
ATTATTATAAACCCAAAGATCAACCCCTTTTTTTTTATCAGAATAATTGTAGGCCATGAAAAAAGCATTAGTTTTTTTGAAGGTTAAATCTTCTCTAGACCTCTTTAATGTTAACCCTAAAGCAAGATTTAACAAAAGAATCATTACATAAAACTCTTCTCCACAATGTATTGCATAGTGACTCGTATAGGGCTCTGCCTCAGTATGTCTTAAAACATGATTCGCCATAAATTAAAGATACAACAAGAAATGAATTCAAAAACAGAAAAAGGTCAATCGTCGAATTTTTTAAACAAAATACAAGCATTGTGTCCTCCAAAACCAAACGTATTACTCATAGCATAGTTGGTTTCTCTTTTTTGAGCCTTATTAAAAGTAAAGTTTATTTTATTGTCAATAGCATCATCATGAGTGGAATGATTAATTGTAGGAGGAATAACACTATTTTTAATAGACAATATTGAAGAAATAGCCTCAACAGCGCCAGCAGCACCCAATAAGTGCCCTGTCATAGATTTAGTAGAGTTGATGTTCATTGAATACAAATGCTCTCCAAAAACATCAAAAAGAGCTTTAGATTCAGCAACATCTCCTAAAGGAGTGGATGTTCCATGCATATTAACGGTGTCTATTTTTGTTAAATCAACACCAGCATCTCTCAGACAGTTTTCCATTACTTTAATCGCACCAATCCCCTCAGGATGTGGAGCAGTCATGTGATACGCATCAGCCGACAGACCCCCACCAACAAGTTCGGCATAAATTTTAGCCCCTCTATTTTTAGCGTGCCCATATTCTTCTAGGATTAAACAGCCTCCTCCCTCGCCAAGAACAAACCCATCTCTATTTTTATCAAAAGGCCTTGAGGCAGTTTCAGGGCTTTCGTTTCTTGTAGATAGTGCGTGTAAAGCATTAAATCCTCCTATTCCTGAAATTGAGACGCCAGCCTCAGATCCACCAGAAACAATAACATCTGCATGCCCTAAACGAATATAGTTTAGACCGTCAATTAAAGCGTTAGCTGAAGAAGCGCAAGCTGAAACTGTAGCAAAATTTGGACCACGAAACCCGTTTCTTATAGAAATAATACCAGGGGCAATGTCAGGGATCATTTTAGGAATCATAAAAGGGTTAAACCTTGGAGTTCCGTTTCCTGCAGCAAAACCCAAAACTTCGTTTTGAAAAGTTTCCAGCCCCCCAATTCCAGCCCCCCATATAACACCAATCCTATCTTTGTCGACATTATCCTCTAATAGACGAGAATCGGAAATAGCTTCTTCTGAAGAGACTATGGCATATTGAGCGAACCTGTCCATTTTACGAGCAAGTTTACGATCCATAAAGTCTTCTGCATTAAAACCCTTGAGCTCACAAGCAAATTGGGTTTTAAAGTTTGAAGCATCAAAATAAGAAATGTTGTTAGCGCCGCTTTTACCACGAACTAACCCATCCCAATATTCTGAAACAGTGTTACCAATAGGTGTTAGTGCACCTAGCCCGGTAACAACAACACGCTTTAGTTCCATAAATTATTTTGAACTTTCGATATACTGAATGGCTTGACCAACAGTAGCAATTTTTTCAGCTTGATCATCAGGGATTTGAATATCAAATTCTCTTTCAAATTCCATAATTAGCTCAACTGTATCAAGGGAATCAGCGCCTAAATCGTTAGTAAAACTTGCAGCAGGCACAACCTCGTTTTCGTCAACACCTAATTTGTCGACAATGATTGCATTAACTCTAGATGTAATATCAGACATAATTATTTTTTTAAAGTTGCGACAAAAATAAAAAACTTTACATTATATCTTCCTTTTTTTATAAAAATTAAAAAAAAGACTAAGCAAAATCATTGATTTATGAGAAGGAAAAGCGTTATTTTGTTTTATAAAAATTTTAAAAATTTTAAAAATTGAAAAGAGTCCTCAAAAATATAGTGATTTTTGCCTCAGGCTCAGGCTCAAATGCTGTAAAAATTTATGAATATTTTAAAAACAACGACCAGATTAATATAGCCGGGCTTTACTGTAATAACAGTTCTGCAGCAGTCGTTACTAAATTTCAAAAATTTAAAGTTAACATTGTTTTGTTTGATAAAAACGAATTAGAAAACAGCAGTGTTTTAAAGCTTCTTTTAAAAACAGATCTTAGCTTAATTGTATTGGCGGGCTTTTTGTTGAAAATGCCCAAAAAAATTGTTGACCACTTTGAAAATAAAATAATCAACATTCATCCCGCTCTTCTTCCTTCTTACGGTGGCAAAGGGATGTATGGAATGCGTATTCATAAGAAGGTAGTCGAAAATAATGAGCTTTATTCGGGACTAACCATTCATTATGTTAATCAAGAATACGATGAAGGAGCAGCTATTTTTCAAAAAAAAATTAAATTATCAAAAAACGAAACGCCAGAAACGTTATCTAAAAAAATATTATCCCTAGAACATTCTATCTACTCTAGGGTTATAGAAAAAATATTACAAAATGAATAATAGCGATGTAATAATTTATACTGACGGATCCTCAAGAGGTAATCCTGGGCCTGGAGGATATGGGATTGTAATGGAGCACTGTAAATCAGGGTTTATTAAAGAATATTCTAAAGGGTTTAAGTTAACAACAAACAACAGGATGGAGCTTCTTGCTGTAATTGAGGCGCTAAAAAAATTAAAACAAACAAACCTAAAGATCAACATATATACAGATTCAAAATACGTTGTGGACTCAGTTGAAAAAAAATGGCTGTTTAATTGGGAAAAAACAAATTTTAAAAACAAAAAAAATGTAGATTTGTGGCTTGATTTTCTAAGCTTGTACAAAAAGAATAAAATAAAATTTAATTGGATAAAAGGACACAATAATCATCCTCAAAACGAAAGGTGTGATAAACTCGCTTTTAAAGCGTCTAGTGATAAGATTCTTTTTTCTGATAAAGGCTATGAAAACGAAAACAAAAACACAAACCTTTTATTTTGAAAAAAATACTAATTGTTGGAACGGTTGCTTATGACGAAATCGAGACTCCAACGGAATCGTCTGGAAAAATCCTTGGAGGAGCAGGAACTTATATAGGCTTAAGCGCATCTTTGTTTAAAACAAGCGCCTCAATAATTTCAATTGTTGGAGGAGATTTTGAGCAAGAAAAACTGGATTTATTAAAAGAAAAAGGAATCAACACTGATTCAATTGAAATTGTTCCTAAAGGAAAAACATTTTACTGGAAGGGAAAATATCATAAAGACTGGAACAAAAGAGACACTTTAAATACTCAATTAAATGTGTTAGCAGACTTTAACCCTATTGTTTCAAACGAAGATAAAAGCGCAAAAATTGTAGTGTTAGGAAACCTTCATCCATTAGTCCAAAACTCGGTCTTAGATCAAATTAATATTAACGAAAAATGCGTAATTCTGGACACAATGAATTTTTGGATGGACAACGCGATGGATGAGTTAATGAAAGTAATTAGTAGAGTAAACATCATCATAATTAACGATGAAGAGGCTTTGCAGCTTTCAGCAGAAGACACTCTATTTGCAGCTGCAAAAAAAATATTATCATTTGGCCCCACTCATGTTGTAATCAAAAAAGGAGAACATGGCGCTATGCTTTTTGAAGAAGACGAGTTCTTTGCAATACCAGCATTTCCTGTTGAAAAAGTTAAAGATCCAACAGGCGCAGGAGACACTTTTGCAGGTGGTTTTGCAGGATACTTATCTCAAGTGGACAACACAGATTTCGAATCCTTAAAACTAGCGGTTGTACACGGCACAGTGATGGCTTCATTTTGTGTTGAGGGGTTTGGAACATCAGTCATGGAAAGATTAGAAAAAGAGACAGTTTTAAAAAGGCTTAAAGAATTTAAAAAACACACAAGGTATTAGATAATTTTAATTATTTTTAATTGATGAGTGATCATATTAAACACGAATGCGGAATAGCGTTAATTAGATTGCTTAAACCCCTGGAATATTATCAAAAAAAATACGGCACTAAATCATACGGTGTTAACAAGATGTATTTGATGATGGAAAAACAACACAACAGGGGACAAGATGGCGCAGGGCTCGCAACCGTAAAAATTGGAGCTAAGCCTGGGGAAAAATATATTTTTAGAGAAAGATCCTCAGCAAAACAACCTATTCAAGAAATTTTTTCAAGAATTAATGAAAGGATTCAAGACGCTAATAAAAATAAAAACAACACTCCTTTCCAAGGGGAATTACTTTTAGGACATGTAAGGTATGGCACATTTGGAAAAAATAATATTGAAAGCGTACATCCTTTTTTAAGACAGAACAACTGGACCCATAGAAACCTTATTGTTGCCGGAAACTTTAATATGACTAATAACGAAGAGCTTTTTGAAAATCTCGTGAAATTAGGCCAACACCCCAAAAGCAAAGGCGATTCAGTTACTGTAATGGAAAAGATAGGACACTTTTTAGACGATGCAGTGCACAAAATATACCGTGATTTAAAAAAAGAAGGATATAACAAGCAAGAGGCATCACCTTTAATTGAAAAAAGATTAAAAATCAGTAAAGTTTTAAAGAAAGCGTCAAAAGATTGGGACGGAGGTTATGCAATGGCCGGGCTTCTAGGGCACGGAGACGCGTTTGTGTTAAGAGACCCCTCTGCCATTAGACCAGCGTATTTTTTTAAGAATGATGAGGTAGTTGTGGTAGCTTCAGAAAGGCCTGTTATACAAACAGTATTTAACACTAATTATAACGACATTAAAGAGTTAGATGCGGGGCACAGTATAATAATTAAAAAGTCTGGAAAGGTCTCTGTTAGGCCTATTTTAGAGCAAAAAGAAAGAAAGGCTTGTTCTTTTGAAAGAATATATTTTTCAAGAGGAAGCGATAAAGAAATATATCTTGAAAGAAAAAAATTAGGAGAACTTTTGTTTCCAAAAATTGCAAAAGCCATCAAAGGAGATTTAGTTAACACTGTTTTCTCATATATTCCAAATACAGCAGAGACATCATTTTACGGAATGGTACAAGAAGCCCAAAAATATATTAGCAATAAATCTATTAAACAAGTCCTGGAGTCTAAAGAAAAAATTTCAAACGAAATGTTGAAAACCCTTTTTTCTCTGAAGCCTAGAATCGAAAAAGTGGCAATTAAAGACGCAAAACTTAGGACTTTTATTGCGGATGATGCAAATAGAGACGAGCTGGTTGCACATGTTTATGATGTTACCTACGGGTCTATTAAAGAAACAGACACCCTGGTAATAATCGACGACAGTATTGTAAGAGGAACTACACTGCAGAAAAGTATTTTAAAAATTTTAGACAGACTTAATCCTAAAAAAGTAATAATAGTTTCAAGTGCTCCTCAGATTAGATACCCAGACTGCTATGGTATTGACATGGCCAAAATGGAAGATTTTATTGCTTTTAGAGCAGCTATTATGCTTTTAAAAAACGAAAGGAAAGAAAGCAAAATAAAAAAAGTTTATCAAGACTGTATAAAAGAACTAAAACTACCGTCTTTGAAAATGAAAAATAAGGTTTCCCAAATCTATTCTGATTTTTCTGACGAACAAATATCTAACCAAATTTCTAAGATTTTGAAGGAGGATGACATAAAAGCAGAAATAGAGGTTATCTTTCAGTCTGTTGCAAACTTACATTTGGCTTGTCCTAAAAATTTAGGAGATTGGTATTTTACAGGAAACTACCCAACACCTGGTGGAAACAAGGTTGTAAATCAAGCTTTTGTGAATTACTATGAAGGGTTTAGCAAAAGAGCGTATTAAGATCTATCTTTATAAAGACTAGAAACATAACTCCAATTAATTACATTAAAAAATCCAGCAATATAATCAGGCCTTCTGTTTTGATAATTCAAATAATAGGCATGTTCCCATACGTCTAAACCAAGAATTGGTCGCCCGCCACAACCGATTCCTTTCATTAAAGGGTTGTCTTGGTTTGCGGTCGAACAAACCTCTAGTTTTCCGTTAGAATGAACGCAAAGCCAAGCCCAGCCTGAGCCAAACCTAGTGCCAGCAGCTTTGGAGAAAACAGACTTAAACTCATCAAAACTTCCAAAAGCACTATCTATAGCAGAAGCCAAATCACCTGAAGGAACGCCTCCGCCATCAGGACTTATTACATTCCAGAAAAGAGAATGATTAAAGAACCCCCCGCCATTATTTCTTACGGCAGAGTTGTTTAAGTCTAGCTCTGTTAAAATAGATTCAATTGATTTTGTTTCTAAATCTGTGCCATTAATCGCATTGTTTAAGTTATTAGTATATCCAGCATGATGTTTACCGTGGTGTATCTCCATTGTTCTTGCATCAATGTGAGGCTCTAATGCATCAAAAGAATAATTTAAAGGAGGAAGTTCAAATGCCATATGTGTTGGTTTAAAATTAAGACATAAAATTAATTAATAATCGTGTATTTTTACTAGTAACTAAGATTTTTTTTTGACACCAACTTTTGAAATCATAAACGCTTCCGCAGGATCAGGTAAAACATTTACTCTTGCTGAACGTGTTTTAACAAATATTCTTAAATCCGAAGACGAAGACTATTTTAAAAGAATATTAGCATTAACTTTTACTAATAAAGCTGCTCAAGAAATGAAAGAAAGAGTGTTGATTTCTTTAAAAGAATTCTCTAATTCTAAAAACAATAAAAAGCCATCTCCTCTTTTTATAAAAGTAAAGAAAAAGCTTAATTTTTCAAACAAAGAAATAAACAGAAAAGCCAAAGAACGACTAAATAAAATATTACACGATTTTTCTTTTTTTCAGATAGATACTTTAGACAGCTTTAATCATCACATTATAAGATCTTTTGCAAATGATTTAAATTTATCATCGGATTTTAATATCATTACAGACCACGAAGATGTTATAGAAGAGTCTGTTGCAAGAGTTTTTAAAAACAACAATAAAGACCAGAATGCACTGTTGACAGAATTTGCTATTAAAAAAATATCTGAGGGGAAATCTTGGGATATTGAGCACGATTTAAAAGAATTTGCCGAGGCTATTTTTAACGAGAATCAATTTAAGGAAATTAACGAGGCTTCAAACAATACCTATGAAGAGTATAAAGTTTTGAAAATAAAATTAGCCGCTAAGAAAAAGAGTGAGCTTGAAAAGAAAAAGAAAATTTTAGAAAAGATAAATGTTTTAATAAATTCTCAAGATTTTGAGTTTAAATTTTCTAGAGAGTCGTTTCCTAAATTTTTGAAGAATGTAAAAGAAAACGACTTCACATGGAAATCAGTTTTATCAATCTCTTCACTTTTTTTAAAACAAACACTTTTAACAAAAGGCAGCTATAACAAGGCTCCAAATACTGCTGCAAAATTTATACAACAGCTTGAAATAATATTTTTGAAGCTTAAAAAGTCTTTAGTAAACATTTCTGTACTTAACTCGTTTGAGAATTCAGTAACCCCAACAGCATTAATAAAAACAATAAAAAAACATTTTAAAGAGATTCAAAAAGAAAAAAACCAAATCTCGATTTCAGAGTTTAATGAAATAATTAATCAAGAAATTGCCAACCAACCTACTCCGTATCTTTACGAAAAATTAGGCATAAGGTTTAACAACTATTTTATTGATGAATTTCAAGACACATCAAGACTGCAATGGGCCAATATAATTCCGCTTATTTCACACGCCCTTGAGTCAAATAGCCAAGATCAGCCAGGCTCTTTATTTTTAGTAGGAGACCCCAAACAATCGGTTTATAGATGGAGAGGCGCAGACCCAAATATTTTTATTTCTTTAATGGGCAAAAGCAATCCGTTCAACATTGTTAAAAACACTGAAGGGTTGCCAAAAAACTTTAGAAGCAAAGAGGAAATTGTAAAGTTCAACAATAATTTTTTTTCCACAGTTTCAAGTCTTTTCACAAGCTCTAACCACCAAAAAATCTATAAACAAGGCTCTAGTCAATTAAAAAACGAACAAAATGGAGGATACGTTACAATTAAATTTTTAAGGCCTGAATTGAAAAAAAATGAAGAAACCAAAGAGGCCTTAAAAGAAATATTGGAGCGAATAAAGTGTTGTAAAAAAAGAGGGTTTAATAATTCAGAAATAGCAATTTTGACTCGTGACAATAAACAGACCTCTTTGGTTTCTGCCGGATTAATAGAAAGAGGAATTCCCGTATTATCTCCTGACTCCCTGTCAATAAACAAGTCAGAAAAAGTAAAAATTTTAGTAAATATTATAAAGCTCAGAAAAAACCAATCTAACAAGATCGCTAAGTTTGAAATTGCAAACTACTATGCTTCGTCAATAAAAAATGAAGACCAGTGTGTTTATTTTAAAAAAACGATTGATTTAGGACTGGAAGATTTCTTTAATAAATTAGAGATAGGAGATTTAAAAAACAGTTTTAATATGGGAATGTTAAGCGCTATTGACTTTTGTATCAAAACTCTTAAGCTAGACGAAGACAACACAAATCCTTTTCTGTCTATGTTTAAAGAACTTATTTATGATCAATTTTATAATAAGAATAGTAATGAAGGAGAATTTTTGCTTTTTTGGGAAAAGAATAAAGAATCAATACACGTTCCAAGCCATGGAGAGATTAATTCGATCAAGATTCTAACAATACATAAATCAAAGGGACTTGAGTTTCCTGTTGTAATATATCCATTTCTTGACTCTTTAACACACAGAACACGAGCGTTAAAAAAATGGTTTGCAGTAAATGATGAGGAAGGTTCTGCGAAATTATTAACGCCTTTTAACGAAAGCAGCAAGGAATATAACTCTTCTTTTTTGGAGGAGCACGAGAACACAACAGTTAATCAAGAGCTTGACAACGTGAATTTATTATACGTCTCACTAACAAGAGCGGTAGATGAACTTCACTTGATTCCTGTTTACCCTAAAGTCTCCTCAATAGATTCTCATAATCGAATGATTAGGTTTTTTCTTAATGAAAGCGAATGTTGGGAAGAAGAACAGCTTGAATATTCTTGGGGGACAGAGGTCTTAAAGCAAAAAAGCCCAAACATTAAACTTAAAAAAACCAGAGGTTTTCGTGCAAAGGCCCTAAAGGTCTCTCCCAATTTAATGTTTGTAAATCAGAAAATTGATTTTGGAAACGCCTTTCACTATTTTATGTCTAAAATCTTTAACCTCTCTGATTACCAAAAAGAAATAGAAACCCTTGAAAGATCTGATTTTGTCGAAGATGAAATGAAAAAACAGATAATTTCTCTTTCGAAGCAAGTGATAAGCCATCCTTTGTTAGAAAAATATTTCTACAACAGTGTTTCAGCAATGTGTGAACAAGAAATTTTTGTTGGCAAGAAAAGGCCTGTCAGACCTGACAGAGTAGTTTTTTTTGAAAACAAAAACATTGTTATTATAGATTACAAAACAGGTGAAAAGAATAAAAAAGATGAAAATCAAATAAAAAACTATGGTCAAATTCTTTCTAAAATGGGATTTATTGTACAAAAAACCATCTTAATATATGTAAGCAGCAGACATAATAATATTGAGCTCGTTTTTAACAAATAAAAAAAAGTAACCTCTAATATCCTATAAATTCATTAAGTTTGCATTACGGAATTATTAAACAAAATATTACAATGAAAAAATTAGTTAAAATATTATCTGTTTTTGTAATGATTTTTTCTGTTAGCACTATGCTGGCTCAAGACAAAAACAACCAATGGCAATTTGGACTGGGAGTTAATGCAATTGACTTTCATCCTGTAGGCACAAACTCTTCAGATAACGCCACTGGAGGATTGTTTAGCGAATACTTCAATATTGATGAAAACTGGAATGCTCCAGCTGCTTTTATTAATACACTTAGCTTAACTAGATATGGAACGGAAGATTTTTCATATGGATTTAGAGCATCAGCTAATACTATAACAAAATTAGGAGATGAAAGAGCAAGAATTGACTCTAAGCTTTTATTTAGTTTAGACGCAGTGGTTTCTTACAACCTTCCAGAATACCTTTCTATATGCAACATGGAGCCTTTCCTTGAGGCAGGAACAGGATACACATGGTTTGGAAAAGAAAGAAGCCATACCTTAAATGGAGGATTAGGAGTAAATATTCCGATTTCTGAAAAAGTTTCAATTAAAGTTAGCTCTGCATACAAACATGCTTTTAACGATATGCAAAGTTTAAAATCTCATTTTCAACATAACGTTGGTGTAGCAGTTAATTTTGGAGGAAAAGATTCTGATAGAGATGGTGTGTATGATCAATACGACGATTGTCCAAACCAACCTGGTTTACCAGCTTTCAACGGTTGTCCCGATAATGATGGAGATGGTATAGAAAATAGTAAAGATGCATGTCCAGACGTTGCAGGATTGGCGGAATTCGGGGGCTGTCCTGATACTGATGGAGACGGTGTTCCTGATACTCAAGATGCTTGTGTAAACGAGGCTGGGTCAAAAGAAATGAACGGATGCCCTGACTCTGACGGAGATGGCGTTTCTGACAATGTTGATACATGCTCTGATGTTGCAGGACCTGCAGCGAATAACGGATGTCCTTGGCCTGATTCTGATGGCGATGGCGTTTTAGATAAAGATGACAAATGCCCTAGTACAGCTGGCGTTTCATCAATAACGGA
>Ga0222715_10005654_pt1 | contig 10621 bp, 9 predicted proteins | sample C33_9DmetaG_FD_165056 | JGI IMG/M metagenome (GOLD analysis project Ga0222715, IMG submission 165056) | Estuarine water microbial communities from San Francisco Bay, California, United States - C33_9D | ecosystem: Environmental > Aquatic > Marine > Unclassified | place: USA: California... | reverse complement strand
GCTGTAGCACCAGATGCTAAGACTACATCACTACCATTAGTAGCTGTATAATCTGCTGGTGCTAGTTTAACTCCGTTAAGATATACGTCTATGAACTGTGGTGTGTATCCTGCAGTAGCAAAGCTGGTTTGTCCACCAGTAGCTGTAAATGATTCTCTGTGTTGTGTAGCCTGTGGTACAGGAGTTGTGCCTATATATCCAGCCATTATAATGCTCCTATGATGAACGCTAAGAGTTCACTGTATCTTACGCCCATTCTAGTTCTTTCTTCGCCAGTTTCTTCGTCAGTCCAAGTGCTTGAAATAAACATGGCATAGTCACCAGCGTCTAATCCTTCAGCCGCAAATGCTGCTTGTAGATCCTGTGCAATGATACCAAAGTGGGTTCTGGCTTCATCACCCTTCTCAGCTACTGCATCTTTCCAGCGGAACTTACGCAGCAAACCTTTGGCTGCTACAGCAACACGTTGCTCTGCGTCAGATAGCTCTGCAATGTCTTGCTTTTCGTTGCGGTCAGATGTTTGTATTGTGCCGTTGGTGGCGTAGATGTCATCAAATCTGGCACTAGAATGGCCGAGGTCAATAGCATTATCTCTATTTGCACCAGTAGATGTTGCTGGGCTAACAATATCAGCCCCAAACAATAAAAAAGCATCATTACCTTGAGGACTACCTATATATAAATAACCGCTATTGCTGCCAATACTCCCCACAGTGGTGCTGTCTTTGTAAAACTTAATAATGTCTCCATCATTGGTAAGTCTGGTAAACCTAGCGGCTTCATGCCCTGACCCACCTTCACCTGTAGCGTATAATCTGCCATCATCGTTTAATACAATTCCAGCGACTGTTGTAGAAGTACTCGTCTTACCCACCAGCAAGTTACCGCTGGTATCGATGCGCATGGCTTCTGACCAAGAGATGTCGTTACCCGCAGTGCCTGATGCAGCATAACGCCAAACATGGGTGCCAGCGTTTTGATAATAGTTAGTGGCTTCGTCTGTAATTCTATACTCCCATGAGCCATCAGTATCTACATGAGCGTTTTGGCTAAAGTGTAGTGATGCATCCACAATAGCAGCTTTTTCAACATGTATAGCCCCAGTACCACCTAAGAATAAATTAGTATGATTGCTGTGACCCGCTATTGAAATTGTGCCAATTCCAACATTACCGCTGCTGTCGATGCGCATGCGTTCTGAGGCGTTCGTAATAAAGTACATATCATTGGTAGCAACCCCAATCATATTACCGTCATTAGTGCTGTTGCTATCTTCAATAATAATGTTTGCTTCTGCGTCTGAACTCTCAAACTTAGCTGTGTAGTTGTAACCACCGCCAGCAACTAAAAGCCCTACGTTATTGCCACTTTGAGCAATCTCAAGATTTGCACTAGGCGAAGTCGTGCCAATTCCAACATTAGCTGATGGACTTAAAATTAAATCACCATCAGTAACAGTAATTACTCCATTGGCTGCACCTGCTGAACCTGTATCAACAACTTGCAACTTCATTGAGTCGCCAGATGCAGTATTAATGTTTACGCCAAAATCACCACCTGTTGATGCCTTTAGAACGATGCCTTCGTTAAAAGTTGCTCTACCCGCTTGAGACATATCAAGGGTTAAGGCTGTGATGGTTGAGCCACCATCATTGCCTTTGAATACCATATCTCTATCAGAAACTAAGGATTCAATAACAAGGTCAGTGCTACTGTTGCTTAATTTACCAAACTGAGTACCCGCATCTGACAGGCGTATATCTCCACCATCAGCATCAAGGACAATATCACCAACTACATCAAGGGTAAGATCGCCAGAAGAATTAGCTATATTACCTGTGATTGCTACACCTGTGCTGGTGGTTTCTATTTTATTCTGCCCTGCGTGATATAAATAAACACCTCCTCCATCATTAGCGGCTAAATAGCTATTACTTCCAGACGCATTACCAAGGACTAAGTTTGTGCCTCTTACATTAAGATTACCCGTACCTTGTTCATCAATATAACTATTAGACCCATCATGATAAATCTGTAGGTCAGACCCAGCGCCGAAGATGGCTTTGTCGTTATCACGAAAGGAAAGATCACCATCTATATTGGCATTACCATTAATATCAGCCCCAGTGGTACTGAGGTTGACCGCCTTAGAACCGATATATCCTGCCATTAGGTTTGCTCCATTACACTGATAATAACATCTGTTGCACCAGATCCTGTTACTTTAATTACGTCTGTTGCTTCCATAACCACTTTACCATCTAATACAGAGAGTGATGATCCAGCAGGTATGGCTGCGTTAGTTACAAGTTCTACATCTTGGTTTGCTTCATTGTTAGCACCAGCCCTGTTAGCTGTATCACTTGATAGTGTAACTGTACCAGTAATCTGTGAGCCTGTAGTGTTGCCTAAAACTAACCCAAGGATTACTGCAGTGGTAGAACCTGCAACAGTATAGATAACATCTTCTGATGTAACCCCTGCCTTAGTTATGACCTTAAATGTATTTGCCATTTTCTTTTCCTATCCTAATGCGATGGCTAATGCTGTCGCTTCGTCTACAGCTACCGTAGTTGCAAAAGCTGTAGTAGCGATTGTTGTGTTGTTAGTACCAGAGCTTTGAGTAGCACCAGTTACAGCACTGTCAAGAGAACCGCCGTTTATTGTAGGTGATGTCAAAGTCTTATTGGTTAGCGTCTGTGTTCCAGTAAGTGTAGTTACTGTATTATCAATTGCTAAAGTTACTGTATTGCTTGTAGCACTTGAAGCTAGACCTGTACCACCAGCTACAGTAAGTGTCTCGCTATCTAAATCAATAGCTATTGTACCAGAATCTGTAGTGATGTCAAGATCTTCTGCAGTAATTGCTGTATCTACATAATCTTTTACTGCAGCACTGGTAGGTAATGAAGTGTCATTATCACTTGAACCAATACCTTCTGACTCAGTTACAATAGCAGAAGCTTTAAAGTTATCTACTTCAATATTAGATATAGTATTATTATCTACATCAATAGTCTTGTTTGTAATAGTCTGAGTGCCAGTAAGTGTAGCTACAGTAGAATCAATAGCTGCTGTTACTGTGTTACCAGAACCAGTGGTAGTTATACCAGTTCCACCTGCAATTGTCAAGGTTTCACTATCTAAATCAATACTTAATGCACCACCACCATCACCTTGGAAGTCAAGGTCTTGTGCAGTTATTTGTGCATCTACGTAAGCTTTAACTGATTGCTGTGTGGGGATAAGGGTAGCAGAGTCAGAAGACATATTATCTTCATCAACAAATGCTGTAACAGTGATTGTACCATCCGACAGGTTAGCAAAAGTAATATCACCTGCACTAGAGCCACCAATAGTTACACCGTCTAGTGTACCACCGTTGATGTCTGCTGAAGTAAGTGTGATAGAAGCAATTGTACCACCTTCAACTTTATCACCAGAGATTTGATTATTAGCTAGTGTAAGTGTGCCCGCAGACACATCAAGTGTTTTACCTGAGCCTACTGTAATGTCTGAGGTAGCAATAGTAGCACCATCAATAGTACCACCATTGATGTCTGCAGTATCAGCTACCAGAGAGTCAATATTAGCAGTGCCATCAATATAAAGATTACGCCACTGTTTTGTTGCACTGCCAAGGTCAAAAGTATCATCTGTGTTAGGAATAACATGGCTATTAATCTCTGCTCCGATTACAATATTGTCTGTGTCGGAATCACCTAGAGTAATATCACCACCAAGAGTAATGTTACCAGCTACATCAAGGTTACCTGCAAAGTAACCATTTTTAAAACGAAGTGATGTAGTACCAAGGTCAATGTCGTTGTTAGTTACAGGGACAATAACACCATCTTGAAATCTAAACTGCTCTACTGATGAGCTTGATACATCTACAAAGACACCAACTCTATTATTAGTATCACTAACAACAACTTTGTTTAGTGGAGTAACAACACCTGGATCACCAATAAGTCCAATTACTGGACCTTCACCTGCAGTACCATTGTGTTTGTGTCCTGTAGCATTATGAAAAGCAGCAAGTAACTGGTCAAACTCGTCATTAGAGTCTGCTGCCTGAATAATATCACCGTCTGTATATGTAGACTGTCTTGTATAACCTGCCATTTACCTTCTTGCTCCTACATCAAATTCTAGCTGGAAACCCTTTAGTGAGTATGGTGAGGATTCTCCGTTATCAACCACACGAAGTGCTACAGCAAAACCTGATCCTTCTACTGGTTGTCTTACTAATGGATTAGATTGACCACCATACGTAGCAGTTCCATAAGTACCTGTACCATAAATAGCAACAACCTTTGTTGAATCAAAAGGATAAGCTGCTGGACGAGGGGCATCAGGTGACTCGTAATCGTACCTTAAAAACAAATCAGAGTTTACTGTCCCCGTTGGCGAGTAGTTAATAATAACTCTTTGAAATGCTTTACGTATACCTGCATCACCTGCAGTAAGGTCAGGACTACGGTAACGTCCTATAACATTTGTACCGTCAAACTTATTTGTTTTTTCTTGTCGATAGATGTAACCATCGTACCCACCGTGTAATACAAAAGTATCCCCTTGAACACTTACTGAATCTGCACTTGCAGGTTGAATACCTTTTAGTTTAGCGAACTCATAACCTTGAGCTTTTCTTACTGCAATAACACCAGATGTCTGTGCTTGTGTTTGGCTGCTAGGTTTAGAAAAGAAAATACGATACTGAGTTTTATCTGGTATAACTAAACTATTAAAATCATCGACATCAGTTTCACCCTCAAACAACTCTTGGACGGGTCTGCTAATTGTACCAAGCTCAACGTCATTAATTTTAGCTGTACCAGCAACAGTCCTTAAACCATCTCTACCTAAGAAGATTATTTCACCAGCAAGTTCTTGTACAGTAAAGCCATTAAGACAACCAATATCTCTTGTTACAGGTTGCATCACAAAGTCTGCAATAGTATTACCTACAAGTTTATAAATACGTTCTTCTGCAAAAATATAAAGCTCGTCACGGAATGGAAAGAGTGCAGTTATCTTACTATCTACTCGTACTGAACCTGCACCATTAGCTGCACTAAAATCACTATCTGTATAAGGAGCAGTAAATACAACTTCTTCTGGTGAGGCTGACATACCTGCAAAGAACAAAGCATTTTTAAAATGTTTTACAAACTTAGGATTAGCTGGTGCACCTGTAGCATTAAGATCTGTTACTGTTGTACCATCGTACTTAGTAGCGTTATTAGCACCATCAGCCCACACAATAACTTCTGAACCAGCTAAGTTATATCTGTCAAAAGAATAACGTATGGCATTAGTTCTACCGCTATCAATGCTTGTCCAAGAACCACTACCACTAGCTGCTTCATAAATACTTGTACCTCTAGCAGCAATTACTTTACTGTTACCTGCGAAGTATGCAGACATTAGTACAGGTTCTGTAGAACTAGCTGTCTGTGGAACTATATTAGTATTCCACTTTTCATAACCATTTATTCGTCTGTAGCCACCTCCAGTGTCAGGCTCAAAGTTTTCTAACTCTAATGCCATCCCTGGTTCCATAGCAAAGGTAGAACGGTCAAGAACTAGACCACCCTGCAATGGAAAAACAAAAGGGTTTAAGCCTGATTCATCTGCCATCTATGCTACAAATCTTCCAATAGGTGTTCTTGTTACTACTGTAGAACGTAAGTAGTTTGTTCTGTTACTAAGTAAGCTTTGCATACTTTTAATGCCTTGTTCAAAACGAGCAAAGTTTAACTGATACTCACCACCTTCACCACGGTACTGATAACCAAAAGCTGTGGCTCCATCTACAATAACTTGACGATATTGTTCAGGTATTGTAGGAGCATCTGTTGCTGCAGATAGTGCAGTTGTATATACATAGTATTCAAATTTTATAGAGTATGCTTTATCTGGGTAAGGGTATAAACCAAAATTATTATCTGGGGTTCTAAATACGTGAGTAGGTACACTACCCATATCAGCTCTGTCTTCTTGTTCGATGTGTTTATTTAAATAATCTTTATAGTCTAAAACAGTTAGTGACCTACCTTGAGCACCTAAAGAAGTATCTTCTACAACTCTAAAGGTGTCGTAGTCTACATGTTTAGATGTAGCAGGTATAGTGTAACGTGTTGTTCCAGCTACAAGTGTTTCTGTTTGTGTGGCATGATTGTAAGGCCAACTAAATTCACGAGTATTAATATAGTTAATAGCATCGTTTACTGCATTCTTACATTGGGTTTGAAATCCACGAGAAGATGTAAAGCCAGCTTCAGTTAAAGCTACCTCATTAAATCTAGCTAGAACTTCGTTTGTAAGACCTAAGTAATTATATGCCATTGTGTTCCCTTAAGATAGCCTAAAGGGGCCACTCGAAAGCAGCCCCTAAGGTTAGTTCACTTATGCAAGCGTATCACGGTCTACTTCCGCAGCAGCTTTAGTAGCACCCATTGGGGCATATACTACAAAGAACTGGAAAGAACCTGCTGATGGAGCATTTGAACCTGCAAGTAATGCAGTAATGGTCGTGTCAGCAGTTGTGACATTTGTGATGCCGTTTACTGTAGTAGTAGTGGCACCTAATGTTTTAGCACCATTAATATCAGCAGTACCAAGCATGTCAACGTCACCACCTGTTACACCGTAGCTTACTGCGTTAGCACCACCAACAGTGGCTGCAGCAGTACACTCAGAACCAGCAGCAAGAACCACACAATTGTTTGGAACTACACCGATTTCGTGAGTTGAGCTAGTTGTAAGACTACCGTGAGCAATCACGGCAGTCTCAATACGAACTGGAGATTGTAAAGCCATTGTTTAGTCCTCCCTTATGCCAAGTTGTATTTGGCGTTGACAAGAGCTTCTGGACGAAGGATCTTGCGGCCGTATAGATGCATACCACGAACAATGTCAGCAAAGCTGTCAGGGTCACGATAAGTTTCAGTCTTGTTGATTTGCTCCGCAGTTGCGACAGCAGAATCATGACCAGCTACGATAACACCGTAGTTAGTGTTTTGGTTTGCAGTACCTGTAGTACCTGAACCAGTACCAACTGAAGGCAGGTTGCTTGAAGTATATACACGGAAACCGTGGAAGTTATTCAAGACCAGACCATTGCGTAGTCCACCTGATTCACCGAAGTCTGCGTTGAAGAGGCGTGAATCCTCGTCACGAAGTACTTCCATAAATACTGGGTCAACAACCAGCCAGCGTCCTTGAGTATCAACTTGCTGTTGATCCAAGAGGCGAGCCATACGAGCAACAACCATTGCTGGTGAAGCTGTAGCAGTTGGAAGGGCTGTGGCACCAGGCAAACGTGCTGCAACTGGGATCGAATGATCTCCTGCAGAGCCTGTTGTGATGTTACCAAAGTCACCTTTTTTCAGTTTCATGCTTGAAAGCAATTCATCTGAACCAGCAGTGGCTACTGCTTTAGTGCCATTTACAGTAGAGTTTACTGTATCGGCATCTGCATGCAAAGCTGATTGCTTGTAGCCAGCCAAGTAGCCAAGAACTTCTTGGTCATGCTGGTCAGCCAAACGATAAGCTGCACGGTTGGTTGCAAGATCCATGAAGTTCACATGTGAATGAGCTTCTTCGATATCATCGATTTTAAAGGCAAAGTAGTTAGCTTTGTCTACAACCAATGAGAAATCTTCATCGTCAAGATCTTGTGCTGAGATGTTAGTACCACGAGCATATGAGCTTACGGAAATCTCAGGTTCTTTAATGATTTTTACAGTGTCGCCTTGGGCACTGATCTCTCCGAAATAATCAGAGTTGGTGATGTCACCACATACAGTACTCTTGCGGAAAGCAAGTTGTACTTTTTTGGAGTAGATTACGGATGAGAAGTTACCGTTAGGTAAGTTACCGTATCCCCCTGCTGTTGAAAAAGCCATAATAAATCCTCCTGATAGTTGGCTTCGTTACAAAGCTAATACCAATAAGAGGCTGTTACATTTTCTAGGGTGCGTAAATTTAACAGTCGGCCAACCGTTAGTTTACGGGCCTGTACTTGAACAGGTGGTTCTTTATAGTTTAGACTTGTGGAAATTGGACCAGAACAAAAGGTAGTCATAGAGAGGCTTTTGTTCTATGTCCCTAGTTATACTATTGATTTTTTGTTTGTCAATAGTTTATCTGGCATTACCAGACACGTCATAGACAAATTTACCAGTGCGCATTGCCTTGTTAATTTCGTCTGCACGTTCTTCAAATTCTTTATCAGACATTCTTGCAACTTCTGACTCTCGAATTGTATTACTAGAATCAGCTACATCTACTTCTGTTTTACCTCGTTTGGCTACAGGTGATGCTGCTGCTTTCTTGCTTGCTTTCTTAGCTTCTTTAGTAAGACCTTTGTCTGACTTATAAAGATCAATGACACGTACTACTGAAGCTGGATCATCTGCATTTTCATATAGTGCATCTTTAACCCACTTAGGTTGTGCATCAGCCCAGTCATGAAACTCATCTGCCTCACGTAGCTCATCAAAGTCTGAGTGTGACTTACGTATTTCATTCTCAGACTTAACTCGATGAGCTTCTGCATGAGCTTCGTCAAGTTCTTTTAGTCGAGTATCAGCCTTTTCAAACATCTCCTGTGCTTTCTTAGCTGCAATTGTTTCTACAATACCAGCTACATCAGGATACTCTTTAGCCCACTCTTCAATATCTTCATCAGACTTAGGTGGGATAATGCCAGCTTTAGCAGAAGCTTTTTCTAGGTTCTCTAGTTTAGCATCCCACTCTTTTTCTTTCTGCTGCATGTGGCGTCTTAGGTCACCGTAGCGTTTTTTAAAAGACTTTTCTTCTGCAGATAACGTTTTTTCTTCAACTTCTGTATCGGTCTCTGCTTCTTGAGTAACCTCTTCGACTTCTTCTTCTGCATCTACTGGGGTTTCTCCCCTTGCTTCAGCTTCAAGTTCTGCAATCTCCTTAGCTTCATCTTCCATTCGTTGCTTACGCTTTGCGTGATTGTATCCACGATCAACGAATCCTGCAGTTTTTGGTGTTTCCATTTCTGCTAGTTCAGGCATATTATTCTCCTTATGTTGGGGTCAGCCGTAGCCGAGTAGCCTTATTATTTTTTCTTTTTCTTCTTAAGCATCAAGCCGCCTTCTGCTCTTCCTGAACCAGAGTATTTACCATCTGCTCTTTTAGGTGCAGACTTACCTGCTTTTGCAGCAGCAGATGTACTCGCCCTTTCTCTGGCAGCTTTAGTTTCTGCTTTAACTCTTTCTGTACCTGATGGTCCGGAGTCTCTATTTTCTCTATAAGGATCTTGAGAAGGGTTTGCATAGCTTGGTCTTGGGCTTACTGTTGAAGTAGGTACTTTTTGATCTGCAGTTTTAGGAACAGGTGCAGGTTTATACTGAGAACCTTGATCCCTATCTGCTTGAGCCATATCTGCTGCAGATAACCCAAGACTATTACCATAAGCAGTTTTTTGTGCTGGAGTCATATTTTTAGTGGCATTGTGATAGTCATTCTTTTTACCCCTCAGCCTATTTATAGCATCATAGTGATTAGCTGCTGCAGTGTTACCACTTTTTACCGCTGCGTCGTAAGCTTCTTGTTCACTACCAAAAAAACTTCCTGTTGCTTGTTGTAAGTTATTACCATACTGACCTGCATTAGATGGTTTATATAAAGGTTTATAAGTTGAACCCGTGCCTTGCAAAGAAAATCCAGCTATAGCTTTATCTAATTGATTAAAAATGTTATCCCCACTTAAAAAACCACCCAGTAACCCTTGCTTACTAAAATCCACCTCTGGTAGTTCAGTTACTCCAAATTCATTTTTTAATCTTTCTTGGATTTGTTGGCTCTGGTTACCTGAAAATAGTCTGGCTATACCGCCTATAAGGGGATTTACAGTAAGTAGTCCCATAGAAACATACTTAGCTGCTTCAGCACCTTTATAAGCATCTAGTAATTCATCTTTATTCATTTCTGATATTGCAAGTTGACTGCCTTGATTTTGTTCATCAACCATATCCTGCAAACGTTTTTTATCTGCATTCATTTTATCACTGTCACTACTACCCCTTAATACTTGAGGTGCCTCAACAGTTTGTGTCCCTGGAGGATTTGAGGAATAACCTTGTTGGATATAATTATTATATTTTTCTTGCTCTAAAGGTAGCATAAAAGTTACTACTTCACCATTGGGTCCATACAAAGTAGAAGGAGTTTGACCAGCAGTTTCAGTTGGTGCTGTTATTACGGGTTGTTCAGTACTAAACTCGCCAGTATACTTACCACCACTAAATGGACCTGGAGTAGTCATAAACTCTTCACTTGAAAAGCCACCAGCTTGTAGCCCCTGAACAACAGGTTGTGTGTATTGCGCTTGTTGTTGCTGATATGGGTCAGAAGGAATCATACCCCCTTGAGCCATACGCATAATTTCTCCCATTTCATCTGGTGTAAGATCCCCACCCTGAGCCATATAAGGTGTAGGAGCTTGTGGTCCACCAACAGGAACAGGCTCACCACCAATTCTACCATTAGCTTCCATAGATTGCAAGCCACTTTTTGCTTGATTACGAAGATCTTCAAAATGTTTTACACCGAGGTATCTGACGACATCAGCAGGTAC
>Ga0222715_10005652_pt1 | contig 10627 bp, 16 predicted proteins | sample C33_9DmetaG_FD_165056 | JGI IMG/M metagenome (GOLD analysis project Ga0222715, IMG submission 165056) | Estuarine water microbial communities from San Francisco Bay, California, United States - C33_9D | ecosystem: Environmental > Aquatic > Marine > Unclassified | place: USA: California... | reverse complement strand
AAAACCAAAACGTATCCATGGAAAAAACAAGCTTTAAAGGAAGGGTCAGAAATAAAAAAAAAAGCTCAAAAAATACATATATTGCAAACAATGTTTCCGTGGTATGGAAAAATACAAGATTTGGTAGGTGAAGATATAGATAATTTATTAGTTGTAAAGCAAAAACTACCAGAAGACATGCAGAAACGAATAGGTATGAAAGAAGCAGCAATATACAATGTATATGATATAGATAGATGCAATTCAGAATATGTTACTTGTGATCCAGTAACATTAAAATCACAGAAAGTATCAAGAAGATTAAATGCAACAAACCCATTTTCTCGAAGAAAACGTGTAGTACCAAAATTAACATTATCAAGTTTAGATTTAAAAAACGATGAAAAATATAGAAACGTGACACCAGATTCAGTAGCAGGAATAGAAGAATTAACATTTAGTCCAATATCACGTAAAGGAGGAAGAAAAACGATGAGAAAGAGAAGAAAATAATTATAATTCATCACCTAAACAACCATTAGGTCCAACATGAGCCAATTGATTAGGTTGGAAAATAGGGTGACAACCCGGACATTTTTTTTTATTTTTTTTATGTTTTTTATATTTAATATAAGAAACATGATTATTAGGATAATAAATGTGTAAAACTTGAGTCATATTTTGATTCATAATAATTTGAAAATTACTAAAAATAATACGAAGTCTAGTACAAATAGAATCATTTTTAGAGCGAGATAATATATGTTTGAAAGGAATAAAAGTATTACTATTTTTATTAGAGATAATATTAAAATTAGAAATCATTTTAGAATATAATTTTTTGGAAGGTTTATTTTGAATAAAATTAAGACACAACTGATGAATAAGATGATATTTATCAGGGTGAAGAGTTTCAACAGGATTATAATTATCGGTTAATTTATCATAATAAAAGAGTCCAGGATTACGATGATGTAAAGAGATATTGTATATGTCTTTCAAATAAGAGATATCCATGAGTCATATATATATTGTAGTAATTAAAAAAATGAAAAAAAAATCAATTTTTCATTTTTTATACAGAAATAGTATTGACTTTACGATTACTTTTAAAAGTAACAGAACCAATTTTATCAGCTTTTTGAATATTAGAAATGAGTGTATAATTAATTTTAAGATTAGAAAGATTACGATATTTGGTATGTTTTTTACATTCAAATGCAGCAAATTCTAATAACGGATTAGAAATAGTTTTAGATTCAATGATAACATGACAACTAGGAAAAGACTTAAGATGTAACCATGTAAAAGCAGGATTTTTAGAAAGTAAATCCCAATTATCATGGGCGTTTTTACCAATAACAATAGGAATATTATCGAAATAAATAGTTTTCATAATAATTAATTATTAATTTAAATAATAATTAGAAAAAAAATCAATTTTGTAAAAAATAATATAATAAAAAGATAATAGAATATATAATGGAACCAAAATTTGTAGTATTTCATCAACCAAAGACGGGAGGGTCATTTGTATCGAATGCTTTACCAAAAGGATATGTATTAGGTCATTATAATAATTATCATTCTTGTATAGAGAAAAAGATGGATTTTTCAAATACAAAAAAGGTATGTATAATAAGAGAACCATTAGATTATTTAATATCAGCAATAACATTTTGGTGTTTAGATAGTAGATATGCAAAAGAGGTAAGATTAGAAAGTTTAGAAGATTTAAAAGAGAAGTGGGAGAAAAGAAATAAAGATTATAAAATAGGTCATCCAAATTATTGGATAAGTAATGGTTTTACAGAAAGGAAATTAGAAAATATATTAAAGAATATAGTAAATGACGATTTTATAAATGAGAACAAGGATAAATTTAGCAGAAGACATCATACATATAGTAATTATGTATTTGAAATAATGTCGAGATTAGATATAGGTTTTTATACGTATGGAGTATTAGATCAATGTTCAAGAAAGAAGGTAAGTGAAATAAAAACATCAGAAGAATGTAAAGAAGAATTGGAATTTATAAGAGATAATTTTATAATATTAAATCAAACATATTTAACAGAACAATTAAAAGAACTATGTAATAAAGAAGGTGTTGCAGTAAAAGGATTAGATAGGCGATATATGTCATCAAATCGTAAAAAGAATGATAAAGATTTTATAGATGAAGAATTAAAAAAGAAAATATATTACAAAGAACGTTATATGTTGGAAGTATTTGAAGAATATTATAAAGAAAAAGAATAAGAATATAGTATATATGAGAGATAAGTGGAAAAAGAAGAGAATGCGTAGATTGAAAAGAGAACGTAGAAGACAAAAGAAGAGACATAAATAGATTATTTATATTTATATAATATATATGTCAGAAGGAAAAATAAAAACAAGAACAGAATTAATAAATGAGTTAACAAAATTATCGGAAGAAGCAGCAAGAATAGAAAGAGATTTACCAAATTATGCTATATGTAAACGAGACTTTAGCTATATAATGGAACATGAGTTAATTGATGCAGATAGACAATTAGAAGCATTAACGTGTTATTCAGGAATAGATGACAAAGTTCAAGAACTAAAAATAACTTTACAAGCAATATATAATAGATTAACAGAATTAGTAAAAGAAATACCAAAATCAACAGGAGGAAAATGGTCAAAGAAATATAAGAAAAGTATAAATTGTAAAAAACCAAAAGGATTTTCACAAAAACAACATTGTAGACATGGTAGAAAGACAAGAAGAAGAAGAAAGAAAAATTAATTATAAATGTTATTTAGTATAATATTTATAAAGGAAGTAGATAAAAGAAAGAATTTATATAGGATTTTCGTTATTATTATGATTAGATTTAATACAATAAATAATAAGGCGATTGTAATATACATAAAAAACACCAAAAATAGCAAAAGAAGAGAGAGAAACAGCAATCCATTGTATAGAAGACATTGTATATATAAATAAAATATTAAAAAACAAAAAAAATATATAAATGTAATAATAATTGTAATATAATGAATAAGATAGGTAAAAGATTATTAAGAATGGATAAGAGATACGGTGCTCAAAATTACAAGTCAATGGATGTGATAATAAGAGGAGGGAAAGGGGTATACATGTATGATGTAAATGGTAAGAAGTATTATGATTATTTATCATCATACAGTAGTGTAAATCAAGGTCATTGTCATCCAAGATTGGTAGAAGCAATAAATGAACAAAGTAAAAGATTAACATTATGTAGTAGAGCATATTATAGCGAAGAATTATGTGAATATTATGGGTATATGCATAGCATGTTTGGATATGACAGGTGTTTACCAATGAATACAGGTGTAGAAGGGGTAGAAACAGCAATAAAATTAGCACGTTTGTGGGGGTATAAAGTAAAAGGTATTCCAAGTGAGAGAGCAGAAATAATAGTAGCAAAAAATAATTTTTGGGGACGTTCAATAGCAGCATGTTCATCATCATCAGATCCATTATGTTACCAAAATTTTGGTCCATATGTTCCAGGATTTACATGTGTAAAATATAATGATTTGACAGACTTAGAATTAAAATTAAGAAGAGGGAATATAGCAGGTTTTTTAATAGAGCCAATACAAGGAGAAGCGGGTGTAAAAGTTCCAGATGAAGATTATTTAAAGAGAGCGAGAGAGTTATGTAATAAATATAATGTATTATTGATATGTGATGAGGTGCAAACAGGATTAGGAAGGACAGGTAAGATGTTAGCATCACAAGATGCGAAAGCAGATATGGTAGTGTTAGGGAAAGCATTATCAGGAGGAATGATGCCGATATCATGTGTATTAGGTAATAATAATGTAATGGATTTAATAGAAGCAGGGAGTCATGGGTCAACATATGGAGGGAATCCACTAGCAGCAAAATTAGGGAGAGTAGCAGTAGATATAATATTAAATGAGAATTTGATAAGGAATTCAAAAAAAAAAGGAAAGGTATTTAGAAATTCATTGAAAGATTATGTAAAAGCAGGAATAGTAAAAGATGTAAGAGGGAAAGGATTATTAAATGCAATAGAATTTAATACAGTAGAAGAAGCAGAAAAGGTAGTAAATAAATTTAGAGAGAATGGATTACTAACAAAAATAACAAGAGGGAGTACAGTAAGAATGTGTCCACCACTAACAATATCAAAAAATGAAATGAATAAAAGTATAGATATTATAAAAGAATCAATAAGAATTATTGAATAAGGTTACCATGGAATATACGGAAATCTTTATTTCTGATAGCAATAAAAGAAGAGAAATCGGAATTAAATTTAAGAAGATATTCAGAATTAGCAAAATCAGCGCGTATAAGATAGGTATTAAAAGGTCTCCATGAACCGGGGAAATTAGAGAAGGAACCATTATGTAAAAAACAAAGAGATAATCGTTGAAGTGGAGAGAATATCGGATCAAAAATAGAAAACGCGCGATTAATAATAGAAGGGATAAAAGGATTAGGTATAAATTGGACATGAAACATAGTATTATATAAATATTTCATCATTTTGATATGTTTAGAGTTAAAATCACCAGGTGCAGATGGGAAATGAGAGATAGTTTCACCATTAAAAGAAGTATGCCATGGGTCATTAATAACAATATGTATAAGTTTTTTATTGTCATATAATTTATCTTTAACGGCATTAAAAATAATAAAAGGTTGGTCATAACACATAGGTAAAGGTAAATCATCTTTTAAGTGTGAATATATATGTGATAATGTGTTGTTAAAAAGGTTTTTAATAATTTGACAATTATTAAATAATAAGACACAAGTGGAAAAGACAGAGGTTTTAGGGTTAGAATCAGGAGTGAAGAAATCACTACCCCACCAATCATGTGGTCCAAGAGAATGTCCTTCATTAAGAGCATATAATTTATCATCAAGTTGAAAATTAAGAATATTAGAAAGGTCATTAGTAATAAGTATATCACAATCAAGGTATAAAATTTTGTTATATTTATCAATATCAGGATAATCAAAAATTTTAAGTCTAGAATAGCAGGCTTCAAAAATAGTATGAAGGTCAATACACCAAATAAGACCATCAATATGTAAGAACTTGAAAATAACTTCAATTTTAGATTTAAAATCAGGATTACAAATAATAAGATAACGTGTATTGTTATCAGGTGAACCAAAAAGAATATAAGTTTTAAGTAACAATTGTATAAGTTCTAAGTACTGTTCATTGAAAAAGATACAAGAATAAATAAGATTCATTTATTATATAAAAATATATAATAAAATATTTAATACATTTATATAGAAATTAATATGAAGTTGTATAAATTACCAGAAGAAGTAATATGTTTAATATTTGAATATGATGGTAGATATAAAAGGTACCATGATGATATAATAATACAGATAAAAACAATAAATGAATGGTATGAATTTACACATAGAACATTATGTGCATCAATACCAAATCGTTATCATTATTCAAATGTCCTAGACTTAACAGAAAAAGAGATAGAATATTACATAAAAATTATAAAACAAGAATTTAAAGATTATTATTTTAAAAATGAGGGTGATTTTTTGAAAAGATTAAAGCCAGGAACAAAACCAAATAACTTTACAACAGGGTAGTTAAATAAATAGAAAAAAAATATAAAAATAAAATATATAATACATTATATGTTAAAAGAAGGAGGTAAATATTATATAAATTATAATGGACATGAGTGTAAATTTATACCAAAAATAACAGAAAAAGACAATTGGAAAGATAAAATCTCTGGAAAAGTAATATATATAGAAAGTGGGGCATATAATCCAAGTAGTTGGTATAGAGAAGTAACTATACAAAGAGAAAATATAAGAATGAAATGAATAAATTAGTTTTTAAAATTAAATATATTACTATCAATAGAAGAAAATAGAAAATAATCGATACAATGATCAAGATAATTATCAATAAATTGAAAATATTGAATAATAGATAAAATAAGAGAAATAGTATACGGAATTTCTTCGTTCATAAACAATTAAACGCTTTATATTTATTAAATTTTAGGTATAATATATATAATGAATAAAAAAATAAGAAGAACATTAAAAAAAGGTGGTTCAATACAACAGATGTCACCAATGACAGCATATAGAACATTAAATTTAGAAGAAGGGTCATCATTATCAACAATAAAAAAAGCATATCGAACATTAGCACTGAAAAATCACCCAGACAGGAAGGGTAGTACAAGTGTAATGCAAAAAATAAATAGTGCATATGAAACATTAAAGAAAATAGGAAGTACAAGAAAAAGGACACCAACTAGGTATAAAACACCATCACCAAAGACATCACCAAAAGAATCACCAAAAGCACCGCCAAAGACATCACCAAAAGCAAAAAAAGGAGAGAATGCATGGTGGGATAACCACATATCAAATAGAGAAAAAGCATTAGAAGAATTATTTAAAGAGACAAAAGAAGGAAATAAGAAAAAGGTAGAAGAAATAATAAAAAATTTTAATAGAAATACAGGTGATAATTTAGAAGGAAGTCAAGATGATAATGGTTATAGTCCATTATTCTATGCAGCAGAAAAGGGTCATATAGAAATAGTAAAATATTTAGTAGAATTGGGTGTAAGTATAGATGCAGCTGGATATGCGACACAAAAAAGTCCATTAGGTATAGCAGTTTATAATGGAGATATAGAAATAGTAAAATATTTAGTGGAGAAAGGAGCAAATATAGATAAAAAAGATCATATGGGAAATACAATATTATCAAAATCATTATTATTACCAGTAGAATGTAAAGATAAGAAGAGAAAAATGGAGATATTAAAATATTTAATAGATAAAGGAGCAGACATAAAAGAAAGTAATGATACAGGGGAAACATTAATACACATAGCAGCAAAAGCAGAGAATTTAGATGGGATAGATTATTTATTGAAAAAAGGATTAAAAATAGAAGAAAGAAATTATAAAGAACAAACACCATTACATTATGCAGCATATTGGGGTAAATTAAGTGGCGTAAAACATTTAGTAGCGAAAGGAGCAGATATAAATGCAGGAGATAGATTAGGAAAGAGAGCATTAGATATAGCAAGAAATAGAAAACACAGTGAAGTAATAGGTTATTTGGAAAGATTAAGTGGTGGTAAGAGTAATAAACGGAGAACAAGAAAATTAAGGAAGCATCTTAAGTAAAATCGGAGAATCCATGGAGACCTATTACTCCCCAACATTGAGCAGCAATATAAGGTTGTATTCCAGAAGGCATGATACGAGCCATATCTCCAATATCATTAATAATTTCTTTTAATAATTCGTAATGTTTGGGTTTATAATATTTGTCATAATCGTGAAAATCAGCAATGATATCAACAATTTCAGGAGGTAAATAAATATTATACATAATAAAATTAAACTTTATAATGTATAATAAAAATAATCAATTTTATATATTAATGAAAATTTAATATATAAATAAAAAAGTACTAATATATATTAATAATGAAAGAGCCAATATATATAGAAAAATATAGGATATACGATTTGTTTCATAATGATGAGAAGAAGATAGTAATAATAATGCCGTCACCAAATAATGATAAAGAAGAATGTGAAATATACAAATTAGAAGAAGGTAAAGAAAAAGGATTTAAATTACATAAATGTGGACACGGACATACATATGTATATATATTAGAAGAAGAAAGAGAATATGAAAATACAATAAGATTAAAAATAAATGGAAAAGAAATAGAAACAAGAGTAAATAAATACCCATGTTATGAAGATAAAATATTAATGAGCACAATGGTATATAAAGAAGATAAATATATAAGACAATGGATAAATTACCATAAAAGATTAGGTGTGGAACATTTTATAATTTATGATAATGCAAATATGAATGATAAATTATCATATAAATCAGTAGGAAAAGAAACAAATTTATCAGAATTATTAAAAGATTTAATAAATGAAGGAATAGTATTATTAATAAATTGGCCATATAAAAAGAGAGAATCTAGGGAAAAAATATCAGGACAAGCATGTCAACAAAATCATTCAATAAATGGGTTTAAAAGGTCAAAATATATAGGATTGTTTGATATAGATGAATATGTGAATATGCAAAAAGATAATAATATAAACAAATTAATAGATAGAATAATAAAAGAAGAAAAATTGAAAACGGAAGATATAGGGAGTTTTGTATTAAAAATGAAACCTTTTTTAAATGTAAAAGAAAAAAGAGAAGATGGATATGAATTTTTAAAGATATTTACTTGTGGAAAGGTAATAGATAGCACAAGTAAACGATGTAAAAATTTTATAATTCCAAAAAATGTAAATAATTATTGCGTTCATACAATAACAAATGGAAAAGATAACTATGGAATAAAAAAAGAGACGGCATATTTTAATCATTATTTATTTTTAAATAAAGGTAAGGAACTAAAAAGTATAAGAAATAAAGATATGTTTAATACAATTATGAAAGGAGAATTTGATAAGGATGATAATACAATATTAAGACATACAAAGGGATTATTTTAATGTGTTTATCATTTTTTCTCAAAAAAGTAAATAAAATAAAACAATAATATATATGGAGGAACATGACAAATATAAATATTATGAAAAAGAGATAACTAACCCAAATAAGCTTAGAATGGGTCGCAAATATGATATAAATGGGGAAAAAAATATGACATATTTTGGGAGCACATTAGACGGTGTATCTGTATTTAGGAGCAACAATATTGATGGACCTAATATAACCTTATATATAAATTCAGATGAGTTTAATAATAATAGTATAATACAAAAACCAGTATCTTTAACTGAAATAATGCTGAATGACTTACGACGAAACCCTCGTAAGACATTAAGGTTAAAAGCTGTTGAAAAAGCTTCTAATAATATAGATGATATTTTTTATGAAATAGGTAAATATGGAGGAAAAAATAAAAGAAAAACCAAGAGAAAAAAATCATTAAAGAAGAAACAGAGAAAAACAAAGAGAAAAAAATCATTAAAGAAGAAACAGAGAAAAACAAAGAGAAAAAGTCGTAAATGAATGAATGTGGAGGGGCCGAAGGCCCCTTAATAGGATAATTTTCTCAAAAAACATGAAAAAATTGAGTAAAAGATAAAAATAATAGTTATCTTTTAGTAAGAAAGCGGTATAAATAGAAAGAATATTTTATATCAATGTAATTTATGGATACAAATTCTCTTTTAGCAGGAATTGCAAGTGGTGTATGTCAAACATTAATAGGATATCCGTTAGATAGTATGAAAACATGGAGACAGAATGACAAATTGACGAGTCGTCCAGTAATGACAATAGGTAATTTATATAAAGGTATATCTTTTCCATTAATGCAGTCACCTTTTACAATTGCTACAGGGTTCACAGTGAATGAAACAGTAAAAAAAAGAACAAATAATGCTTACTTAAGTGCTTTTGCATCGGGTATAGCTTGTTCGGTATTTATTTGTCCGTTCGATTATTATAAAATACAATATCAACAACATTATAAACCAAATATATTACATTCATTTAATAAATTACATATAGTTTCAATGAGAGAAATTCCAGCAAATACAATATATTTTTCATCATATTATAATTTAAGAAAGAATGATGTACAAGTAGGATTTTCAGGAGCATTATCAGGTATATCATCGTGGTTTTTGACGTATCCATTTGACACAATAAAATCAAGAATGCAACTAGACCATAAATTATCATTGAGAAGTGCAATAAATCAAGGTAATTTATTTAGAGGAGTTAATATTACCTGTATGAGAGCAGGTATAGTAAATTATATAGGGTTTGAAATATATGAATGGACACGAGAAAAATTATAACATTATAATATATATATAATGTTATCAAATAGTCAATTTTATTTTTTAGTAGCATGTATTCCAGTTAGGTTAATATTATCAGCATTACCATTATATTTGAAGGAAGAATGGTTATTTTATTTAGGTTGTATAACTTTATTAATATCATTATCGTTTATTTACTTATATTTTACAAATGGTAGAATGAATGCTCCAGAAGCGGGAGGAAAAACGTGGTGGAGTGAGTATCGTATTATTCATGGTATGTTATATTTAACTGCGTCAATATATTTATTACAAAAAAAAAGGGAAGGTTGGATTCCCTTAATAATGGATACAGTATTCGGGATAATATTATTTATAAATAAGCATAAATTTTTGTGTTAAATTTTCTCAAAAAACATGAAAAATTTATTAAAAGATAAAATTAAGATTATCTTTTAGTAAGAAAAGAAATTATTATGAGAATATAATAAATATATATAAATGTCAACATTAGATCCTGAAATTACAAGTATAAGAGAAATAGATTTAGATATAGATGTTCGATTGAGAGAAGAAAAATTCAGAAAAAGATTAGAAAGTTTAAATTTAAAATAGGATTTTTTCTCAAAAAAATGTAAATAATAATATATAATGAAAGGGGATATATTATTATGGAAACAAGGAATAATGTTTATAACAATGATAATAGTAGGTATATTATTTAACCCAATGAATATATTGGCGTATAGGGTAAGTGATATATATTTAGCATTGACATTATTTTACGGAGGATTA
>Ga0222715_10005648_pt1 | contig 10631 bp, 6 predicted proteins | sample C33_9DmetaG_FD_165056 | JGI IMG/M metagenome (GOLD analysis project Ga0222715, IMG submission 165056) | Estuarine water microbial communities from San Francisco Bay, California, United States - C33_9D | ecosystem: Environmental > Aquatic > Marine > Unclassified | place: USA: California... | reverse complement strand
TCGGTTCCAAAATCACGAACCCCTTTTTCATTCATTAATGTAATATTTCTATATATTTTATCTTGTTGATGTATACAACAACAACAATAAATTTTATTATTTTTAAAATCAAGAACAGAAAAGGGGTGTATGATTTTGGAACCGAAGAGATTTTGGAACCTTTTTTAAGAAATAAATCATTAAAAATTAAACAGATTAATTAACAAAGCACCCTCTCAATTACGCTTCACCGCCCTTTTTCGCTTCATATTTGCCTTCATATCCGCATCTAATTTGACTTCATATTCGCTTCTTTTCCCCTTCTTTTTGCACTTTTTTTTGCCTTCATATCCGCATCTAATTTGACTTCATATTCCGCATACACCCACCGCCCTTTTTCGCTTCTTTACATTTGACTTAACTATTTTACTTTTCCTTATTATTAGTTTGTGGATAGAAGGGCGGTCGTAAAATCTCTTCGGTCGTAAAATCATACACCCCATTTTAGAAAGAACACATAAAAATAATAAAAATATTATAAAATATGAAAATATTAGTAATACCCTTTTGAAAAAGAGGTTTGTGATTTTACGACCTAGAGATTTTACGACCGCCATATTCGCATCTAATTTCGCATCGATCCACCGCCCTATTCGCATTCTTTTTCGCTTCTTTTCCCCTTCTTTTTTGACTTCATTCATCGTCTCATAATTCTTCTCCATTATCTCGTCTATCAAAAAGTGAATTGATGAATATTTGCCTTCATATCCGCATCTAATTTGACTTCATATTCCGCATCTATATTAGAGTCTAATTTCGCATCTATATTAGAATCTAATTCCGCATCTTCCCACCGCCTATTTCCCACCGCTTTTTTGACTTCTTTCCCGACTTCTTTTTTTATTATTTAGTAAAACAACTTAAAGACTAATTGACATTATTTAACATTAATTGACAGAAATGAGCACCTATACTATTTATAAAATTTGTTGTAATACTAATGAGTGTGATGAGGTTTATGTTGGTTCTACAAAGGCGTTTAGGTCAAGAAAATATACTCATAAATGTATTTGTGATAATATTAATTCTAAATTATATAACATCAAAATTTATCAAACTATTCGTGCTAATGGTGGATGGGATAATTGGAGAATGGTTCCACTTGAAGAATTACAAAATGTAAGTAGAAGAGAGGCAGAGATAAAAGAAGAAGACTGGCGTGTAAAATTGAACGCTAAATTGAATTCACAAAAAGCATCTCGTGGTGATATAACTATGACTGAATACAAAAAACAATACCGAGAACAGAATAAAGAAAAGAAAGCTGAATATCAACAAAAATACCGAGAAAAAAATAGAGAACACCGAGAACAAAATAGAGAACACATTGCTAAATATAATAAACAATACCGAGAACATAATAAAGAAAAAATTGCTGAAAAGATAAGACAATATTATGAAGAAAATAAAGATGAAATTGCTAAAAAGACAAAACAATATTATGAAGAAAATAAAGATGAAATTGCTGAAAAGACAAAACAATATCGTGTAAAAAATAGTAGCAAAATAGAATGCGATTGTGGTTCAGTAATTACAAAATATAAACTAAATGACCACAAAAACACACACAAACATTTACGTCTAATGGAAGCAAAAAATAACATTTAATTTAGCAAAATTATTTATAATATTAAAATTAATATAATAATAAAAAAATATTGTATTATTATATAAGAAATGAGTTTTTATCCACGATTTAATACAAATTCTAACACTTTTAATTCCCAAGACGTTATATCATACGAAGAAACGAGTGCTGGTAATACTGTTGTTAGTTTGGACCTCTCTAGTTTCGTCCAGTCATCTAATCCCACTTTCAATGGAGAACTATATTTGAAGGAAAATGTTGGAGTAAATTTTAATGGAAAAAAACAATCCACCGCATTCACAGACGAATATAAAACTGATTTAGAACAAAATAAAGAAAAATTAACTTCTATTAATTATGCTAATAGCAAAACAACTGTTTTAGAAGAATTGGATTTAACTGGTGCTACTGTATCTCTAAATGACGACCAAATAGACCAATCTAAAATCACAAATTTAGTCACACGTTTGACTGATATTGATACAAATTTAGCGAACATTAATAGCAACGATAATGATATTGCTATTTTAAATACAACAACCGCTAATCATAATGCACAATTGACCTCAATTGAAAGCAAAAATGATACACAAGATGATAGATTAACTACACTTGAAACTGACACTGAAAATATTACGATTCGCATCACAGATGCTGAAACAGATATAACTAATTTAGAAGCAACTGACACTCAACACGATGCTTCATTAAATGAATTATTTGGTATTACATCTACGCTCACAAATGATGTTATATCTTTAACTAATATGGATACTGATATTAGCACCAATTTAAATACTTATAAGGTTTCTAATGGTGCTTCTATTCTTTCTATTAACAACGATATATCTGCTATTCAATCGGTAGATGTGGGGCAAAATTCACGTCTTGATTCTATTGAAACTTTGAATATTACCCAAAATAGTAGATTGGACTCAATTGAAACTCTTAACATTTCACAAGACAGCAGGTTAGATGCAGTTGAAAGCAAAAATGTTATTCAAGATGCTTCTTTAAATTCACTTCAAAATTTGACTTCTTCTCACACTACTGATTTGTCTAATTTGAGTGCTTTACAAAATGCTAATATTGATAATATAACAACCCTTCAAGGCGAAAATGTTTCTCAAGATGGTAGATTATCAACACTTGAAGGACAAATTATTACCAAACATCCTACTATAAATAATGCTAATAAATTAAATGCTACGTATGTTGGAAACGGTGATGTATCTAACGATAAATTATCTGCCCTTAATGATGTGCGAACTGATGTTTCTATTCAAAATCAAATTAACACTATTAATGACAGCATTTCGGGATTAGATGCTTTACAAGATTTGGATTTAATTAATATTCCTATTTTACAAAGCGATGTTGCTGGATTAAAGGCAAAAGATGTAAATGTTGATGCTTCTTTGAATTCATTGGCGACTGATATTGCCTCTAATGTGAGCGATATTGCGACTAATGCGACTAATGTTGCGACTAATACAGCGTCCATAAATACAACTAATACTAATGTGAATAATAACGCTAATAGTATTTCCACATTAAATACAAATGTTGCCTCACTTGTTTCTGCTGATGGTATTCACGATTCACAAATTAGCGACCTTCAAAGTGCTGACACCGTTTTACAAGCGAATATTGACTTAAAAGAAGATATTATTAGTTTAACAAATAAATTAAATTCTACCAAAATTTTTGACACTGGATTGAATGATAGTTTAGATGCTCTTTTAAGCACTATTGACAACAATATAAATCTTTTAAATTCATCTAAACAAGATAATATCACAACCCTTAATAAACTTAATTCTAATTTGCTTAATAGAAACGATAATTTACAATATGTTGATGTCACAAGCAGTATTCAAACCCAAATAAATAATATTAATTCAAATATCTCTTTACTTCAAGGCACAGATACTACTATTATTAGCGATATTCAAGCGAATTTTGATACTCACGACGCTTCTATTACAGCAAATACTAATGCTATTAGCACTTTACAAGGATTACAAGATGGCGATGTAATTTCGTTTCAAAATATTAATAATTCTATTACCAACTTAACTAACACTAAACATCCTTTGATTGACACTAATAACAAATTAAATTCGTCTTTGTTAAATCGTGATGATAATTTACAGCATATTGACATCACAAGTTCTTTACAAACAAAATTAAATAATTTGGATGTTGATATTGCTACAAAACAAAATGTGATTGATAATGCTAATAAATTAGATGCTACTTTGTTGAATTTAAATAATAATTTACAATACGCAGATTATGGTTCAAGTGTGACGACAAAATTTGCGTCTATTGATAATCAAATTGTCTCATTATCTAATAATGATGTTAATCAAGTAAATACTAACACGAATTTACAAAATCAAATAAATACAAACGCATCAGCAATCACAGATTTGGAAACATTTGAGACCAACCAATTAGCAACAAATACCACTCTACAAAATAATATTAATTTAAAGCAAAATACATTAACTAATTCTTCAAGTGTTGCTTTTGTTGATATTACAAGTGGATTACAATCTTCTTTAAATACTTTACAGAATAATATAGATAATATTGACTTAAGTAGTAAGCAAGATGTATTGATTAATGCTTCAAATTTATCATATGTAGATATTACAAGTGGATTACAATCTTCTTTAAATACTTTACAGAATAATATAGATAATTTGAATCCACAAATAACAATGAATGATTTATTTTATAATTACAAAGAAAATATGCCTTCAATCCCTAATTCTAAAACTGTAATGAATTTTACAATTAATGGGGAAAATTATCAAACTATACAATCTTCTTATTTTGGAGTTCATTCAGGAGGGAGTCAAACCGATTCTTGGTCTATGCAAAATTTATTTGATAATGATGAAACTAGTTTATTTCGTATTGGATATTATAATAATTGGTTTTATAATGAATCGGATGTATTAGTAAAATATAATACATATCAATATAATGTTAATGGTGATTATATCGGGAATTTATTACAACAAGATTATAATACGTTATCTAATTACACAGGTGAATATATTGAATTTAGAAACCCTTTTTATTTCAAACCAACAAGTGTTTATATGAAAGCAAATATAGCAACTCAAATGGTTCTCACAACTTATGTTATGGGTTCAAATGATAATGTTAATTATGAATTAATTGACACTATTTCCACAGGAGTAGCAGAAGAAATCACATTCAATTTTACAACCACTGAAAAATATAAAACTCTCAAGTTTATTTTTAATAAATCAGCAATTCAACAAGGAATAACTCTTAAGACAATGACATTATCAGGTGTGAAAACTTCATATCTCTTAACAGATGCGGAGCAAATTGTATTAAACACTGCTAATATTTCAACAAATACAACGGATATAGCAACAAACACCGCTAATATTTCAACAAATGCTACAAATATATCAGCAAACACCGCTAATATTTCAACAAATGCTACAAATATATCAGCAAACACAGCGAGTATAATTTCAAATACAACTAACATAGCAACAAATACTGCTAATATTTCAACAAATGCGACAAATATATCAGCAAATACAACTAACATAGCAACAAATACTACAAATATACAAAATAACTTAAATAGCATTGGCACCATAAACACAAATATAACAAATTTACAAAATCAAATTGATAATATTCAAACAAAGACTGAATTATTTGGAACTACAAATTATGATGATACTGTAAATAAAATAACACATACATATGATGAAAAAAATTTATTTATTGACCCTCTTGACGATAATAACTTAATGGAATTAGATTTAACAATTACGACCCCAGCAAATGGTTATAATTATAAACAAGTATTAACAATTAATTGTCTAGAATTTAAGTCTTATGTCAATGTTCTTAAAATTAATGGTATTGAAACCGAAATTAAACATAGAGATGGTGATACAAATATTAATTTAGCACCTATTGCTGGTTATTCTATAATTTCTCAAACATTAGATATGACTAGAATAGGTAATACTTGGTATGTAATGTCAAATATTGAATTGTTTTATAATAGTGTGTCTAATACTGCTTATGATGTAACTCCTCCAGTAATTACTGTTCTTGGTGATACTGTTGTAAATCATGAAATTAATTCTGGTGCATATACTGATGCAGGAGCAACGGCAACGGATAATATAGATGGAGATATGACTGGTTCTATAGTGGTTTCTGGAGATACTGTGGATGTGGCAGTGCTAGGTGTATATAATATTTATTATAATGTAAGCGATGGAATTCCGAACGCAGCGATTCAAAAAACAAGAGTTGTCAATGTGGTAGATACTACAAATCCAGTTGTCGTTTTAATTGGAGATGCCGAAGTAACAATAAATCAAAATGATACATACACAGAATTAGGAGCTACAGCATCGGATAATTCATTAGAAACAATAAATGTTATTATTGGTGGTAATACGGTAGATACTGCTATTATAGGTGATTATACGGTTTTATATACCGCGACAGATTCTACAGGTAACACACATCAAATTGGTAGATTGGTGCATGTTATTTCAACCGGGTTAACATTACAATGGGACAATCCAGCAACTGACATATTTACTTTAATTAATGCTTACTCTCATAATTCAGTGGTAATTAATACAGAAAATATAGCTAATGTAACAACGGGAGAGATTTATTTACAAGGAAACTATATTTATCATTGCTCCACAATTCAAAATAATTCAAGTTATATGAGAAATATTTTTAATAATAGTTCAAACATATATGCATCGATGACAAATGGGAACGGACTCACATACACGAGCCATATTTATGGAAATATGACGGGATTTGCAGGTGGTAGTGATTATCCGTTTGATAGATATGGGACAGGTGATTACGATGGATGTCAAATGAATAATGGAACTTTTAACGGATTGGTATATTTTAGTCATATTGATTCTAATACTTCAATTGATTATGCGGGCGAATTTTTAGAAGCAATATTCCCTTTTTATGTTGATATAACAAGTGTGAATATTGAAAGTTATTCTTCAACATTTACACCAGAAGTAAGTCATTTAATGGGTTCTACAGATGGAGGCATAACATATCAATTAATTGAAACATATGGAACACCTGTGTTAAATAGAACTACAAATTACTCTGGATTACCGAAGTATAATGGTCTTAAATACATTATGAGTAAATGCACAGAATCAGGATATGTAATGGCAATTAAAAATTGGAAATTATACGGAAAGATTTATAAGTGATAAAAAGATAAATTATAAATTAAATTTTAGAATAATTTATAATTATAAAAAAAACACAATATGTAATATAATTAATATTCTGTAATAAATACTCGACAATTCATAGTATATCCAGGTGTTGTATTCATTGCCATATCGTATTTAGTTTGAAGTAAAATCAAATCACCATCTTCTACTAACATATCAAATGTATCATTCAAAGTCAATGTATGATGAAAATCCATTCCATTTCCATAGTGATAATACCCAGTATAAAGACTTTCTTCTTTTATTAGTGCTTGGTTCGGATTAGATGGGTCATATTGTCTAAATACTTGAAACCTTGTTTCAAATCTTCTTATTAAACTATTAAGTATTTTAAATCTAATATTAAACTTTAATGAAATATATTTAGTGCCTCCTATCCATCTGTCTCCATTTGAAAATTCACTTACTGGTGTTAATACATTATAAAATTTTTCACCTTTATAACTTGTATAATTATTGGGGGTGAAATTTAATAACTCCCAACCAAAATCGTGTTTATGTCGTATTTTTCCAGACATTAAATAATCAAGGTTTTCTTTCCTTGTGTCAGTAAAACTATAATTTTGTGTTTCATTATTCATAACTAAAGACCCATTCAAATTTAAAGCATCACTGTTCATTATAATATTAAACCCATTACCTACAGTTTCAAGAATAATATCACGCCCATAAGAAATAATATTCATATCAGTAGAAGTATCTTTTAAACCAATTTCACCATATGAAACCGCTAATTTTTTTAAGAATAATGTTTCAGAATTAATTTCTAATTTTTCGTTTCCATTGTTTCCACTGGTTAATTTCAATTTGTTTTCACCTTTTATTTCTAATTCATTTGTATTTGTTAGATTTCCAATTTCACCATATGAAACTCCTCCCTTTCTTAAATATAAAGATTCTGAATTTACTTCAATTTTATCGTTTCCATTATTATTACTTGTTAAACGAAAGCGTTCATTAGTTTCCACAGTGATTAGTTCTAATTTATCTTTATGGTCTTGTAAAAATGCTGTTGTTTGTTGTGTGTCGTCATTATATGTAATAGATTGATTAGAAATTGTTATTTCACCTGATGAGGACTGACTAGCAAAAGTAACTGGAAATAAAAAAGTTGTGTCAAACTCATTAAAAATACATCTATCAACCCAATAACCAGACAATGATATATTCATTTTGTCATTATCAGTAAAAGCATTTGATTTTTGATGATTTATTTCTAATTCTTTTATACCTAATTTACCATTATGGTCTAATTGTAATACACTTTCAGGTTCAGGATGATTTCCATTTACACAAATATTGAATGTATTATTTGGATTTATAGTATCACCTATTGTTCCTACCCACCATTTACGATATACACTTCCTGTTCTGAAAAACGATAATGCACCATCAAATTTAGTATTACTTGATTGCGTATTTACAACATCTATTTCAGGACTATCTTTTATATTTAATGTTTTATTACTGATTATAATATCGCCGACTGAATTTGACACACCATCTAATTTCCCTTGATTGATGTTTATTTGCGTCTTATCTGCGTCTGTAAATGCTTGATTTTGTTTCGCATTCGCAAACTGTATCGCATCACACTTTAAATCACTTATTTCTGTATGTGTTGCAGTTTTGATTACATTTTGTAATTTATTTGTGTTGTTATTTAAACTATTTTTTTCTGTTGTTGTATATGCTAAAGAATTCGCACCACTTATAAATATTTGAGGGACTTGGAGCGTTCCACTCATTACACTTCCTGATTTCTTCATATATTCATCCATATTGACATCACTATTGCTACTTGTTGTCGTCTCTTTTATTTCATCTGGACTAATAAAATCATCAGCATTAAATACATTTGAATTTTGATTTGCTGGGTAAAAACTCATTCTTATTATAATATTATATTTATTATTTATAATATTATATTTTTAAAGTAATACTAAAAGGGGAGTTATTATTATTATTCTGCGAATCACTAATTTCCAGATTACTAATTTCCAAATATTTTATATGTTTTTGTGTGCTAAAATGTTGCGACTTTCTTTTCGTTGTATATTTACCACCGCATTCGCATTCATATTTTTGATTTATTTTTTCACTATTTTTTTCATAATATTGTTTTTTATAATCTTTTATTTTGTCCTTATTGTCTTCATAATATTGACTATTATAGTTTTTTTTGTATTCTTTATTTGCTGCGTAATATTCTTTAAATTGTTCTTTATTGTCTTCATAATATTGTTTTTGTGTCCTACTGGATCTATTTGTATTCATATTCGCCTCTAATTCAAGCATCACTTTATTTTCTTCTGATTCTGCTTCTCGTCTGTCATTACACGGAAATTTTTTAATTTCTAACATCTTAAAGTTTCGCCAACCTCCATTATTACGAATTTCTTGGTATTTTTTTTGATTATATGATTTATTTTTTGAATTATTACAATTTGATTTATGACACTGTTTTCTTCTTGTAAAATCAGTTGTTGAACCAATATAAAGATAATTAACATCGGAGTCTATACATACAATTTTGTAAATTACAGTTTTAGAATAGTCAATAGGTTTTCTAGGCATTATTGTATTATAATGTATTATAATGTATTATAATGTATTATATTTAAATTGTTTTTAAAAACTATTATTAAAATTAAAGTAATACTAAAAGGGGAGTTATTATTATTATTCTGCGAATTACTAATTTCCAGATTAAATCGGCAACAACTGTGCTACAAAATTCAACAAAAATATTTTTACCATTTAGAAAAAAAAATTATACAATCGCTTTACCAATCTTCGCAAACGGGTGCTTTTTTTTACCTTACTTTCGAGAACTGACACAAATTTATTCAAAACCAACTCGCTGTCAAAAAATTCAACCATCAATTCCTTCACTGCCTCACTCTTGGATTGCTCTCTGTCTTCTTTATTTCCATAAACAAAATATTCCTCACACGCATTTAGCACCTCAACCAACAAATCAGTATCCATTTTATGCTCTTGGGCGTCCAAATGAGATAACAATGCACGCACATCAGATACAAAAACATTCTTTTGAGTTTGCATTTTATAATTGGACTTCAATTGCTTGAAACTGGAAAGTTTCTTGATTGACGAATATACCTTGGATTTAGGTAATTGCTCGGCAACTGATTTGACTTCAGATTTGACTTCTGGTTGGGTTTCTTCAACCTCTTCCAAACTTAATTCACGCTTTGGTTCATTCGGCGTAAGTCGTTTCATTATACTATAATAACATATTTTTTTTATATTTTATTATATTTTATTTAATATTGCTAAATATTCGTTTTATATGGCGTTTTAATATTTCATCATTCCTATTTCTATTTTCTGGTGTATCATAATGAAATAATTCCTTGTATTTATTCATTATTGTTCGCATTTTAGCATCAGAATTTTTACTACAATAATATAAAAATAATAAACAATACCATCCGCAATAAACAGACTTCAAATGTTGAAACTGATTCGCATTACATATTAACTTCAATTTGGGATTATATTTTTTCAGTTTTTGAATAATATTGGGTGGTGGTCTCATTCCATAACTATCGTAATTTAAGGCGTCATTTTTGTTTAAATATAATGCCGTCCAGTGTGTTCCATTATAGCCGTCCAATGGTGATGAATGGTCTAAATTTATTATATAGCATCCTTCCTTATCTATTTTCAAT